>ENA-OYZM01000687-OYZM01000687.1-human-gut-metagenome-genome-assembly--contig:-NODE-687-length-9900-cov-5.033621_pt1 | contig 9900 bp, 5 predicted proteins | sample MGYA00243291_ERZ653477 | MGnify/ENA primary metagenome ERZ653477 (study PRJEB26926, sample SAMN06165024) | human gut metagenome | biome: ENVO:00009003; feature: ENVO:2100002; material: ENVO:00002003... | reverse complement strand
TGGAAGCCCTGCGTCAGACCAACTACGTCAAGTCGCTGGTCACCGCGCAGGGGCGCATGGATCTGGAAAAGAAGGGCAGGCAAAGCTATCAGGGCTGGATGTTCGCCCGGCTGCTGGCATTCAGCAATGGCGATCTCCAATCCCTCTACGACCGCAGCAACGGCTTCTATCGCCGCCAGCTGATTCTCACCACCAAGGAGCGCCCGCCAGACCGGGTGGATGACCCCGACATCGCGGAGAAAATGTGCTGTGAGCTGGAAGGCATCTTTCTCTGGGCCTTTGAAGGGCTGCAGCGTCTGGTGGCGAATCATTTCCGCTTCACCGAAAGCGCCCGCTCCCGTTCCAACCGGGAAGCGGTTAAGCAGGATGCCAACAATGTGCTGCTCTTTATGGAGGCCGGGGACTACATCCGGCTCACGCCCGAAGGGAAGGTTGGCTCGCAGGAGCTTTATGAAATCTACACCGTATGGTGCCGGGAGAACGGCTTCTCGCCGCTCAAGAACCGGAGCTTTTCGGAATTCCTGATTGCCAATCAGAAGAAGTACAGCATCGAGCACTCCAATAACCTGACGAACCTCGTCGGCCGCCGCGTGTGGGGCTTTACCGGCATTAAGCCTGTGCTAAGGCTCCCGCTCAGAACGGCAGACGGATGGCAGCGCGATTGCGCGGATGATAACCCGTTTATTTGAAATTCCCTATAAGTGAGAATTTCCGCGATTCTCTGTGTACATACGTACACACATACAAAGGGATTGTACACATGTACGTATGTACGCAGTGGATTCGCATATCTGCAGGAACAAGAAAGGAACACTGAACCTCTATGCACCCACCACCGATCAACCCTTTATTGGAGGAATCATGGCTTTGCTCAAAAGACGCCTGAACAGAACGCCGCCTTTGAGCGGTGCGTCGGCTTTCTTGCCGAAATGATCGAAAAGTACAGCGGGAAGGTGGAGTTTCCCGTTCTTCCCGCTGACAGCAAAACGAGTTGGGACAGTTTATCCAATCCATCATCTCAAACAAATTCAGAAGAACCATTGACAAATGATATGGCTGCGTAATAAAATGCAGTTGGGACAAAATACACGAACAGTTACTGCACGATTGACAGGAGGTGCACCATGCTTCAGAATCATCCTGCTCCTGAGAGCCGCACGCTGCCCCAACATATCACCGACGAGCACAACGGCCTGAGCTACACCCTTCACGGCGATTATTACTTTCCGGATCTGGAGCTTCCGGAGCAGCAGCCCATCGGCAAATGGGGCCAGCTGCACCTCCGGCACCTGGAATCGAACCATCCGGGTCATTTCCAAAGGCTTCTGCTCACGGGAGCACTGAATGCCTATCTGCACACTGTCGATGAGCAGGCCAGCGAGCGTTTCGATGTTCTCATGAAGGGATATGCCCAAAGCTGGGGCATCACCGAAGTCCTGAAGGCTGAAGATCCCATAAAGTGGGTCGGGCTCATGAATCTGGCGCGCGCCGAAGCGGAACACAACGTGATGACCGAAATCATCTGCGCCTGAACCACCTTCCTTCACCGGCTCGTATCCAATCGGGCTTGGGAAGGCTTCCATAAACTGCACGAGGAGGAATTCCCATGTCCAGAGAAAAGCAGACGCCCGCGCCCATCCGTTCCAGCGCGGCGGAGGTGTTGACCTATGTCGCCTCCACGGGCGACCCGCAGGGCAGCATCGAAATACGCTACGAGGACGAAAACATCTGGCTGACGCAAAAGACGATGGCGCAGCTGTATGATGTGAGTGTCAAAACGATCAATTATCACATCAAGAAAATCTTCGATGATTCCGAGCTGTCAGAGGATTCAGTTATCCGAAAATTTCGGATAACTGCCACAGACGGCAAGCCGTACACTGTCCAGCACTATGCCCTGCAGATGATCATCGCGGTCGGCTTCAAGGTCAACTCCGAGCGCGCCGTTCAGTTCCGCAAATGGGTCAATCAGATCGCAACGCAGTACACCATTCGCGGCTGGGTCATGGACGACGAACGGCTCAAGCGGGGCACCTATCTGACCGACAAATACTTTGAGGAACAGCTGGAGCGCATCCGGGAGATCCGTGCCAGCGAGCGCAAGTTCTATCAGAAGATCACCGACCTGTATGCCACTGCTATCGACTACGACCGTACTTCCGCCGCCACGAAACGCTTCTATGCCACGGTGCAGAACAAGATGCACTTCGCCGTGCACGGGCACACCGCCGCCGAGCTCATCATGGAGCGCGTCGACCACACGAAGGATCACATGGGTCTGACCACCTGGCAGGACGCGCCGGACGGCAAGATCAAAAAGTCCGACGTGTCCATCGCCAAGAACTACCTCACCGAAGAGGAGCTTGGGCAGCTGAACCGGATGGTCACCTCCTATCTGGACTTCGCCGAGAACATGGCCCAGCGCCACATCCCGCTGACCATGCAGGACTGGGAAACCCGCCTGAACCGCTTCATTGAAATGTTCGAATACGGTCTGCTCAAGGATGCAGGCAGGGTGTCCGCGGAAATCGCCCGGCTGCACGCGGAAACCGAGTTTGAAAAGTACCGCGTCATTCAGGACCGCGAGTTTCTATCCGACTACGACAAGTTCCTCCTTGAGCTTGAGGAGCACGCGGACGCAGCAAAGGCTGGACCGCAGGAGGAAAAGCCATGAAGCGAATGAAATGCTACATCTATACCCGCGTCTCCACCTCTATGCAGGTGGACGGCTACAGCCTGGACGCGCAGAAGGACAAGCTGCGCAAGTACGCGGAGTTCCAGAACATGCTCGTCGCCGGGGAATACTGCGACGAGGGCAAATCCGGCAAGAACATCGAGGGCCGCCCGGAGTTTCTTCGCATGCTGTGGGACATCGAATCCGGCAAGGACGGCGTCTCCTTCGTGCTGGTGTTCAAGCTCTCCCGCTTCGGCCGCAACGCCACGGACGTGCTGACCTCCCTGCAACGGATGCAGGACTTCGGCGTCAATCTCATCTGCGTGGAGGACGGCATCGACTCCTCCAAGGACAGCGGCAAGCTGATGATTTCCGTCCTTTCCGCCGTCGCCGAGATTGAGCGCGAAAATATCCTTGTCCAGACGATGGAGGGCCGCAGGCAGAAGGCCCGTGAGGGCAAATGGAACGGCGGCTTTGCCCCCTACGGCTACAAGCTCGTGGACGGGCAGCTGCAGATTGCTGAGGAAGAGGCCGAGGTCATCCGCATCATCTATGACAAGTACATCCACACCACCATGGGCACCGCCAGAATCGCAAACTGGCTCAACGAGCACGGATACAGCAAGGTCTGCCGTCACAACAACAAGCGGGAAGCCTTCACGGGTTCCTTCCTCATCGGCGTACTTGACAATCCAGTGTACTGCGGCAAGCTGGCGTACGGACGCAGACATAACGAAAAAATCCCCGGCACCCGCAACCAGTACCACATCGTCAAGCAGAAGGACTATACGCTCTACGACGGCATTCACGAGCCCATCATCTCCGAGGAGGACTGGCAGCTCGCGCAGAAGCAGCGCCAGCAGACCAACAAGCGCCAGCTCAAGACGCACAGCCTCGACCACGAGCACGTCCTGTCCGGGCTGCTCAAGTGCCCCGTCTGCGGCGGCGGCATGTACGGCAACGTGAACCGCAAGAAGAAGGGCGACGGCACCTACTACCGCGACTACTTCTACTACGCCTGCAAGCACCGCCTGCATGTGGACGGCAAGCGCTGCGACTATCATCACCAATGGGGCGAGGAAATCATCGACGGCGCTGTGGAGGAGATCATCCACAAACTGGTCAACACCCCCGCCTTTGAGCAGGGCATCCGGGAGAAGATCGGCGGCAAGCTGGACACCGCTGAGCTCGACACGGAGATGGAGACCCTGCGCAAGCAGCTCCGCCAGCTCACGGGCACCAAGGACAGGCTGGGCGAGCAGATCGACGCGCTCGATTTCGACGACCCGCATTACACCCGCAAGGCGCAGGACCTGCAGGAGCGGCAGAACAGGGTCTACGACCAGATCGCCTCCATCGAGGGCAGCATCGCCGAGGTGCAGACCCGCATGGACAACATCCGCCAGCGCCGGATTTCCACCGACAACGTCTATCAGTTCCTGCTCTACTTCGACAAGCTGTACGACCAGTTCACCGATCTGGAGAAAAAGACCTTCATGAACAGCTTCATCGAGCGCGTGGAGATTTACCCAGAGCGCCAGAGCGACGGACGCATCATAAAGCGCATCGAATTCCGTTTTCCCGTGTATTTCAAGGGCTCGGAGATCAGCGGACTTTGTTGGGACGAAACGGATATGTCGGAGACGGTATGCGTATTGTCCAAACTTCAAGAGGGGAAAACATATCGAGATTGAAGCATTTGGGAATGATTTAACTTCAACATAAGGAAAACCCGAAGCAGCACTGGAAAGGTACTGCTTCGGGTTTTTAGTGTTTAGTCTTATATGCTTCGCCCCATGCCCGCATGGAATCCAGAATAGGTTTCAGGCTTTTGCCAAGTTCGGTCAGCGCATATTCCACCCGCAGCGGCACTTCGGGATAAACCGTGCGGGTGATGATACCATCGGCTTCCATCGAGCGCAGGCTGTCCGTCAGCACCTTTTGGCTGATTCCTTCCAAGTCCTTTTTCAGTTCATTGAACCGCCACGGACGGGCCAGCAGATTTCGTATGATAAGCAACTTCCACTTGCTTCCAATCAGCGCCACAGTAGTTGCTACCGGGCAAGCGGGCATTTCTTCTTTTGTCAGCATCGCAGCACCCCCAATAGTTCAAATTAGAATGTTACATCTAAATTATAATACAGTGCACTCTAATTTTCAAGCAGTTACTTTCAGGTGAGCTGTGTTGCTTCTTGTGCCCCAGTAATCAATTTGTGCGTACTTGTGGCTGGGCATTGGTCTGTACCTGGAAAAGCAGAAGGACGGCAGCTGCATCAGGAATATGGTGTTTGCATTCCCTGTTCCAGTGAGCGGTCAGAAAGTGAAAGAACTTTCCTTGGAAAATGAAGCAACAGTCGAAATGGTATGCCTCTTAGTTCTGAGAAATCCAACGGCACATATCAACATGGATGTGGATGTGGACGAAATGGTGCAAAAAAGGCTCTTCACGGAATCTTGTTGGTTGCCCCAAGATTCCGCGAAGAACCAAGTGATGTGAGAATTACTCCGTAATGTAGGTGTACCGCATGCTGTAGTTCTTTGCGTACTGCTCAGCGGCGGAGTCCGGCAGGACTTCCAGGACAAGGTTCGGACAGTTATGGAAAGGGCTGTTAACGAAAGGCGAGTTGCCAAAACTCGTTAGCTTGCGAAGATTGCCCAGCAATGCAAGCGACTCGCATCCGGAGAAGGCAAATTGATCGACCCTTTCCAAACTGCCCAGATTCGGAATTGAGGTCAACTTTTTGCATTGGTTGAACCCGTATGATCCGATAATGGTTACGTTGCTCAAATCGCCGATGCTTACCAAAGAGGTGCAGCCATCAAACGTCTCAGAGGGAATCTCTTTCAGGCTGCTTAAATCACCGACGGTTTCCAGCGCAGTGCATCCCATGAAACACTGCATCCCAATTGATTCCAATTTAGGCATATTGCCGATTGATTTCAGCGCGATGCAGCCCCTAAAGACAGAACTTTCAATGCTTGTAACATTGCTTAAATCACCAATGCTGACAAGCGCTTTGCAGCCAAAGAATGCACTACTCCCAATGGCGGTTAGTTTGTCAGAACAGTCAACGCTGATTAACGATACACAGTGTGAGAAAACATCGTATTCCAAGCGCGTCAAGCTGTACAAATCATCAACATGCTCCAGTGCACTGCAGCCGTTAAAAGCACCTTTCCCGATAGTTTCCAAGTTGTGCAGGGAACCGATACTCTTCAGTGCAGTACAGCCCATAAATGCATACTGACCGATGCTGGTAATCTTGTCGAGTTCATCAACGTGTTCCAAGGCGCTGCAATTCACAAAACCGTTAGAATCAATGGATTCGACATTACTCATGTTGCCGACACGCACAAGCGAAGAGCAGCCTTCAAATGCGTAAGAATCAATCGAAGTTACGCTGCTCATGTTGCCTACGCTCTCTAATGCGGTGCAGAAGCCAAAGGTGGAATATCCGATGGATGTGACTTTGCTTAAATCGCCAATGGTTTTCAGCGCTTTGCAGCTATTGAAGGCACAAGTGCCGAGTGTTGTGACATTGGTCAGATTCCCGACGCTGGTTAAAGCGGTGCAGCCAGCGAATGCACTGCTGCCGATGCTATTCAGCCGGGGCAGTTCAGGAAGGCTGGTCAATGCTTCGCAATTAGAAAACGCATATTTGCCGATGGTGCGGACGTTGGACATGTCCCCGATACTCGCCAGCTTGCTGCAGCCATAGAATGCATCTTTCCCAATGCTGGTAGCGCTGCTTAAATCGCCGACTGAAAGAAGATCCTTCAAACAGTAGAACAGCTTGTCAGGAACAGCCTTCAAGCTGCGTAAATCGCCAACCGTGGTTAGCGCAGTGCAGCCATCAAAAACTTTCTCGCTGATGCTTGTCACACTGCTTAAATCACCAACGGTTTTCAGCGATTTGCAATTGCGGAATGTCTCTCGATTCAAGACGGTCAGCTTTTCCAAGCCGCTAATGCTGGTCAGTGATTCACAGCCGTAGAAAGCACCATACGCGATGCGTGTAACATTGCCGAGTTCCCCGATGCTTTGCAGGGAAGTACACTGCTTGAACGCATTTGCGCCGATGAAAGTAACGCTGCTGAGACTGCCGACGGTTTTCAGCGAAGTGCACTGATAGAAGGCGTTTTCGCCGATGGAAGTAACGCTGCTGAGATCTCCGATGCTTTCCAGTGACGCACAGGCATAGTCTTTTGACATGCCTTCGTCCGGAATCCAACGGCTGGAAACCCCAAAGGCAGAGTCGCCGATGCTTTCCAAATGGGGCATATCACCAACCCGAACCAAGGAGGTGCAGCCTACAAAAGCACTATCGCCAATACTTGTTACATTGCTCAAATGCTCCATGGATGTGAGCAACTCGCAATCTCTGAAAGCGTAAGCACCAATAGTGGTTACATTATCGGTGATATCAAGTGTTTCCAACGCATAGCATCTGGAGAATGCGTATGCGCCAATGCTCGTCACATTCTCCAAACCTTCTACGCTTTGCAGATTGAAACAGCTGGCAAATGCGCTATCCGGAATGGCAGAAATGTTCGTTAGACCGCTAATGGTGGTCATGGCGCAGGACTCGAAAGCACCGCTGCCGATGCTTGTTACGTTGCTTAAGCCCTCGATGCTTGCAAGAGAATTGCAACTGAAAAATGCTTCCGCCCCAATGTGGACGTCATTTCCTCCGATTTCAAGCGTATTCAACTGACAATCGTAGAAAGCCCATCTTCCAATCTTTTTAATATTGTCTAAGCTGCTGATTTCTTTGAGTGAAGTGCAATACCCAAAAGCCCAATCCCCAATTGTTGTGACATGCTGCAAATTTCCGATTTCTGCTAAAGACGCGCAGCTGAAAAAGGCTGAATCACCGATTTGTTCGACATTAGAAATGTCGCCAATACGCTTCAGTGAATCGCAATATTGTTCTGTTCCATCGTCCCAACTGATACTGTATGAAAAAGCAGACGCGCCGATACTTTTCAGATGGGGCATATCACCGAGCTGCGTCAGTGATTTGCAGCCTGCAAAAGCAGATTCGCCAATGCTCGTCAAAGAAGTCAAATCCCCAACATCTTGCAGTGAAATGCAGTTATAGAACGTGAAGTCGCTGAGATTTGTCACATTCTCCAGCCCCTGCAACTTTACCAGCGCCGTGCATCCATCGAATGCGTGCGCGCCAATCTCTGTCACGCTGCTGGGAATCGTGATCTCTTTCAGGCTCGTGCAGCCCGAGAAGGCGTAATCCCCGATGGCAGTTACAGAATCAGGAATTTTCACGCTGACAAGGCTCGTGCTGTTTGCAAACGCATATTCATCAATGCGTTTTACGTTTGCGGAAATTTCGTAAGTCGCGACATTTCCGCCGCTTGGAGCGTCCGCGCTGTCCGCCAGTGCGGGTAGGACCAGACAGCTTCCGATCAGCAGACTGGTCAGCGTAATCGTCAAAAGTTTCTTGGATTTCATGCGTATCAACCCCTTTCTCGATTTCCAGCATACAGCAATTTCAAGAAAAAGTCAATAGCAGAATCAAGAAAATTAAGGGAAAATACAGAAACTAAATCGAATGCTATGTCATGCACCGTCAAATCAATAAGGTGCTAATGCTATATTCAGAAGAAATTGTCAAGAAACGATTACCAATCATGTTGACAAGCTGGGAAAACCTGCGTATAATAAATATGGAAAACTGGCAGTTTGCAACAGGGAAAAAGCGGATGGAGGAGAATTGCACATGAAACGTTGGAAAGTCACATTCGGACTGTTCTTGCTTCTTTTTGCGCTGGCAACGACAGTTGCTTGCGCGGAGACAAAGGAAGCGAAAATGGATTGGAACGATCGGACTGTCATTTTTGCCCAGCCGGGGGAAACAATCCACTTTACCTACGATGTTCCAGAAGATTACGTTGTGACAAAAGAGGAATGGCTATGGTATTTTTGCTATACGAATGGTCGTAGCGCTACTCTCTATGATGGCGAATATGGTGAGAGTCACATGGAAGGCTATACCTATGAGCCAACGGGAATCCATGTCGAATGGGATGGAAAAGGCAGCATTTCACTGTCTGCTAATGAAATGGTGCGTATTCAATTGCACTTAAATGAATACGAATATCTATTTGCATATGTGGTTGTTGCAGACCCGGCAGAGTACTATACCTATGAGATTCAGAGTGGGGAAGCGACGATTACAGGATATAATAAAGACCTTCTGCGCCGCAAAGTGCTGATTCCAGAAGAAATTGAAGGGTGTCCGGTTACGACGATCGGCGACCGCGCGTTTTATGATATGCCGTCGGGCATCGGCAAAGAATTTTACATTCCAGACAATGTAACTACCTTTGGCAAGGAAGCATTTGCAGCCAGTGCCTATTTGGACTCGGTTAGGATGCCGCAGAAGCTGACGAAAATGGGCGAGGGCGTATTTGCGGCATGTTTGCAAATGCACTTCTTGGAAATCCCTGATTCGTTGACAGAGATTCCGGACTATGCTTTTACAAACTGCTGGGGCTATGGAGAGGTGAATAAATACAGTGCTGAGCAGTCTATTGGTAGAGTTGAGCAGTGTGTTGGTAAAAATGTGACAAAAATCGGAAAATATGCGTTTGCTGGATGCTGGAATATGGGGAAGGCGTGGGGCGATGGTCGTCTGCCTGAAAAGCTCGAATCCATCGGGGAAGGCGCATTCCAGTATTGTTATAAAATAAAATCATTGGAAATTCCGGCTGGTGTGACGGTCATTCCTGACCGCACATTTCAGGGCTGCGAAAGACTGGAATCCATTCAGATTGATGGCGATATTACGATGATTGGTGCGGAAGCATTTGACGGCTGTGTTGCGCTGACTTCGATGCCGCTGTCGAAATCGCTGTCCCTGATTGGAGCGGATGCATTCCGTGACTGCACGGCGCTGACGGATTTCCAGCTGGCAGAGGGAAACACGCATTTTCAGGTGCAGCAAGGTGCACTGATGACGGCAGATGCCACGCGGCTGCTGACTTATGCTGCCAGCGCACCGCAGCAAAGCTTTGTCATGCCGGAAACGCTGACACAGATTGATGATGGCGCACTCAAAAACCTGCGCTATCTGGAAACGCTGACTTTCTCGCCGATTTTCAGCGATTATCAGGCGGGCATGTTTGAAAATGCAACGGGCTTGAAGACGGTGAATTTCGGCGAAGGTACGCTGACGGCGATTCCTGACCGATTCTTCAAGGGCTGC
>ENA-OYZM01000685-OYZM01000685.1-human-gut-metagenome-genome-assembly--contig:-NODE-685-length-9920-cov-3.608616_pt1 | contig 9920 bp, 3 predicted proteins | sample MGYA00243291_ERZ653477 | MGnify/ENA primary metagenome ERZ653477 (study PRJEB26926, sample SAMN06165024) | human gut metagenome | biome: ENVO:00009003; feature: ENVO:2100002; material: ENVO:00002003... | reverse complement strand
ACCTGCTGGTCTTCGTGGTCGGAACGCAGCTCAATCCGATTACGGTCAACACGCGCATCCGCATCAGCTGCGGCTCGTTCACACAGACGTCGCCGGTCAACAACCGCATCTTCCTCGACAATTTCTACATCCGCCGCCTCGAAGCGGACGAAGAGAATTACTTTACCGAAAACAACGGCAGCGGCAAGGACATAATCCTCGGAGCGCCTCTCGAGGAGGGTCAGGAGTAAGCAGGCCGGAACAAGTCGTATCACCTAAAACAACCTGAAATGAACAAATTTCTTCACACAATGAGCGTTTTCGCCCGTGCGATGTCGCTGGGGGCGATTCTGATAATGCTCGCAGCATACACGGCACCGGCGAAGGCTCAGGAACAGCCGCAGGCGGTTCACGGCATCATCTTCGACTCCGAAGGCAATCCGCTGGTCGGAGCCACAGTGGTCGTCGCTGGCGGAGTGCAGGGCACGACGACCGACACCAAAGGTAAATTCACACTCAAAGTCAAACCCTCCGATTCGCTGACATTCTCCTACCTCGGCTACACGTCACAGACGACGAAGGTGGGCAGCCGCACGAAATTCAACATCCGGCTGGAAAAGGACGCCTCCACCGACATCGAAGAAGTGGTGGTCATCGGCTACGGCCAAGTGGCCAAGAAAGACCTGACCGGTTCGGTCTCTACGGTCAAGATGAACGACATCAAGGACCTGCCCACGCTCTCGGTCGACAACGCATTGCAGGGACGTATCGCCGGCGCCGACTTCATGTCGACCACCGGCGAACCGGGCGCCACCACGACCATCCGTATCCGCGGCACGCGTTCGATCAACGCCTCGAACGAACCGCTGATCGTCGTCGACGGCGTGATGGACGCCATCCACGACCTGAACGACATCAACTCCGACGACATCGCTTCCATCTCCGTGCTGAAAGACGCCTCGTCGACGGCCATCTACGGTTCACGCGGCGCCAACGGCGTCATCCTCATCACCACCAAACGGGGACTCGGCACGACGGGCAAGCCGAACATCACGTTCAAGACCGACATCGGCTTCTCGCAGCTGCCCCGCCACCTCGACATCATGAACGCGGCGGAATTCGCACAATACCGCAACGACTACGCCTCGTTCGGCTCCGACGCCAACCATCCCGACATCGGCGCCGATACGCCGCTCTCCGGCTCGGTGTACCCCGACCCGCTCTCGCTGGGCGAGGGAACCGACTGGATCAAGGAGATCACCCGCACGGCCATCTACTCGAATTACGCGCTCTCGCTCTCGGGCACCAACGAGAAAGCCTCGTACTACTCTTCGTTCTCCTACAACGATACGCAGGGCATCATCGACGACAGCGGCCAGAAGCGCTTCACGGGGCGTATCAACCTCGAACGCCAGCTGTTCAAATGGCTGAAAGTCGGTTACACGGGGTCTTATACATGGAGGCACAACGACCAGAACAAGGCCACGATAGGCGGCACCAACTGGTGGAGCGGCGCCCAATACCTGTCACCGCTGCTCAAACCGACGGACACATACAACCCGCTGTACTACAACGGACAGAAAATCAATACGCCGCGTGCGTTGATCGACCAGAACACCCATTACCTCGAACGTCATTCGAGCAACCACAACTTCTCGCTCAAACTGGAACCGATCAAGAACTTCACGATCAACAGCACCTTCTCCTACTACCTCTACCAGCGTCACACGTACCGTTACTATCCGGGCACGCTGCCCATGAAGAGCGAAAACGAAGGCGGCGAGGCATACCGCGCCGACTGGGACGAGAATTCGTTCTCGTGGGAGACGACGGCCGGCTACAAGTTCGAGAAGAACGGCCATGCGCTGGACGTCCTCGGCGGCTTCTCGGCCTACCGGTTCGTGTCGCACGACTTCAATCTCTCGGGCAAAGGCTACATGGACGACGCCATCATGTGGAACAACATGAACGCCGTCCTGGACAAGGAGACCTACTCGGCAGGCACGGCCTACTCGAAAAAGACCAAGATGTCGGTCTACGCCCGTCTGAACTACAACTGGAAATCGCGTTACTACCTCACGGTGACCGGCCGTTACGACGGCGCCTCGAACTTCGCGGCCAACAACAAGTGGGCATTCTTCCCGTCGGCGGCCGTCAAGTGGAATCTGGCCAACGAGAACTTTCTGAAAGACTGCGACTGGATAGACGACCTGTCGATTCGCGTGAGCGCCGGTCTGACCGGCAACGACGCGATCAGCACCTACCGTTCGCTGGCCGTGCTCTCGTCCACCACAGGCGGCTATCTGTTCGACGGCTCGCAGCCTGTCGCCTTCTACCGCAGCCGTCTGGATTCGCCCGACCTGACATGGGAGAAGACGGCCGCCTACAACGTGGCCATCGACTGGTCGATGTTCAAAGGACGCCTGAACATCACGGCCGAAGCCTACAAATCCAAGACAACCGATCTGCTCATGTCGCTGGCCGTAGCCGCCCAGACGGGTTACACCTCGCGCTGGACCAATATCGGCTCGACGTCGAACAAGGGCATCGAGCTTTCGATCGAGAGCCAGAACATCGTGCGGCCGAACTTCCACTGGACGACGACGCTCACGATGTCGCATAACGACCAGATGGTCGACGACATCGGCTCGGAAGACTTCATTTCGGCTTACGACTCGCCGGGCAACAACAGCTACATGATGTACGGATACGTCAAGGGATACCCGCTCAACTCGCTGTGGGGCTTCAAGTACGGCGGCACGTGGAAAAACGCCGACGAACGCAAGGAGAACGAAATTACGAAGACCTACGTGAGCGTCTCCAACACCGACGGCGGCGCACGCTACTACGACGTCAACCACGACGGCGTGATGTCGCGCGAAGACCTGATTTATCAGGGCAACGCCGACCCCTATCTGTATGGCGGTCTGCAAAACACGTTCTACATTCACGGCTTCAAACTGGGTGTCTATTTCGCCTACTCGCTCGGCGGCAAGATCTACAACTATTCGGAGATCTACATGGCCGGTTCCCAGTTCGCGAACCAGTACCGCTACATGCTCGACGCCTGGCATCCCGTGCGCAACCCCAACTCCGACATCCCGCGCGCCGGAGCCAAGAGCGACGCCGCGCTACCGAGCGACTTCATGATTCACGACGCTTCGTATCTGCGACTGAAAAACGTCACGCTCGCCTACACGTTCGACTTGCGGAAGAAATGCTCGTGGCTGCGCGACCTCACGCTGAGCGTATCGGGCGAAAACCTCTATCTGTGGAAGAAATACAACGGATTCGACCCCGACGTATCGAGCGAAGGCACCTCGTCGACGCTGCGCCGCATGGACTTGGGCGCCTACCCCAAACCCCGAACCATCATATTCAGCATCCAGTTGAGATACTAAACCAATAAGATCATAAGAACTATGAAAATCAAGAACATATTGTATGCGACGCTCTTCTCGGCTTCCCTCTTGTTCCAGTCGTGTTCGCTCGACGAGGACACGTCGGGAATTTCGAGTCCCGACAATTTCTTCCGCAAATACTCGGAGTGCCAGTCGGTCGTGAACAGCTGCTACATCCCCATCAAATCGATTTACACCTACACCTACATGCTCGCCACCGAATGCGTCACCGACATCGCATACTGCCCGTCGGGTACGCGCGACGCCAGTCTGGACATCTCGCCCGCCGTGCCGCGTTTCGGCTCGACCGTCTGGACGCAAGGCTACCTCGGCGTACAGCGCTGCAATTTCGCCGTCAACGGCATCGAACGCGCCTATCAGAACGAAGTACTCTCCGAAGAGCAATACCTGCAACTGCTCTGCGAGGCCAAGACTCTGCGCGCGTTCTACTACTGGACGCTGACCTGCTTCTTCGGCAACGTTCCCTTCTACTTCGACGACGTCACCGACAACGAGGTACTCAACCGCATTCAGGTGCTGCCGCGCATGGATGCCGACGAAACGCGCGCGACAGTAATCAAAGACTTGCAGTCGATCGCGCCGCTCGTCGACCAGACTCGCACCTACGACAACGAGGCCAACCGGCTGGGAGCCTCCTGCGCCTACATGCTCATCGCCAAAATGGCCATGTGGAACAAGGAGTGGGACACGGCCCTCGAAGCGCTGCAACAGATCGAGGCCATCTACGGCCCCCTGTCGCAGTACGACTACGCCCAGAACATCCTCTTCCGCAACAAGAACACTCCCGAATCCATCATGGAGATTCAGCACACCTACACGCAGGGCGGTCTCACCTATACCTCCAACGTGGCCTGCATCTGCCAGCCCTATCCGCGTTCGGCCAACTCGTCCATCTACGACGGCGTCGACATTCCCGAACTCGGCGATCAGGCGACCGTATGGACGGCCATGCGGCCGAACGTCTACTTCTGTCAGGGACTCCAATCCAAGATGGGCAAGGATATCCGCGCCAAATACAACATGGCGTGGGGCTATGAAGACAAGACCTTCAACAGCACCAACACCCGTCCCTGGTGCGGTCCGAAATTCTGGTGCCCGAACATGCAGGCATCGGCCGACGGCAACAATTACAAGGTATTCCGCTACGCCGACGCGCTGCTGATGATGGCCGAGTGCTACTTCTACAAAGAAAACTACGAGAAGTCGATCGAGTACCTCGACATGACCCGCACGCGCGCCGGACTGGGCAACTACATCTACCGTACGCCCGCACGCCTGGAAGAGGAGATTCGCAACGAACGGGCGCGGGAACTCTTCGGCGAATTCCAGCGCAAGTACGATCTGGTGCGCTGGGGCATCTGGTACGATGCGGTGACGAGCAACAGCGACTATGGCCCTCTGCAACTCAATACGACGTCCAGCCTCATCAAACCGTGCCACCGCTACTACCCCATTCCCGACACGGAGGTAACCTACTCGAAGAATAACCTCGACAACAACGAATACAAGGCCTACGGGTTGTAACGACCAGAAACTCTCAGACTATGAAAACATCACTCAATAAACACAAAAGATCGGCCGCCGGCCTGCTGATCGCCGTCGCGGCATTCGCGGCCGCCCTGACCGGCTGTCAGAAGGATTTCGAGATGGACCTGCCGCTGGCGGTGGCGGCACGGGAACTGTCGCTGAGCAAAGAGGCCGGCTCGACACACGTGCTGGTCTATTCGAACGGAGAGTGGACGGCACGCTTCACGCGCAACGTGAAGTGGGCGTCGCTCAACAAGCTCGAAGGTTACGGCAACCACGAAATCGTCTTCACCTACGCGGCCAACTACGGTATTTCGCGCAAAGTCGGGGTCGTCTTCCAGAAAGGCGAACTGGCCGACACCGTGACGTTCACCCAAGCGGGCACCGTCACCGAACCGTCGCTCGCGTTCGCCAAACCCGCCGTAGCGCTGTTGAAGGCGCTATCGCGAATCTTCGCACCCATCGACACCAACCTGCGGTACTGCATCGACGACGTGGAGGCTTCCGTCACCTACTACGATGCGGACGGAGTGCCCGGTGAACCCGTACCCGTCGTGACGCGCGCCGAAAGCGAAGAGGGCGACGACAAACCGCAGGCGCAACCCGTTACGCCCTGGATTTCCGAGGTCGCCATCACGCACGAGGGCGTGTCGTTCGCCGTCGAGGGCAACGAGGCCGGCTCCACGCGCCTGGCCGACCTGACCCTCTTCATCGAAGACGCCGAGGGCACAGCCACCACCTCGGTGCTGAGCATCTCGCAGGGAATCGCCGAGCCTTCGCTCAAACTGGACAGCTCCGTCGAGACCTACGAGGGTTATGCACAACAGTGCACGATTCCGGCCACGACAAATAACCTCGTACCCTACGCCGACCAAATCGTCTACGATATCACCTACGATACCCCCGTCGAGGAGGGCAACGAGTGGCTGTCGGAACCCATGCTCACGGACGAGGGGCTGACCTTCTCGCTGACTCAGAACGACAGCTCGGAAGCCCGTTCCGCCACGCTCAACCTCAGTTACGCCGACGCATTGGGCGCTTCCGTTTCGGCAGTCTGCAAAATCACCCAAAAAGCCTATCCCACCGCCGTCGACTTCGCGACCGTACGCGGAATGACCCCGGGCGAAATCTCGCTGGCGGGCTATATCGAGGGATTCGTGGTCAGCGACCCGGCCAGCAAGAACATCGTTTCGAGCCCCCAGACCGGACAGTATGCGTTCGACCGCACCGAGAACGACCGCACGGTCTACCTCGAATCGACGGACGGCCGCTACGGTTTCTGCCTGAAATTCGCAACCGAAGACGACAACACGCTGGAACGTTTCTCGAAGGTGCGGCTCTCGCTCGACGGCGCCATCCTCGAAAAGAAGGCCGTCCCCGAATGCTACACCATCACGGGACTGACGGCGGCCAACATTCTGGATACATCGACACCCGACGAATTCAAGATTCCCGTCAAGACCAAACGTATCGCCGAACTCACCGACGACGACATCTTCACGCTGGTCTCGGTACCCGACCTGGAAATCATGTGCAAGGACGGCGCCTACACCAACTGCACCGACGGTTACTCGCTCAAAGACGACGTGAACCCAATCGGCGCCACCGCGCCGCGCTGGGACGTCGCACCGCTGATGTGCTACGACAAGACGGGCGAAGTAATCCACATGCTGACCAATGCGGCCGTACCCTGGCGCCGTTTCAGCTCGGGACGCGATCTGGAATTCTATTCGGTCGTAGCCCAAGGTTCGGGCACGTTCCGAGGTATCGTCGTGGCCGACGACGTGGCGCCCGTCCGTTTCGGCGACCTCGGCCGCTACCAGCTGCGCGCCATGACTCAGGGTGAGATCGCCCTGACCGAAGAGCCGTTCTCGAAGACCATCGTCGAGTGGAACTGGAACGACCGCCAGAACGACCTCACACCGGAAATCGGAGAGGGCGAGATCGACAAGTACGACGCCACGCAGGCCGGGTCACCGGATTTCAACAATGTCGTCTGCTCGGGCAACGGCGGCGGAACTTCCGAACAGAAGGGACTGGTGCCCAATGGCAGCGTCGTGTTCTCGCGCCAGTGGTGGGATTTCGACAAGGACGAAGGCAAATATTTCGACATCTCGTTCTCGACGCAGGGCATCACCGGATCGAACCTGATTTTCGGCATCGTTTGGGGACACGGAAACATGAACAACACCTCGTTGACCGGCCCTGCGCACTGGAATCTGCTCTACTCCGTCGACGGAGGCACGACGTTCCGACCCGTTCCCGACTGCCCGATCATCAAGAAGCGTTCGATCGTATGGTGGAGCGGGACATCGCAGGACTCGACGCCGGGCTACACCGAGCATCTGCGCCGGCTGCCGGCCGATTGCTTCGGCAAGGAGAAGGTGGTGTTGCGCCTGCAAGTAGCCGACAAGGTGACCGACATCGCCCCGAGCAGCAGCGCTTCGACCTATCCGACGAATCTGGGCATCGAAAAAGGCACGCTCACGCCGGAGATCACGGCCGCCAACTGTCAGGTTCGAATCGGTACGCTCACGATACGTTACAACTAAACGCATTTCGGTCGGGCGGCGGACGACAGCCGACCGCCTGACCGGAAAAACAACAACGACAAAACCGAAACAACATGAACTTTCGCAAATCGATATTCAAGTTTTGGAGCATCGCCGCTGCGGTCGGAATCGCAGCTGCCTGCACCAATGTCGACGCCGAGGACATCGACCTCGTCAAACTGGGCGCATTGGAAAAAGAGTTCATCGTCGAGGCCGATGCGAACTCGTTCGACATCGACATCTACACCAACGGCGCATACCATATCGAACGGATAAACGAATCCGACTGGCTGAGCCTCGCGTGCGGCGAGACGACGGACGGCAAGGCCACAATCACGGCCGAATGCGAATTCAACGAGGATTTCAAACGCAAGGCGGGCATCGTCCTCTGCTCCGACGTGGATTCGCGGCGCGACACGCTCTACATCAAGCAGAAGGCGCTCATCGACGCGCGCATCGCATTCGCAAATTCGTCGATCATCGTCCCCGGGGCCGGCGGCGAGAACAAGTCGGTCATCGAGACCAACGTTCCCTTCTCCGACATTACGGTGGAGACCGAATACTCCGATCCCGAGAATACGGACTGGATCCAGGAGATCGAGATCGTCGACGCCGAGAGCGAGGAGCGCGAGCTGGTCATCACGCTCGACGCCAACCCCGCCGAAGAGGTTCCGCGCTCGGCCGCCGTGTCGCTCTCATTCACCGACGGATGGGACGAGACCGTCTCCGTCGAGTTCAATCTGCTGCAACGCACGGCCAAAGAGACGCTCGGCCGCAACATCACTTTCGAGGAGTTCCGCCAAAACTACGCCCTCAACAAGAAGATCGAAGACTACGTCATCATCGAAGGCATCGTCGTGAGCAACCCCGACAACCGCAATGCGGGCGAGAACACCCAACTTACCACCTCGACAATCGACTACACCGTTTCGGAACGGACCCTCTACCTCGAATCGAAGGACGGCCGCTACGGCATCGCGATTCTCACCAACGAGGTCGAGGACAACATCTTCGACCAGTACGACCACGTGCAGCTCCTCATTCAAGGCGCCACCGGCAACCTGGTCGAGAATCCCGACCGCTACGAATTGGAGGGCGTCACCAAGTCGATGGTCATTTCGCGCACCGCCGGTTCGGCTTCCGACGTTCCCGTCAAGGAGAAACACATGAACGAGCTGACCGACGACGACATCTACACCTACGTGACACTCAAAGAGGTCGAGTTCCCCGTACGCAAAGGTTCGATCACGCCGGTCAACGAAGGGTACGCAATCGGCACGAACGCACACCGTATCAGCAAATACCCGCTGCTCGTGCGCGACATCAACGGCGACGCCATGTACATGATGACCAATACCAACTGCGCATACCGCAGCGACGGCACACGGCTGCCCTACGGTTCGGGCGACATTTCGGGCGTAATCGTCCACGAACGTTTCTCGCGTTTCGAATGGCGCAACGGAGCCGACCCTGCCGAAATGACGGATGACCCGACGCTCGGCTACATCGGCCGCTATCAAATCCGCCACCAGAACAAGGAGGACATCTGGGGCAAGATGCAGAACAGCGTGGAAGACAGCTTCTCGGCACTGCTGACCGAATATCGTTATTGGAACCCCGACACGGAGAACGAGGTGCAGAAACCCACCTACGGCACGAACGGCTGGCTGACGCACACCTATCAGGAAAAGTATTCGGGTTCGGCCTCCAAGGAGTACCTGCAAGCCACCTACAAGCAGCACATGGTGGGCGGCGGCACGTACGAATACTTAGGACCCGTCGGCAACAGCGCGAACAACCTCTTCGGCGCCAACTACGGCAACAAGAACGGTATCGGCATCGTAATCGACCCCTCGAAGGAGAGCTGGAATCCGAAGATGGACGCCTTCATCAGCCGCAATCCCGACGGAACGATCGAGTGGTGCGGCCCGTACGCCTCCGACCAATACGCAGCCAGCGGTTCGGGAGGCTGGCCCGGAAACGACGCAATCCCGACGAGCTCCCAGCAAATCAACTACAACGGCAGTACGTCGATGCGCGGCAAGGCCAACGTAAGCGGCAACTGTTACACCGCCTTCTCCAACCACTACTGGTGGGACGACGACACGGGACGGTTCTACGCATGGCTGATCAACTTCTCGACCGAGGGCATTTCGACCTCGCACATCTCGATGCAAATCTCCGTGATGAACACGCAGCAGACCTTCTATTCGCCCCGCTACTGGTGCGCCGAGTGGGCGCTCACCGACTCGCAGGCGCCCGAAGACGACTCGCAATGGAATCTCATCGGCGAATACACGGTGCCCGACGTCTCCGTCTGGTCGAATACGCTCTACTCGTCGATCGTGGCCTACAAGTACATCGACTTCGAACTGCCGCAGGAAATCCTCGGCCACCCGGACGTCTACATCCGTCTGCGTCCGACGAGCGACCTTTGCAG
>ENA-OYZM01000683-OYZM01000683.1-human-gut-metagenome-genome-assembly--contig:-NODE-683-length-9974-cov-5.305374_pt1 | contig 9974 bp, 7 predicted proteins | sample MGYA00243291_ERZ653477 | MGnify/ENA primary metagenome ERZ653477 (study PRJEB26926, sample SAMN06165024) | human gut metagenome | biome: ENVO:00009003; feature: ENVO:2100002; material: ENVO:00002003... | reverse complement strand
TCGGTCTCGTGGGCTCGGAGATGTGTATAAGAGACAGGAATAATGTAGTTTCTAAATCTAATTAAAGAGAGTAATTCTCTTGCAATTTTATCTTCAATTAGAACACCCTTTAATGCTTTTATAATTTTTGTTGCTGAATTATAATTGTCAAAATTAAATTTCATGTTGCCTTTATATAAATCATTCTCAATTGCACATTCAATTAAATAGTTTATACATGATTCAAGATATTGAAATTCTTCAATAATTTTCCCAATCAATTCTCTCATTTCACTATGTGGTGTTATGTAACTTTTATAATTAAAACTACTTTTAAATTCAGTCACATTATTTTCTGCAAATTCTAAATAATCCTTGTCATTGAAATGCCATTTATATTTGTTATCCATCGTAAACCTCGCATAAAAATTATAACATATATTGTTGAGTTTTGAAATGCTTTTGCAAATTAACAAATCTAAACCAAACACTTAAATAAAGTATTCGATTTAGACTTTGAGTGGTGCGGACAACAGGACTTGTAGAGAGCGGAGCGAGCGTAATAGCATAAGCGAGCAAGTTTACTTGCAAAGCGTTGCGACAGCTGCACAGAGTGCAGGGGCGCACGGAGTGTGCAGACAATGCCTTGCATTGTCACAAGTCCTGTTGCAAACCAAAGATATGAAAAAACGAACCGAGTAATCTCGGTTCGTTTTATTCTTGTTTGGTGCGAACAGCAGGACTTGTAGAGAGCGAAGCGAGCGTAATAGCATAAGCGAGCAAGTTTACTTGCAAAGCGTTGCGCCAGCTGCACAGCGTGCAGGGGCACACGGAGTGTGCAGACAATGCCTTGCATTGTCACAAGTCCTGTTGCAAACCAAGATATGAAAAAACGAACCGAATAGTTTCGGTTCGTTTTTGTTTGCTTTGGTGCGGACAACAGGACTTGAACCTGCACAGCCTTGCGACCATAAGAACCTGAATCTTACGCGTCTGCCAATTCCGCCATGTCCGCACAACGGATAAAATAATATCTTAAAAACCGCATAAAGTCAAGTATTTGAAACCATTTATGTTTAAGCGGCGAGAAGAGCGCGTGCGATGCGGTTTACGTCGGTGTTGTCGATTTTCTCGGGAATAATCGCTTTCAGCTCGTCCGCGGACAATCCTTTCACGAAAATGAAGTATTTCACGTTGGTGCCCGTATGCGTTTTTGTGGTATAAAGGCTGTTTTTGATATCGTCTTTGGTTTCGCCGTCCTTGTATTTCAGCCCGCCCGTTTCGTGGTCGGCGGTGACGATAATCGCACTGTCGATGTCTTTTAGCCTGTCGTATGCGATTTTAATGGAGTTGTCGAAGCTTTTAAGGTACTGTGTCATCGGGATAATATCGTTTTTGTGGCTTTTCTTGTCGATATGCGCGCCCTCGATCATCAGAAAATATCCGCCCGGGAAGCGGGCTTCCATAAATTTCAGCGCGAACTCGGTGCACATTTCGAGCGTAGGCGTATCGGCGGTGCCGTCTTCCGACGGAAGCGACGAAAACGGCATAATTAATTTATTGCTCAAAGCGCTTCCGCCGACGTCGTTAAAGCTTGTTGCGAACGTAAAGCCCTTGCTTTCAAACTGCGATTTATATTTCGTGTATTCGTCTTTTCCCGCGCCGAGATACAAGTCCACGACGTCGTTAATCTGCCCTTTAATTATTTCGGAAGTGTCGCCCCTGTTGTTTGCGTGCGACGAAAACGACGCCGGCGTCGCGCCGTAAAGATTGTCCGTCGTCACGATACCCACGCCGAGCCCTTTCTCCTTGGCGTACTCTGCGACGCTTTTGACGTTATTTCCGCCGTGGCGTGCGACTTCGCCGTTATTGAATTTTTGTCCGGTTGCGAGCGCGCTTCCGGCTGCCGCACTGTCCGTGGGAATCCCGACGTTGTTTGAAAACGTCGTTACGAACCCGTCCGCCCCGAGCGAGCGCATGAACGCCCTTTCGCCGTAATACGTTTCCGTCGTTTTAATATGGTTTTCGCCCATACCGTCGCCGATGAACAACACGGTTTTGCTTGCGAGCCCGGTAAGACCTGAAAAATCTGTTTTGTAAAGGTTTTTCGTGCGGTTGAGCGCAACGCCCATAAAGGCAAGCGACACCGACAGTATCGCGACGAGCGCCGCCGACACAACCCACAACAGAATTTTACTTGTCCTGACTTTTGTTTTTTTCATAATTTCTTATCCCCGTAAAAATCAAAAGGTTTTTTGAAGCGACGAAAGAATGTTTTCAGACGTTTTCGCGACTTCTTTAAGCGCGCCTTCTTCAAACGGAGATTTCAGCCCCGCAAGGCGAACAAGATCGGTGAAGACGTACGAGCCGCCGCGCGTCGCATGTGCAAGATACGCTTTGAACGCCTTGTCGTAATCCTTTTGCGATTCTTCCAGAAACTCGATCGCGACGGTCTGAGCAAGGCAGTAATCGATGTAATAAAACGGGCTTTCAAAAATGTGATTCTGGTATTGCCATCTTGTACCTTTTGAAAGATACGGCACGTCGTCGGCGTCCATCCACGGGCGGAATTCTTTTTCAAGTTTCAGCCAGACGTCGTTGCGTGCCTTAGGCGTCATATCGGGATTTTCGTATACGATATGTTGGAAGTAATCCACTATCGTTCCGTACGGAATGAAGGTTAAAGCATCGAAAAGGTGCTTATAACGGTACTTATTTGCATCTTTGCCAAAAAACATATCAATATATTTCCAGGCGAAAAACTCCATTGACATGCTGTGTGTTTCCGCCGTTTCCATTGCGCCGAGACCAAGTTCGTACGGCACGACGGGTTCCGACATATAATACGCAAAAGCGTGTCCCGCCTCGTGCGTTACGACGTCGACGTCGGCGGTCGTTCCGTTGAAGTTTGCGAAGATGAACGGCTGGTGATACTTATCGAAACTCGTCATATATCCGCCCGTCCATTTGCCTTCGCGCGTGAACACGTCGAACGCGTCGGTATCCATCATCATATCCATAAACGCGCCGGTTTCGGGGCTCATATCCTTGTACATTTCCTGCCCTGCTTTCAGAATGCCGCGCTCGTCGAGAGCGGGTTTCGGATCTTCCTGAAAATACGTGTCGTTGTCGTATAAACGCATGTGGTCGATGCCGAGTTTTTCCGCAACCTGCTTTTTCAGACGCGTCACGACGGGCACGATATCCTTTAAGACGTTTTCACGGAAAACCTTTACCATTTTTTCGTCATAGCAAAGCCTGCCCATATTGTAGTAGCCCAACTCGACGTAGTTCTTGTATCCCATTTTCTTTGCCATAAGGTCGCGGTTTTTGACCATTCTGTCAAAGACGTCGTCCAGAAAATCGCTGTGTTTTTCCAGCGTCTTTCCAAGCGCGACGTACGCTTCTTTTCTGGTTGCGCGGTCGCTGTCCTGTGCGAATTTGCGAAGTTCGCCAAGCGTAATATCCTTGCCGCGGAAGTTATACGTACATTCCGACACGAACTTTGAGTATTCCGTAACAAGCGCGTTGTCTTTTTGCATTTCGGGAACGATCGCGTCGCTCACCGCTTTTTTCTGCAACTCGAATTGTTTAATGATGACGGGATTTATTTTTGTTTTGAGTTCGTCCAAGAACTTACTTCTTAAAATCGCGTCGGCGTATTTAAGATAACTCACCTGCACCACGGGCATTTTCTCGTCGTAATAGTCCTTTTCGGCGCTGTAAAACTCGTCCTTGGTATTAAGCGTGAAACGGGCGTTCGCAAGCGACGACTCCGTATAAAAATCGCGCAACGCGTCGTTCACGAGTTCTCTTGCTTCCAGCACGTCGTCGACGGACTTCGCCGCGTTGATTTTTTCAACCGCTTTATCAATGACGCCGCATACCTTTTCGGCGTCCGCTCTTTCATAAGGAATTTCCGAAACTTTCATTCTTTGCATAAATACTCCTTTGCGCGAAAACGCGCGCTACCGTTAAATTGTAGCACGCGCCTTTGAAAATTTCAATAATAAACGCCGTTTATTTATTAAAACGTAACAGTTACTTCATATTCGAACGTCTTTCCCGCGGGGAGAGTGTTGATAAGGAATTTGTTTTTCAGTTCCCTGTCGCAATCGACGGTGTCGGGAAGCCCCCACCACGCTTCGATGCAGGCGTATTTGCCCATTTTGTTGTTGGACCATATCGCAAGCACGGGAACGTTGCCGATGTCGAACGTGATTTTCTTGCCGTCGCGGCGCAGAAGGGTTACTTTTTTCGCGTTGTTTTTCGTGACGACCGCGTCGTGGATAAAGGTCGCTTTCACCAGGGGGATTTTGTTGGTAAATTCCGACTTTTTCTCGCCTTTGACAAGGTGCAGATCGTCGTCGAATTCATATTCTTCGATGGGTTTATCGGTGTCGATAATCGCAAAGTTACCGGATACGTCGCAGGTATCGTCGGTTTCGTCGCCGACAAGCGCCCAGCCGAAGTGCGTGCCGAGCCCGAAAGGCATATCGACGTCGCCGGTGTTTACGACGGTGTACGTGATTTTCATACTGTTTCCGACAAGCGCGTATTTCACCTTGAAATCGAAATCGAACGGATATTGTTTTTTGGTTTCTTCCGTCGATTTAAAGTCCATGACGAGCGTGTCGCCGGTGTTGCTTTCCGCCGTGAATACGTTGTAGCGGGCAAGCCCGTGGTTTTTCATTTCGTAGCGTTTTCCGTCGACGGTATACCAGCCGTCTTTAAGGCGCGCGACGAAGGGGAAGATGACGATGTCTTTCGATTTCCACGATTTCTCGCTGCCCTGCCAGAGATATTCCTCGCCGCGATATTTCACGCTGTCGAGAAGGCTACCGTTTTCGTTGACCGTTACGTCCAGAATGCCGTTTGTGATGTTTTGCATAATTTTACCTCTTATCTTTTTTATTTTCAAAAATTGAAATTTGCCGTGTTGTAAATCGTCGCAACCGACGTTTCTTCCGATTTTTTCCTGCCGCGCTCGCTTTCGATTGTCCAGGATATGAACGGCGGATATTTCGCGCGTTTTTTCTTGCTGTGCGGAATCCCCAGAATATTGCAAAGCAGAAAATCGGGTTTGAAATCGAGTTTCGGCGTCTTCGGCTTAAAGCACGAGAGCGCAATCGTATATCCCTTATCCTTAAAATACTTTGCCGCCTTTTCGTTGAAGCCTATGTACATATATTTGCCGTTATAGGACTTTAACTCATCAATAAGTGCGTCACAAAGTGCGATTTCGTTGTTTCGGCACTTCAACTCAATCAATATCGGGGTGCGCCCGTCAACCGCCGCAAGCACGTCTTTCAGCGTCGGAATCGTGTGCGAAGTGTTTTTGAGTTTAAGCGCGGTCAGTTGACTTTTGGTCATTTCTTCGACAACGCCGCTTACGCCGCACATACGCTTTAACGTGTGGTCGTGAAACACGACGAGTTTGTTGTCCTTTGTCAGATGCACGTCGATTTCAAGCCCCAGCCCTTTGTCCGCAGCAATGCGGATTGCAGTGAGCGAGTTTTCGGGCAAAGTCTTGTCGAAACAGCCGCGATGGGCGTAGTCTTTCACGCCGCCGAGAATGTCAAGAACGTTTTCCATATTATTCAAAAATCCTTTTTATAATGGTTTTCGCTTGTTCGTATAAATCTTTTCGGGTGCCGTCGTTTATCGCGACGTAGTCCGCCCGCTTTATTCTTTCGTCGTCCGTGGTTTGGTTTTTTATTATGTTTTTCGCAAGGTCTTTTGATATGTTCCTTGTCGAAACGATGCGGTTTATTCTCACGTCTTCACCGGCGGTCACGACGATTACTTTGTCAAACAAATCCGTCATTCCGCTTTCAAACAAAAGCGGCACTTCGACGACGGCGTCGCCCGTGATTTCTTCGATTTTCCGCCGTATTTCGGGGTGCGCGAGCGCGTTGAGCGTTTTGCGTTTCTCCTCGTTCGAAAACACTTCTTCGCGAAGAGCAGCCTTATCGACTTTCCCGTCTTTTACGACAAGCGGAAATGCCGCCGAAAGTTTTTCGATATATCTTTTGTCGCGCAAAAGTTCCCCGTTGATTTCGTCGGCGGAATACGTCCTTATCCCAAGTTCTTTCACGGCGCGCATAAATTCGCTTTTGCCCGCGCCTATGCCGCCCGTTACCGCAGCTTTCATATTACGCCTCGTACCAGCTTTTGCCGCTTGCAACGCCGACCGTAAGGGGGACGCTGAGTTTTACCGCGGTTTCCATGCTTTCTCTCAGGATTTTTTCAATCTTGTCCTTTTCGTTTTCGTCGGCTTCCGCGATAAGTTCGTCGTGAACCTGCAAAAGAAGTTTCGCACTTGTTTCTTCAAGGTTTTTCGCCGTTTTCAGCATTGCGATTTTTATAATGTCGGCGGCGGTGCCTTGCAGCGGGAAGTTCATTGCGGCGCGCTTGCCGAACTCTCTCACTGCATAGTTACTTGACGAAAGTTCCGGCATAAGACGTATGCGGTTGAAAAGCGTCCTTACAAAGCCGTGCTCTTTTGCGAATTCGACCTGCCCGTCCATAAACTCTTTGACCTTCGGATAAGTCCTGAAATACCGTTCGATATACTTTTTCGCGTCGGAAACTTTGATCGACAGGTTTTGCGCGAGCCCGAAGTCGCTTATTCCGTAAATTATTCCGAAGTTGACCGCTTTTGCGTTGCGGCGCATTTCGTCCGTTACGTCGGCAATATCGACGCCGTAAATCTCCGCCGCGGTCGAGGCGTGAATGTCACGGCTTTCGTTGTACGCCCTTATGAGGTTTTCGTCGCCGCTCATGTGCGCCATAAGACGAAGTTCGATTTGCGAATAGTCGGCGGAAATCAGCACTTTGCCCTTTTCCGCGACGAACGCACGGCGGATTTCCTTGCCCTCGACGGTGCGAGTCGGGATATTTTGAAGGTTCGGCTCGGTCGAAGACAGCCTGCCGGTGTTCGTCAGAGTCTGCTTGTATTCGGTATGCACGCGCCCGTCGGACGACACCGCCTTTTCAAGCCCCAAAACGTAAGTTGACAACAGTTTGGAAATCTGACGGTACCTTAAAATAAGCGGGATAATCGGGTGCTCTTCGTAAAGTTTTTCAAGTACGTCCACGTTGACGGAAAGCCCCGTTTTGTTCTTTTTTGACGGTTTCAGCCCGAGTTTGTCAAACAATATCACCGTAAGTTGTTTCGGCGAATTTATGTTGAAAGTTTCGCCGGCGTACGAGTAAATCTTTGCGGTGAGCGTTTCGATTTCGTCCTCGTATTTTTTCCGAAGTTCTTCCAACACCCCGACGTCTACTTTCACGCCCGCACATTCCATATCGAACAAAACCCGTTCAAGCGGCAGCTCGATATCGTGATACAGCGACGAAAGATCCTTGCTTTCAAGTTCCTTTTCAAGATAGTCGCAGATTGCGAAAAACGCCGTAACCGAGTCGCCCGAAACGTTTGCGGCGGCGGCAAGAGTAACGATATCCTTGAAACTTCTTCCACCGAAAACGAGATATGCAAGAAGCCCCACGTCCTTTGGCGTTGCCGACGTTTCGACGCCGGCGTCCTTGAAAAGATGCAAAAGTTTTTTCAGGTCGGACACAACGCACTCGCTTGTCAAATGCGGCGCGATTTCTTTCAGTACGTCGTCCATCGTCATACCGCCGAAAAGGTCGTAATTTTGTTTAATCACATAAAGTCTGTCGGCAGAAAACGCAACGTCGACGTCCGCCCCTGCGTTAAGCGCAAACGGCTTTCCTTTGTTGTCGTCAAACAACTTTTTCAAATCGTCGATGTTGTCAATTTCAACAGTTGTATATTCGATTTTGACTTGTGAAGTGTCGTTTTCGTCGGATTTTACTTCTTCGTCGGTGAAAGAGAAACGCTTTGTAAGCGACGTGAATTCCAGCGCGATAAGCGCGTTTTTCGCACTTTTTGAAAGCGGATACGAAAACGTAATATCCGACATTCCGATATCAATCGGCACGGCGGTATTTATTGTAGCAAGCGTGTAAGAAAGCCGCGCCATATCTTTTCCGTCCCTAATTTTTTCGCCGAGTTTCCCTTTGATTTCGTCGGTGTGAGAGAGGACGTTTTCCATTGTGCCGTAGGTTTTGAGAAGTTCCATCGCGGTCTTTTCGCCGATGCCCGGAATCCCGGGGATATTGTCGGACGCGTCGCCGCGAAGAGCCTTGTAGTCGATAATCGCAGACGGCGTTTCGAAGCCGTCTTCAAAAAGCCTTTCCTTGTCGTATCTCACGACGTCGGTGATTCCCCTTTTCGTGAAAAGCACGTTGGTGGTGTCGTCGATAAGTTGCAGGCTGTCGCGGTCGCCCGTGACGATATCCGTAGGACACGAAAACCTTTTTGCAAGCGTGCCGATAATATCGTCCGCCTCGTAGCTTTCAAGTTCCACGATTTTTATCCCAAGGTCGCCGATAAGTTTTTTAAGGACGGGCACTTGTTTCACAAGTTCTTCGGGCATGGGTTTTCTGGTCGCCTTGTAGCCCGCATACATATTATGTCTGAACGTCGGCGCTTTCAGGTCAAACGCAGCCGCGATATGCGTCGGTTTTTCTTCATTGATAAGCCGCGCGAGCATGGACACGAATCCGAAGATCGCGCCGGTTGGGTTTCCTTTGCTGTCGGTAAGACCGGGGAGCGCGTAATACGCGCGGTGCAAAAGGCTGTTGCTGTCAAGAAGTAAAAGTTTTTCCATTATTTATTAAGGCGTTTGGGCGAGTGATAGCACTTATAAAACGCTATGAATATTTCCTTTAATTCGTTTTTGATACCCTTGTCGTTTTTGATGACCGCGTCTATGCCGCCTTTAATGCCCTTTGCGGCTTTTTTCGCGGCGGAGAAAACGGCGTCGTAAAACTCGTCGATATCGTAAAAACGGAAGCGGTCGACGTTGAAATACACGGCGAAAACTTCCAAAAAGTTCTCAAACACCTGCAAGTCCGAAGACTTCGACGACAGTTTAAGCATATCTCGCAGCGTGTCGATAACGTCCTCGATATTTGCGTCCTGCGACTTATGCACTTTCAGTTTCGCAAGGGTGACGACTTCTTCGATGGCTTTTCTGTCGATGCCGTGCATGAAGTCGGAAAACGCCTGATCGTCAACGGCGCGCACGCAGAATCTGAAACTCGGCAAGCCCAGAATTGTGCGCTTTGCCTCGTAATAGCCCATTTCCTTGAATCTGTCGATATTTTCCTTTGTGAAGTTCACGGCGTAATCGAGTTTTTCGCTGGGAGTAAACACCAGAAGTTTCGCGCCCTTTAAGTCGACGTCGCGGTACGCGCGGTATTTTTTGATATTCGTGCGGATTGCGACGATTTCGTCGTAGCCTTTGTCGACCAGCATTTTCACGGGCATGTTGTCGTAAACGCCGCCGTCGATGAACCACTTGTTTTCCTTGCCTTCGATTTTTTGCCATTTGAATGCGGGGTACGCCGACGACGCCATGACGTAATCGTAAATCTGCCCTTTGGGGATATCTTCTTTCATCATGTAATGCGGCGCGAAATCGGGGACGGAATAGGTCACAAGTCCGAAGTCTTTATTGCTTTTTCTGATTGCATTTTCGTCGATATATTGTTTCAGAAAGGCGCGCATTTTGTCCGCCGTCGTATCGACGAACACGCCAAGGTTTCTTAAAAGTTGCAGGGCGTTGCCGATAAGCTGCGCGTTGAATTGTCCCTGCGTCAGTTCCTTTACCGACAGTTCGTCCATATTAAGGACGTTCTGCATATTGATATTGTCCCAAAGTTCCAGGGTTTTTTCCCAGTCGCCGGCGCAGAACATAGCAGCGTTGATCGCGCCGATACTCGTGCCGACGTAGCCGTCAAAATCGGCAAGCCCCATTTCGCGCAGAGCCGTCATAACGCCGATGTGATACGCGCCTTTTACGCCGCCGCCTTCCAATGCAAGACCTTTCATAAAACACCTCTGATAGTCCTTATACCTGTCTCTTATACACATCTCCGAGCCCACGAGACCGAGGCTGATC
>ENA-OYZM01000682-OYZM01000682.1-human-gut-metagenome-genome-assembly--contig:-NODE-682-length-9990-cov-7.944741_pt1 | contig 9990 bp, 8 predicted proteins | sample MGYA00243291_ERZ653477 | MGnify/ENA primary metagenome ERZ653477 (study PRJEB26926, sample SAMN06165024) | human gut metagenome | biome: ENVO:00009003; feature: ENVO:2100002; material: ENVO:00002003... | reverse complement strand
ATATTCTTTTTATATTTATAATTCAGAAAGGAGTTTTCACTATGTATGGAAATTTAAGTGAAAAGTGGCATAGAAGCCACAAAGTGAAAGTATGTGTATACTCTTTTTATTACAATAGCGTGGTATACAAAAGTTTGAAGTTATCAGAGAAAGCGTTAAGCCACATATTATACTTAGCCTTTTTCGGTAACGCACAGCATTGGGTAGAAGCAACTCGGTATGTGGGTGATGCCAAAGGCACTGACGATATATTATTTCCGATTGCCGAGGGTGGAGATGTCTATATTTATACCCGAAACGGAGAGCAATATGCCTTAGATTTAGAGCTCTTTTTAAGAGGTATTTATATTGCATTTGCAAATAAGATAGCTTTTCGTCAAGAATATGACTTCGATAATTTTATTATTAACCCAGTTGTTGCAGACGAGATTTTGCAATATGCCCTCTTTGAAGGTATCAAGTATCCTCATTGCGAAGTGGAAGGTGATGTATATGATTGAAGAAAAGAATATGTGTGATGAAGATGATTCCGATGAAATTCTCGAATATACAGGCGGTAGCGAGCTTAGCGATTTAACTTTCATCTCGACATATGATTATTATTCCAGTTGGCGTATTAAGGAAGTGTTTCGAGAAGCTGGGTATGAATTAAAGCCGGTGTTCTTGGGTTATAAGGCATTACGGTACAGAGCGTGTCAGAGATATTGGATAATCGACATGAGTAACGGTCAAAAAATGGGTACATCTTATAACGGCTACAGTTTTGAAGACTTGCGATACTTTTTAGGTAAATTAGGAATACCTCTTCACGGAGATAACTACCGCTCTAAAAGACCTTCAAAAGATGAAAACGGCAGGCGTTATGCTTGTGAAGAGTTTCTAAAACTTGCAGAAAGCCTTCCTGATGAAAAGGAGGACTTAATATGAGTGTAGAGATTAAATTCATCGGTACTAAAGAGGTTGCCGAAGCACTTGGTTGTTCCTTGCCTACTGCACGCAATATTATGTTGAGAGCAGATTTCCCTTTAATACGGGTAGGTAAAAATCTTAAAGTTGAGCTAAATGCTTTTCTTAACTGGTCGCAGAAAAGAAGGGTATGAGCATTGAAAGCATTTACATAATATTTAAGCAACCGTATTGACACAAAAGATTTAAGGCTATACAATACTGATATAGTAAAAATCTTTTGTGCTTTACGGTTTGGAAAGGAACGATTTTTATCAGCACTAAAAGCACAAAACCTAAGTCTAAATGTAATAAACTTGATTACGGTGACGGTTCTGTATACTATGTTAAAAGCAGAAAATGCTTTGCAGGTCAGATAACGCTTGAAATTAACGGTGAGAAAAAACGCAAGACGGCTTACGGTAAAACCGAACGCATTGTTAAGAATAAGTTGCTTGAATATCGTATTCAGGCAAAAGCAGGATTTTTTGACGAACCCGATAACACAACTGTCTATGAGCTTGCCGAAAAGATGATTGAAGAACAATTCTCTCTTAATGAGATTAAGCAAACTTCATATGACCGCAAGAATGAAACCTTAAAGTCAATGAGTCCTATTTATGATTTAGCAATGCGTGAGATTACGGAAGATGTAATAAAGCATTTTTTCATTTCTAAAATCTCTTATTCGCAGTCATACTTGGATAAAGCATATCAGCTTTTAAAGTCAGTTTTCAATGAAGCTGTAAGGAAGAAAATTGTTACAGAAAACATTATGCTGAACATCAGAAAGCCAAAGTCAAAGCAGGAGCTTGTAAAAGTAAGAGCATTGACTGTTGATGAACAGAAAAAGCTGATAGATGTTCTCAAAAGCGAGGATATACGGTATTCGGAACAAATGCTTTTGTCAATGTTTACAGGCATGCGTATGGGCGAAATTAACGCCTTAGAGGTAGGAGATATAAACTTTAATGACCGTACAATTAGAGTTTGTAAAACTGTCAGCAGAGGTCTTAACGGTAAAACATATATAAGTAATTCCACAAAGACTAAAGCAGGTATGCGTACAATCTATTTTAATGATGATATGGCTGATTTTTTAAAACAGTGTATCGGAGATAAAAAAGACGGTCTTATATTTGCTTCAAGTGTGGATAAACTTGTCACAACTAATCAGGTAAATTATCAATACGCAAACACGCTGAAAAAGTATGATATACTTGATAAGAGTGTTTACGGAAAGGTTGATTTACATTCACTTCGTCACACATATGCAACAAGATGTATTGAATCAGGTATGCCTGCAAAGGTACTGCAAAATCTTCTCGGTCATACTGATATAAGAATTACGCTTGATACATACTGTGATGTTTTCCAAAAATACAGTATGGAAAATCTTGCTGTAGCTGACAGCTATATGAAGAGCAATAACATTGCAATAGTATGACTGTCCGAAAATGCACTGTCAACTTTACTGTCACACCATAAAAAGCCGATAAATAAGCCACTTGTCAGGGTTACCTGCACCAACAGCCGTTTCTTATGCAGGGACGGCTGTTTTGCACCACATTTTCGGTCTGTTTTATGGTGATTTTCAAAATATTTGAATTAATTTTGAATAAAAAGCGAAAATCATGTTGACAAATCCGAAAATATGGTATATAATAATCAAGCTGTTGTTATTAAACAACATTTCGAGGTGTAGCTCAGTTTGGTAGAGTGCTTGGTTTGGGACCAAGATGCCGCAGGTTCAAGTCCTGTCACCTCGACCAAAAAAGGTGGTTTTTTAACCGCCTTTTATTTTTTGCCAAAATTACTTAAAATTCCTTAAAAAAAGTAGAATATGTTTATTTTAGCATAGAAAAAGAGGGCTCATAAAGAACCCTCTCTTCCCAATAATTATTTTAAGGATTTATACTTGCTATCGAATTTAATTATCTGTACTCCCAGTGACCGCCGTCTTTAACCTTTTCATCCCAAGGTTTTACCCATTCCTTGTCTTCTACTGTCTTTGTGCCTGTTTTTACATAATCCTCTTCCACACGATATGATCCCTTGCCACCATTATCCATTTCCCAAGCAAGATGTTCATTCAGGTTAGCATTTGTTAACTTCATACCGCAGTCATTGCATACATTGTAGCCTACCCAACCATATACTGGCTCCTCGTGAGTACCTACTACTTTCCAATAACCTTCGTGGTGTACTGTTTTATAGTCAACTACCCATACCTTCTCTTTTGGCTTCTGAGCTGAAATATATTTTACGGATTTGCCCTTTGAATCGTATCCGCTTGTGAACTTAGTTGCAGATGAGTTGATACATCTTACGGTGTAGGTGTATGTCTTGCCTGATGAAACCTTACTGTCTGTGTATGAGGTTGAGGTTGTGTCGGCAAGCCTTGTCCAACCCTTACTACCTTTGTAGTAAACTCTGTACTTTTCAGCACCGTTTGATTTGTTCCAGCTTATCTTTACACCGCCGTTTACACTCTCGGCTTTGGTAATCTTCGGAGTTGAAATATATTTTACAGTTTTGCCTTTTGAATCATAACCGCTTGTGAATCTCTTTGCATCTGCACTGAGGCATCTTACGGTATAGGTGTAATTTTTGCCCGATGAAACGGCTTTGTCTGTGTATGCAGTTGAGGTTGTGTCTGCAAGCCTTGTCCAGCCCTTACTGCCTTTGTAGTAAACTCTGTACCTTGCAGCACCGTTTACCCTTCTCCAGCTTATTTTTACACCGTTGTTTACACTTTCAGCCTTTGTAATTTTGGGAGTTGCAAGACTTGATTTTGCTGAAACAATCGGTGCATTTAACTCAGAAGCACTTGCCGTAAACGGAACTGCTGTTACTGTGCCTACTGCCATTATTACAGAAACCAACAACGATACTATTCTTTTTGTTTTCATTGCTATTCCTCCGAATAATATATTATCAATTACTTTTTAATATACATTTTCAGATACTGTTGTTGTAGGCTCTGTTTCAGGCTGAGTCGGCTCTGTTGTAATTTGTACCGACTCATATGATTCCTGTGGTGTTACTGTTGTCGGTTCCTGTACAATCTCTTCTTCTGTCACGGGCTGTGTGGAATCGGTTGTGCTTTGTGATGAAACAGCCTGTGCTGATTTTGTTGCTTTTGTTGTTTTTGTATTCTTTGCGGGCGCTACATATGTATAACCGTAATATTTACACAAGCCCTTGCATATTGCTTCGCCTATTTCATTAATATTCTTGCGAATCCAGTTTGAGCCTGTTACGGTATCATGAAATTCACATTCAACATACAAAGAAAGTGCTTTCGGAACATTGATTTCATAAAGATCATTCTTATAGATAACAGCGTCATCTTTACCCGGAGTGATTGCACCGAGTGAATTGCATACAGCCTGTGCGGCTTTTTTACCGCTTGAATTCAGGCAAAATACTCTTGTTCCGCCTGTGTAGTTACCGGAACCGCTGGCATTTGTGTGAATCGGCATATGAATGTCTGCACCGAACTTGTCCGATTCGGGACAGCGTTTCTGCATAAGTGTGCCCGACTTTGCAACCATAACCTCAAATCCGCAACGGTCAAGTGCTTTGGCTGTTGCGGCTGCAATTTTGTCGCACTGAGCCATTTCGTTGGTATTGCCCGTTGCATATGTGTTTGCATTTTGATTTGACGGACTGAGATAGATTTTTATAACCTTTACTGTTACTTTGCATGTGGTCTTTATGCCGTCAACCTCAGCTGTTATTATTGCAGAACCTTTGCCCACTGCCTTTACTTTTCCTTTTTTGTCAACTGTTGCAACCTTTGCGTTGGAGGTTGACCAGGTTATAGGCTTCGATTTGTCTGCCACCGTAGTTTTTATTGTGTAGGTTTTGCCCTTATCAACCGTAACGCTTGTTTTATCAAATATAACAGGCGGTATCGGAGAGGTTGTCGCTGTAAATCCTTTTGAATCGTATCCGCTTGCAAATTTCTTTCCGTTTGCAGTAATACAGCGTACAGTATAGGTATAGCTTTTTTCAGCCGACAGATTCTTATCCGTTACGGAAGTTGATGTTGTATCGGCAATTCTTTTCCAAGTGTTTCCGTTTCTGCGGTAAACACGATATTTTTCGGCACCCTTCACCTTGTTCCATTTAAGATTTACGCTGTTATAGGTAACATCTGTTTTTGTCACTTTTGGGGCGGCAATATATTTTAAGGATTTGCCGTTTTTGTCATAACCGCTTTGATGTTTTCGTGCGTCATTGCTGATACATCTTACCGTATAAGTATAGTGATTGCCTGACAGAACATCGCTGTCAACACAGGCGGTTTCGGTTGTGTCAACAAGCTTTGTCCAACCGTTTCGTCCTTTGTAATACACACGGTACATTTCCGCACCGTTAACACTTTTCCATGAAAGCTTTACACCGCCGTTTACACTTTCAATATTTGAAATTTGAGGAGTGCCGATATATGTTGTTTCTGTTCCGTTATGATTAAAATCGCTTGTAAAGCTCTTTGCGTTGCCACTTATACAGCGTACCGTATAAGTATAGCTTCTGCCTGACACAACATTTTTGTGAACTAAGGATGTTGAGGTTGTATCACCTATTCTTGACCATTTTTTGCCGTTTTTAAAATAAACTCTGTATTTTTCAGCGCCTTTCACCTTATTCCATGTCAGCTTTTCTCCGCTGTTAACGCTTTCGGTTTTTGAAATTTCGGGAGCGGCAATGTAAGTTAGCTTTGTTCCCTTGAAATCATAACCGCTTGCAAAATGCTTTCCGTCTTCGGTGATACATCTTACCGTGTATGTATAGTTTCCTCCCGAATAAACATCATTGTCAACACATGAAGTTGCGGTTGTATCGGTTAGCTTTGTCCAGCCGTTTTTACCTTTGTAATACACACGATACAAGGCGGCACCGTCAACATCGTTCCAGCTGAGCTTTACACCTTCGTAAACACTTTCCGCCTTTGAGATTTTTGGAGTTGCAAGACCTGACTGTGCAGTCTGTTTATACTGTACGGGGGATTTTGTAACCTCTGCCGCACTTGCCGTAACCGACACAGCCGTTGTAATTCCGAATGTTGCCATTACAGAAAGTAATATCGGCAATATTTTTCTTGATTTCAAACTTATCTCCTCCTGCATAGAATATTTAAGTATATATTATCAACAATTAGATTTTATACCTTTGAATATCGTCAGTCAAGACTATATGGATAATTTTGTTGATTTATATATGTTTTTGTCGGACAGGAGAATAATTATCTGCTTAATATGCTCAAACAGGCGGTTGCATTTATGTATTTGAATTATTAAGAGTAATTAACAATATCAATTCCGTACTATCATATTTCTGTTTATCAAACATCCCGTTTACAAGCAAAAGTATATCGTTGTATCATTGTTATTGTACAGAATTAAATTTGCATAAAAAAATCAGGCAATCGTTATGACTGCCCGATTTGTTTTTGGAAAATTTACAATTTTAATCCTATTTATGCACTGCTTTACACGCACTAACCGTAATCAGAGTGCCATGACTTTTTGAGAGATTTCTGCCGGAGATGACACTGTGCCGACGCACTTGTACTCTTCGGTTTCTTCCTTGGTTTTAAAGCCCCAGCCGTATAGCACAGCGAGGAAGTCCATACCTATTTCTTCCGCACCCTTTGCCTCGATTGTGCTGTCGCCGACAAGGATACTCTCTTCAACGGAAACTCCTGTCTGCTCACACGCCTGCAAAAGCAGATGACTCTTTGTGAGGTTTGTACCGACATCTGTTGCACATACTGCGTCGAAAACATCCGACGCCTCGTAGGTTTCAAGAATATCCGTTGTGAACATTCTGTGCTTTTGAGTTGCTATTGCAAGCTTAAAACCGCTTTTCTTGAGTTCACGAAGAGCGTCATAAATTCCGTCATAGACGGTGAACATCTCTTTTCCTTTCTGGGAATAAAGTTTACTGTAATTCTTTACGGCATATTCAATTTCGTCATCACTCATATTAAAGAGCGTTTTAAATCCGTATTCAAGCGGTGCGCCGATTACTCCGTAGAGTGCGCTGTGTTCAACAGGCTCATAGCCCATTGCAACTGCTGTTGTATTGAAACAATATAAAATTCCGGGGGCTGTGTCGGCAAGAGTGCCGTCAAAACCAAAAACAACTAATTTTTTCATAAAACCACCCAATCTGCAAATAGATAAATTCATAAACAATTTTTTACAAAAGTCTTTGTCCTGCAAATATGGAAATACATCTCAAGGGGAATTATACCATTTTACGGAGATAAATACAATACTAATTTCTCCACAAGTATTAATTTGGGAATAAAAGTGCCGAAAAATATGCAATTATTGTTCTTTTGCAAGCATATGCCAATCGAAACAAGTCGAAAATCAGAGCTTTCAACTTACTTTATTTCTTGACAACATCGTGTGTGCGTTATAAAATTGAAGTACATTATATTGAAAGGTTATTATATTATGACTTCTGCAAAGCATAAAAATCCGCCTGCCAAACCCAAAGAAAAATATTCGGTACAGCAGGCGCTCACAAACTATTATCTGCTTATTATGTTCACGCTTTTTCCGTTGTTTTTCACGGACGCATATTTTAACATCAGGCACGATAAGTATTACTTTTTCATTATATTGACAGGTATTCTCGTTATTGCGGAATTTCTTATTATTATGACCGCAAGCGTTGATAAACCGCCGGAAGACTCAAAGCTTGAAAAGCCTAAACCAAAGCATTTGTATGAAGAGCTTTCGTTTATGGACTGGGCATTTATTGTATTCCTCGGGATAAATGTCATTTCAACGCTGTTGTCTGCAAACCCTTTGGATGCACTTCTGGGTACTCAGGGACGAAACAACGGACTTTTGCTGATGACATTTTACACCGCAGCATATTTTATGATTACGAGGTGCTTTAAATATTTTGAATACATATTCGTTGCGCTTGCGTTCGGTTCAATGATAGTTTATGCACTTGCGGTGCTTAACTCATTCTATATTGATCCTCTCGGGATGTTTACTCTTCTCACCGACCAACAGACTATTACCGACTTCACTTCAACAATCGGCAACAAAAATCTGCTTTCAAGCTACATCTGCATCGCTATGCCTGTTATGATTGCAATGTCGGTTATCACGGAGAAAACCTTGCTCAGGGCAATTTATCTTATTGCAACAGGATTTGGCTTTGCGGCTCTTATGACTGCCGACAGCGATTCCGGCATTCTCGGCATGGCTGTATTTATGATTATTTACCTTGTATGGTTTTCAAACAGCCTTGTCAGACTGAAAAGATTTTTCCTTTCGGCAACTGTTATGCTGTTGTTTGCAAAGCTGCTCAGATTGTTCTCGCTCTGCTTTGACGACAAAAGCAAGGGCTTTGATAAGTTTCAGGAAATTTTCGTTTTCTCAGGCATCGGCTGGATATTGCTTGTAGCTTGTGCCGTTATTACAGGGATTTTGTATCTTATTGATTACAAAAAACCAAACATCACAATTTCAAAAGCCGTGCCGATTGCTCTTGCCGTTGTATTCGGATTTTGTGCTGTTGCCATGATAGGAATTATGGTTTATTTCAGCTGTATTGACACGGAAACCGACCTCGGCAGTTTTGAAAGAATTATCCGCTTTAACGATATATGGGGTACGCACAGAGGCTTTATGTGGATAAGGTCGATATGGATTTTCGGTGACGCTTCATTCATTGAAAAGCTGTTCGGCGTAGGTCCCGATATGTTCTACTCCGCATTCAGTCCGTACTTTGACGACCTTTCAAAATACGGTGACAGCTCAACAAATGCCGCTCATAACGAATATCTAAACTACCTTATCACAATCGGAATTACGGGACTTCTCTCCTATCTTGCCATTGTGTGCGGTACGATTAAGAACGCAGTTAAGTATGCAAAGGAAAATCCGATGCTGATTGCGTGCGTTTCGGCTGTTATCTGCTATGCTGTTCAGTCTGTTGTAAACCTTTATCAGCCGATTACAACTCCGCTGTTTTTCATCTTCATAGCTTTGTGCGAGGCTTTTGTAAGAAACGCCAAGGCTGAAAAATCTGCCGTATAAATATTATGACTGCATTTCAATTCGGATAAGAAGATTCTGCATTGACTCGTTGCGGTCACGGCGGTATCGTCCCAGCTCGTAGAGGCTGTCGGGATTTTTAGTAATTATATTGGGCTTTTCCGTACAGGTTAGTGTACACGAAAAGCCCATTTCTTTTATCAGCTTTTCGGTCAGGTCATTTTTTGCACCGAACGGATATACAAAGCAGGTCGGTTTTTTCCCTGTTGCATTTTCAAGCAAGGCTTGAGCTTTGACAACATCTTCCGTAAGAATAGATTTATATACTTCGTCACTCTCCCCCGCTTTTGGCAAAACACCCTTTCGTGATTTTAAAGAATGCATATCGTACGAATGATTCTGAATTTCAACATAGCCCGAATCGGACATTTCTTTCATATCGTCAAAAGTTATATGACCGTAAGTCACGGAAATGTCCTTGGTTTCGGTGAATTTTTCGGACACTGACGCAATCGGAGATATGACCGCCTTGCAGTTGTATTTTTCGAGCAAAGGGAGTGCATAATAATAATTATTATAATAGCCGTCGTCAAAGGTCAGCATAATGCATTTTTCGGGCAATGATTTTTTGCCGTAAACATAATCGGTAAGGTCCTTTACAACAACGGTTGTGTAGCCGTTTTCGGCAAGATATTTTAAATCGTTTTCAAAAAGAGTCGGTGAAACGGTGTAGTCATTTTGCAGCTTTTCATCCTTTAAGAGTGAGTGATACATTATTACGGGCAGTTTTACGCTGTCGGTATCAGCCGTTGTTTCTTTTACTGCACCTGTCATTACCGATATTAAAATTACCGCAGACAGGAAGAATGCCACAAAAATGATAATTTTTACTGTTTTGTTTGATTTCACTATATTTCCTCCCAATTCTTTGTGCAAGATTTTTTATTTATAATTCTTTATTGTAAATCTGTCTCTTATACACATCTGACGCTGCCGACGATAAGGC
>ENA-OYZM01000680-OYZM01000680.1-human-gut-metagenome-genome-assembly--contig:-NODE-680-length-10025-cov-11.790672_pt1 | contig 10025 bp, 8 predicted proteins | sample MGYA00243291_ERZ653477 | MGnify/ENA primary metagenome ERZ653477 (study PRJEB26926, sample SAMN06165024) | human gut metagenome | biome: ENVO:00009003; feature: ENVO:2100002; material: ENVO:00002003... | reverse complement strand
ATCGTCGGCAGCGTCAGATGTGTATAAGAGACAGGCCACGGGTTTCTGTCCGTTTTTTCGAGATAGGAGAAATATATGTCCCTTGTAAAAAATCAAGAAATAGAGCTGCAAATCGAGTCGTTTTCCTCGGAGGGCAGCGGTGTCGGACACTACGATAAAATGGCTGTGTTCGTAAGCGGCGCAGTCGTAGGAGATAAGGCTTTGGTGCATATAATCAAGGCTAAAAAGACCTATGCGATAGGCAAGGCCGTTAAAATATTAAAGCCGTCTAAGGACAGAACGGACTCCGATTGCGAGGCTTCTGATTCGTGCGGCGGCTGTGCATTCAGGCATATAAAATACGGTGCAGAGCTTGAAATGAAACGCCAAAAGGTTGAAAATGCTTTTTTACGTCTCGGCGGAATTGACAAGAAAATAGACGAAATGATAGGCGCAGAGTCAATTACAGGCTATCGCAACAAGGCTGAATATCCCGTCGGCTTTGACGGCAGGCTTAAAATCGGTTTTTATGCTTCTCATACGCACCGAATTGTAGATTGTCCCCGTTGCGCCTTGCAGCCCGAGGTGTTTTCGGAGATAGTTAAGATAATAAGAAAATGGATTGTCGAATACGGAATTTCCGTTTATAATCCCGAAACGGGAAAAGGCATAATAAGGCACATTTACATAAGACAGGGTGCGGTGTCAAAGGAAATTATGGTGTGCCTTGTCGTAAATTCCGATTTCTTGCCGAAAAAGGACAAGCTTCTTGAACGCCTGCTCGTTATAAGCGATATAAAAAGCGTTGTAATAAATATAAACAAGGATAAAACGAATGTTATACTCGGCAGAGCCTGTAAAACGCTTTGGGGCGACGATTATATTTATGATGAATTGTGCGGCGTTAAAATCAGACTTTCTCCGCTTTCGTTCTATCAGGTAAATCACGCACAGGCACAAAGGCTTTATGAGAGAGCGAGGGAATATGCTTCGCTGACAGGCGAGGAAACGCTTTTGGATATGTACTGCGGAGCAGGAACTATCGGACTTTCAATGGCTGACGGCTGCAAAGAGGTAATCGGAGTAGAGATAATCAGGCAGGCTGTTGCAGATGCAAGGGTCAACGCTGAAATTAACGGTATAAAGAACGCAGAATTTTACTGTGCCGACGCTGCCGAAGCGGCAAAGATGCTCGAGGAAAAGGGAATCAAGCCCGACGTTATTGTGCTTGACCCACCGAGAAAGGGCTGTGAGGCTTCGCTTGTGGAAACGGTTTGCAATATGTCGCCCGACAGAGTTGTCTATGTCTCCTGCGACCCCGCAACGCTCGCAAGGGACTGTAAATTGTTTGAAGAATTAGGTTATAAGGTCGAAAAACTAACAGCCGTCGATCTCTTCCCGAGAACAGTGCATGTTGAGACGGTTGTCTTGCTTTCCAAGGGCGAGGTCGACTCGAAAAAGATTCGGGTTGAGTTCTCTTTGGAAGATATGGATATGTCCGAATTTCAGGATGGGGCAACCTACACCCAGATCAAAGACTATGTGCTGGAGCATAGCGGGTTAAAGGTATCCAATCTTTATATCTCACAGATTAAGAGGAAATGTGGGATTGAAGTTGGCAAGAATTACAATTTGCCGAAGTCCGAGGATTCCAGACAGCCACAGTGCCCACCGGAAAAAGAGAAAGCGATCCGAGAAGCATTCAAATATTTTGGGATGATCTAACATCCTGCAAAATGGAGGTTTCTTATGGATAGATTGATTTCTTGTGAGTTTAACATGGATACCGCTTGTGTGGAATTGAAATTTTTTGATGGCAGCAAGATTGCCATTGATACGTTTGCGGTGGAAAACGAGGTTGCCGACAATATGTATCAGCGGTCAGAACTGGATTATCTGATCTACAATGACCCGATTGGATATGCAGACCTTGTTTTGAACGGAAACCCCGAAATTTATCTAAAAACTGTAACTGAATGTAAACCCTTAGATTAAAACTCAGCCCTCTGCCTTTTCCTTGGCAGAGGGCCGTTTTTTGCTTAACAGTTATTGAGCATCCCTTAATTGCTCTACAACGCTGCATTTCGCTGCGTTGTCATACATCATGCAAGGAATCAGCCACCCCAGCAGAAGAAATACCGGAATTGTCAGCAGGACAGGCAGAATGGTGAATCGATACTCAAAGAACCAGAACATACTGCCCAGCATTTTTCCTGCAAGAGGTCCCACCGCCAGCGACAGAATAAAGGCCGCCGATACGGAGGACATTGCGTAAAACAATCCCTCGTAGATCAGCATGGTTTTGAGCTGCCGGTTCGTCATTCCTACAGCCTGAAGCACAGCAAATTCACGGCGGCGGGAAAGAATACCGGTCATCATGGCGTTGAAGAAATTTAAGAGTCCCACCAGCCCGATGATAGCACAGAGAATACCACCTATCAGAAGGAACATCTGCCGGAACTGAGCAAATTCAGAGCGAGCCGTGGCCTTGCTTTCATACATCAAGGGCGAAAACTCACCGGCAGTGAGCTTCGATAGATATTGCTCTGCTTCGCCCTCGTCAACTTCGTCCGCTGTGTCGAACAGGTAGAGCATCGGAATGGCTGCACCACCGCTGTCCCTCTGTGCGGTGTCCACAGACAAAACTACGTCATATCCAATACCACTATAACGATAACTCATGGAATTCGGAAGTTCTACCAAGGCGCAGACCGTGTACTCTACATCTCTGGCTCCATACATTTTTGCCTGAAAGTACTCCTCCGGTGTATCTTCGGTGAGTTCCCCGGTGCGGCTGTCGATATATTTCACATCGTCCGCATAGGTAACGGTGATCGTGTCTCCCACCTTGGGGTAGTATTCAAGATTGGGCAGATTACCGTAGTCATCTAAGGAAACCGCAATGGCAATGGCGTTATTGTCCGGCTCCAACATGGGAGAAATATCTCCGTCGAATACTTGCAGCTTGTCAAACAGACTGTTATCCAGAGCCTCGATTCTGGTATCTCCCATCACCATATTGCCCCGGTGCTCCAGACGGCTCATATGGCTGTCCAACTGCTCGGCGCTTTCGTACTTTGCATAGTCCTGCCGCAGAGCATTCTCCGTCATCCACAGGTAGGCGGGTTTTCGCACAGCATATCCCGTGCCGGAAAGACTGGCCTTTGTGTTTGCTGCGATCTCTTCGATTTGTTCTGGCGTGATGAATTCATCTGCCGGGTTGTAACGGAAATAGTCGGGCGTGCTGACGATAAAATCGGCGCAGGTCATGGCGGATACATACTTCTCCATGCTGAAGCCGCCCACAAAGGCACACAGCGCATTGAACAGTGTCACCGACAGTGCCAGAGACACCACCACCAGCACCGTCTTTTTCTTGTTTCGTCCCAGATTGGCAAAGGCCATCTGATGGAGCTTTGCTCCCCGGATGCTGCGCCGTTTTTTCTTGGTCTGCATCACATCCGTATATTTGGTAGCCTCCACCGGAGAGACCTTGGCTGCCATTTTTCCGGGCTTAGAACAGGACAAAAGCACCGTCAACAAGGCAAACAGCATGGACCCAAGGAAGATCACAGGCGAAGTGCTGATGGTGGTGATGCCTGTATCCAACTGGATGGAGTGCAAGACAACAGGCACCAAAACAGCGCCGATGCCGTAGCCCAGCAGCAGCCCCGCCGGAATGCCGATCAGACAAAGCAGAAGTGCCTGCTGGCGAATGATGCGTTTGAGCTGCCGGGGCGTTGTGCCAATGGTTTTCAGAAGTCCGTAAAACCGGATATCCCCCGCAACAGAGATCTGGAAAATGTTATAGATGATAAGATACCCAGTGAAAATCACCAGCAGCAAAAAAGCTGCTATGGCGATCACAAGTTCCGGATCAAGCTTCGACTCCAGCTGGGATGAGGTATATCCCCAGTTGACGCCGATCCGGACGCTGTTGGGATCGGTATAGCTGTCCCATGTGTAGCCAAGATCGGTATCCACCTGCTCCATCTGCCCTTGAATGTTTGTGCCGGAGGCCAGCATGACATTCAAATCGGTGCGGAAAGGCTGTAAACCTGTTTTTACTGCCTGCGCTTCGATGTCATCTGCGTAATCACGGCTGATGTTGATGTAATGAACAGGCATTAGTTCATCATAGTCCCAATAGCCTACCAGCGTAAAGGTATCTGTTACAGTAAAGGCGGTTTGATCCTTGTCCGTAATGGAATAGGAAACCGTGACCTCGGCGCCCAGCTCCGGCGTTACGCCAAGCAGCTGCAACGCTGCCGTATCCATGGCTACCTCTTTGCCGCTTTCGGGCATCCGTCCGGTAGTAGGGGTTGCATAGCTCCATTTAGTGCAGTTGGCATCCATGTAGCTGATCTCTGCCGGTACTTTGGCAAAGACCCCCTCCGCAGTGATACCGATTACCTTCCGTATCCCCGCAGCCTTCACCTTTGGGTGGGCAGCGATGCGTTCCGCCTGCTCGGGGGAAACATCCTTAAAGGTGCCGTGTGCATAGCCGCCTACCTGCCGAAACTGGTAGGTTTCATAGCTGGCGTTCAGTGACAAGACAATGGTGAACATGGACGTAAATAGCAGCGTTGTCAGCGCAATGGCAAAAATGGCGATCAGATTGCGGCGACGGTTCGCATAAAGAGATTTTAAGCTGAGCTTTCGAATACATTTTCTGTTTTTGACATTCATCGTAGCCACCTCCCGTTAGTTCTGGGAGACGATCCGACCATCTTCGATACGGATAATGCGGTCTGCCATCTGCGCAATTTCTTCGTTGTGAGTGATCATTACGATTGTCTGGGCGAACTTTTGACTGGTGACTTTCAAAAGGCTCAATACATCCTGGCTGGTTTTGGAATCCAGATTGCCGGTGGGTTCATCTGCCAGAATGATAGCGGGTGCTGCCGCCAGCGCACGGGCAATGGCTACCCGCTGCTGTTGACCGCCTGAGAGCTGATTGGGCAGCGCATCCAGACGATCATCCAGCCCAAGTGTCTGTACAATCTGCTGTACGAAATCCTTATTGACCTTGCCACCGTCCAGCTCAATGGGTAGAACAATATTTTCATACACATTCAGCACCGGAACAAGATTATATGCTTGGAACACAAAGCCGATTTTCCTGCGACGGAAGATGGTCAGCGCTTCCTCCTTCAGGGAGAAAATATCCTGTCCGTCCACCATGACCGTGCCACTTGTAGGGCGATCCAGCCCGCCCAGCATGTGCAGCAGCGTGGATTTGCCGGAGCCGGATGTGCCGACAATTGCAACAAATTCGCCCTTCTTTACACTTAAATCAACTCCATCCAACGCATGAACTGCGTTATTGCCGGAGCCATAAATCTTTTTCAGGTTTTTTGCCTGTAAAACTTCCATAAATGAGTACCTCCATGAAAAAATCTGTATGTATGAAAGGAAATGATCCTTTGATACATACAGATTATCGCATAGGAATCTTTCCACATTCTTTCCGGCGGAAAATGAAATCTAACAGTTTTGATAGAATTGTTGTTATTTCGGCAGAAATATGGAAAACGTACTTCCTTTTCCCGGAACGGAAGCAACCTTGATATAACCGCCCTCGCCGGATATGATCTGTCGGGCAAGGTATAAGCCGATGCCGACCCCTTCTTGTTTCTGCACACTATTTGAGCGGTAAAAGCGAGCAAATATCTTCGCTTGCTCACTTTCCGGGATGCCTGAACCGGTATCCGATATATCGATCCTTGAAAACATTTCATAGCTTACGGCAGAAATAGTAATGGTGCCATGCTCTGTATATTTGATGGCGTTGTCTACGATATTAGCCAGCGCTTCCGCTGTCCATTTGAAGTCGAATACAGCAAAAGCATCGGTATCTTGCAGTCGCAAAGACAATCCTTTTTCAGAAGCCTTGGCAGTATATTGTTCTACTACGCTTTCAAGCAGCGGCTGCAGCGCTGCTTGCTGAGGGGAGAGTGAAATGATCCCGTTTTCCAGTCTGGAAAGCTTTACGAGAGAATCGATCAGAAATCGCAGCTTTTCCGATTGTTTGTACAGCGCCTCCACATTTGCCTTCGCCGATGCAGGCAGAGTTTCCTCCATCAAAAGCTCGCTGTATAACAGCAGGTTTGCAATCGGCGTTTTCGTCTGGTGGGAAATGTCTGCAATCAAGGTTTTGATTTTGTCTTTTTCCTGCGCTATATTTTGAGAAGATGCTTCTGCTGCGGAAAGATAGTGCGCAAACTTCGTTTCCAATGCAGACAGCTGGCTTTCATCAAAATTGTTTTCAGAAAAGGAGCCGGTCATGGCAGCGTCTAGCATCCTTTCGATTTCTTCCATCGTTTTTCTGGCCTTTCTCCGCTCCCATAACACAACAGCTGCCGCCGCCAGAAAACACAGCAGTATGATCACAATGCCGGTTTTATTCATCTTTTGTCACCCAGCTATAACCGATTCCATAGACGGTTTTAATGTATTTCTGTGCGCCAAGCTTATCCCTCAGACGCTTGATCGTAACAGACAAAGCATTTTCATCCACATATTCTGCGCCATCTGTCCAGATCCGGTCTACAAGGTCTCCACGGGTCATGGTTCGGCCTCGGTTTTCAACAAGCAGACGCAGTAATTTTTGTTCTGTTTTACTCAATTCCACTTTTGAATCTTCCACATAAAAGGTCATAGCCTCAAAGTCAAAGTGAAATAGATCCATATGGAACGGCGCATTTTTATGGTTTGACGCTTGCTTTCGCAGTTGGGTATTCACCCTTGCCCGCAAAACCGAAAGAGAAAAGGGCTTGGTAATATAATCATCAGCGCCTCTCTCCAGTCCGTCTACGATATCCAGATCGGTGTCATTGGCAGTCAGCAGAATAACAGGAATCCCGGGCGTGTTTTCCTTGATCTCCCGGAGCAGCTCAAGCCCACTGCCATCCGGCAGATTGATATCCAGCAGAACCAGGGATACACTCCCGCAAAGCAATTGTTCTCTTGCCGCTTTTAGATCATGGCAGGATATAATCTGACGGTCATCTGCTTTCAGCGCTTTGCATAAGCCTTGATTCAAACCGATATCATCTTCAACAATCAGTAATTGCTCCATGTATCTCACTCCCTCGTTATTCAAAGGCCACCATTATTTCCTTGGGTAATTTTTCGTTCTCACAGTTCAGAAGATAGGCGATTGCTCTGCTTGCAAATTTGTTCGTTTTCACTGTATCCCAATCGGCAAGCAAAATGACCTCTGCCTTGCCGTTCTCAAAATCTAATGATATTTCGCCCCATTCGCCGTCGCAGTCTGCCTGATATTCGTAGATTGCGGCGGCGATTTTCTTTTTTCGCTTGGTCTTGGATTTCTGTTTTAGCCGGACTGCATGGATTGCGCCCTCGGCAACCAAAAATTCCGTCAACTTGTCCACTGCTTTTCGGTAGGCTCGTTCTGCACCGCTGGCTGTACTGCCCTCAAACATAACCGCCAGTTCTTCAAAGGTGGGGCGGTCTTTCCATGAGCTGACACGCCCACAGGTCATGCAAATTGCTAATCGTTTTTCGAGCAAGGTCTGTTCCCGGTAATTCAGTTTCTCAAATGCCCGCTGCACCTTTTCTGCCTGTATGCCGTTCCAGAGGATATCGGTATAGTTCCAGCTATCGTCAAGGGCTACATCCTCGCCTGTTTCTTCGCCGTCCTCGTCTGTGACATAGAAAGGCTGCTGATTGCGGATACCTCGCACAACTTTCAGATAGTTTTCGGCAAGAGCAAGATCACAGTTGTATTTCTTGGAAAACTCGTTGACCGCATCCTTGGTATTGTGGTACAGCCAAGCCATTGACCGCACCATTTTGTAATTAGTCAGAGAGGATACCGACCATTTTTCTTCGCCCATGCGAAAACGGAGCATAGCATCCCGGATGAACGGATAGATGTATGTAGCATACTCTGCGCCCTTGGTAAGGTCATAGTCCATCAGTTTTTGGAGCATTTGTTCCCGGCAGGAGAGCTTTATATCTATAAATCGGTCTGTGTCGTACAAATCGCCGCCATCCACACCGAGAAAGTCTTTGATGCGCTTGTTAAGCTGCGGTTCGTAGTGGTGTAGGAAGAATGAGAAATGTATCAAATTCTTTTCCTGCAAGGCAGACAGGATATATTCGTTCAGACTGCCTACCTTTGGCGGCTCAGGTTCCAGTTGGAAGATGCGCTCTGCCACATAGGGAATGATACCATCACCGTGCGGATTGACTTGGTGTTTCGGTATGTATCCGGTCATATTCCATGTAAAATCACTCAGCATAGCGCACCTCCCTTCTCATTTCTATAAGAATCCCTTAAGACATTCTTTCATAAAAAGCATGAAGTATTTCTGCCAATTCCTGCGGTGATTCAATATTAACTTCATGTCCGGCACCAATAATCGTTTTTAATTCCACGTTCTTAAGCAATTCTGCCAATTCAATAGAAGCATTTTTATTCGCAGTATCTTTCTCGCCATATAACAATAGTGTAGGGCATGATATTTTGTGCAGAGAGTTGTTAAAGTCCAACTCCATCATGGTTTCGCATAGAAGTAAGAAATCAGCTTTTCTAAATCCCATTTGTTGAAACATGGATTTAGGCATAAATCTAAAGAGAAGATTTTGAAATTTCAGAAGCTTCTTGGGCATTTTATATTGTGTGGCGATAAGCACCAAGGAGCGAACTTTTTTCGGATATTGTATAGCATAGTTCAGAGCTAATACGCCCCCAAGCGATAAACCGCACAAATCAATAGGCTCATCATATTGATTGCAGTAATCTGAAAATGCAGCATATAGATTATCATAGGTCACTTCTTTGCTATGAACTAAATCAGGAAGATTCGGACACAAGCTGTAATCAGTAGTTTGCAAAATATCTATTGTTTTTGTCCAACTGTCAGATGTTTGTCCTAATCCATGCACATATATTTGTTTCATATTGTTCCCCCACTAAATATGTATCTTAGCTTCTGCAAGCAAAGCAGCCTGTTCCATTTCTTTTTCATAAGCTCCTTTGGCATAAGCAACATCACTTTTTGCCCGGAGTTCTTTATCTTTTGCCAGTTTCTTCATGACCTCCGCAAGGTCAGCGTCCAGAGTACCACGCTTTACATAGCGATTTATGGTGTTCAGCCTCTTTTCATATATCTGGATAATCGGATGATCGTCTGCAAGCTCTCGCTGTTCTCTGCCTTTTAGATTGCCGATCTGCCGGCAAGTGCGGTGCAGCTTGTCCCCCGGTGCATAGCCGCCGCAGTATTTGGTGTGCCTTGCGTTGGTGGTGAGGAACCACTTGCCGCAGATTTTGCATTTTTTCGGGGCATGACCAACACATAAGCCCTCAAAAAGATCAGACCGGAACATCCCTACAAAGGATACATAGTGCATCCGCTTGACCAGCTTCGCAACTTTTTCGCCGGGACGGATGACGGATACATACTGAACGGAATTGTTCAGGGTAGACATCCAGGCATTGCCTTCCGTGATGGAAAACTCCGGCGGGAAATAGCTGCCGAACATTTTTGCAAAACCCTCTGCGGTGCGGTCTGCTTCGTTGCCGTCTGTTTTTTCTGCAAAATCAAGCATGGCCGTTTGGTATTCCCCAAGGGAGTATGCCAGATGCCCGAAAACTGCGGTATAGCGTTGGAGCATCATCGCATCGGTAAAGTTCTGGATTTCTTCAAATTGCAAAGAATTGGTTGCGGCTTTTATGGCAAACTCCACATATTTCAGCGCATTGTCCACAGTAAAGACTTTTTCAATCCGTTCTCTGTGCTTTGAGATATTCATATAGGAGAACGGCGGTGTTTGACTGAGAATATCAAGCATCGTCAGAGCAGCTTCCTTTGCAATAGGACAGAGTGCAGAAGCATCCTGTCCGGCGTTTAATATTCCAAGCAGCAGATTGATTTTCTCGCATTGCTCGTTTATTTTTGCAATGGTATTCACAGGAACATTCAGTGCATCACAGGCAAGTGTGCCGACAGGAAGTATTTTTCCCTCATATATGACCGTATCCTGCCAAAAATCCAATGTCATCAGTTCTTGATTCA
>ENA-OYZM01000679-OYZM01000679.1-human-gut-metagenome-genome-assembly--contig:-NODE-679-length-10035-cov-4.276253_pt1 | contig 10035 bp, 12 predicted proteins | sample MGYA00243291_ERZ653477 | MGnify/ENA primary metagenome ERZ653477 (study PRJEB26926, sample SAMN06165024) | human gut metagenome | biome: ENVO:00009003; feature: ENVO:2100002; material: ENVO:00002003... | reverse complement strand
TTATCGTCGGCAGCGTCAGATGTGTATAAGAGACAGCTGGTATCTCTCATTGTTGTAATAGTCAACCCATTCCAGAACCTTCTGCTCGACTTGGTTGTGCCCATCGGTGGGATTCAGACGAATCTCGTCCTTCATATGACCAAACAGACTCTCCTGCGGAGCGTTATCCCAGCAATTTCCCCGGCGAGACATCGACTGTCTTAAACCATAGTCATTCAATATAGTAACGAATCTTGAGCTTGTATACTGGCAGCCCTGATCTGAATGAATCAACACGTCAGTTTTAAGCTCTGCGCCATGCTTCTCCATGAGTTGGTTTAGTGCATCCAAGACAATATCCGTTTCATACGAGGTTCGGCATACGCAGGAGAGTACTTCCTTTGTGAATGCGTCCATAATGACGCACACATATGAATATTTGGTTTTTGGCTCATGGTGTGAGTAGCGCGGAATGAACGTAATGTCTGTAAGCAGTACCGTTCGCGGTCCGTATGCCTTAAATTGCCTGTTGAGTATATTAGGTGCAATACGGTTTTCCTGAAGCCGTTTCGCCTGCAGACGATACGGGTTCACTTTCCGAACAGGACACACGAGATGATAGCCCTTCATCAGGCGCCGAATCTTTTTCGGATTCATCCTCACAGGCGGATTCTGATGTAGAAGTCTCATATGGATGCCTCGCGCTCCTTTTGCGTAACCACGGTACTGGAATGCGGCAAGCACAAGCTCAAAATCCTTTTTATCTTGTTCCTCTGCCGCCAGACGGTCGTGTTCTCCGCCTTGCCAGTAGTAGAAACCGGAGCGAGAAACGCCGGCAAGTTCGCACAGGTATGAGATGTTCAGCAGGTTATCATCCCGTTCTATCGTCTTTGCGATTATCCCATAGCGGATTTTTGGAGAGTCGTTCATGTACATGGCTATTTCTCCTTCTTCTCCGCTAAGATAATTTTTTTTAGGAACTCCAGCTCCTGCGACATATATGCGACCTTCGTGGCGAGCTTGTTTATCTCCGAGTCGGTCATGACGGGAGGCCGCCCTCGGTTGGCTCTCCTTGGAGGTGTCGGGAACGAGCCTTCCTTTTGCGCATCGCTCGGATACGGTTCATTTCCCTCGGTGAATGAAAGACCTTTGGCTTTTGCCTCGCGTAGAAGTTTGAAAAAGCCGAGAATACGAGCCCTTCCAAGCGTTTCTGTATTCAATCCGGCGTCCGCAAAAATCTGTATTGGGTCGACGCCGTCACAGTATCTTTGCCATGCTGCTGTCTTGAAGGCTTTCGTGTATGAAACCGACTTGCTGGAGACGCTTGATACATGAGGAGAATCCGTGAGTTCTTTTAGTTGCTCTGCGGTGAAGGTAACGTGTTCATACACACCTTCACCTGTTTTCTTCTTGCGGCCAGCTCCGGGTCTGGCTCCGCCGCGATTGGTACCATCCTTAGCCATTGTTTTCTCCTTTTCCGAGGGTGAAAATCAATCACAGATATTATACCATTATCTGTCCAGCCATTGGCTGCGAGATTTCATATCTGTCCGAATCTTTGATTTCCGACTCTCTTTTCTGTTCGGTGTTTTGATTCATCACTACCGAATTTCAATCAATGGCTGTCCAATTTTCGGGGTACCTATCAAGGGCGGTCAAAATCTCTACGACCCTTTTCCCCGGAAAACGGCGCGGGGTCTTTTACGCAAAAATTGCAATTCAAACAGGGTATTAAACCCTGCACCACAGAAATGGAAGTGATCGACATGGCGAAAGACGGAACCTATCGCGGCGGGCGGCGTGTCAAAGCTGGCTCCAAGCCGGACGCCCTCGCCGACAAAATTATGAAAGGCGCACCTGCAAAGCGTATGGAGCTGCCGGACTTCACTGACGACATGACCGACTTCGATGTTGACGACATCGGTGACGGCGTGGAGCTGGAAGGCATGGATATGCCAAGCCCGGATGATTACCTCTCTGCTCTTCAGAAGGACGGTAAGCCCCTCGGCGCAGATGAAATCTATAAGGAAACATGGCTGTGGCTCAAGGAGCGCGGCTGCGAGAGGCTGGTAAACAAGCGCCTGCTCGAAAGCTACTCTGAGGCCTTTGCCCGGTATATCCAGTGCTCCGAAGCTGTCAGCAAATACGGCATGCTCGGAAAGCACCCGACCACCGGCGCTGCAATTGCGAGTCCATTCACACAGCTTTTGATGAATTTTCAGAAGCAGGCCAACCTGCTCTGGTATGAGATTTACGACATTGTGAAGCAGAACTGCACCGAGCCTTTTGAGGGCAGCCCGCAGGACAGCGTGATGGAGCAGCTACTTCGAAGCAGGAGGAATATGTAAATGAACACACAGAAATTGGAACAGGTACCTATTGATAAACTGGTGCCCTATGCCCGGAATGCCCGGACGCATAGCAAGGAGCAGATCGCACAGCTCCGGGCTTCTCTCAGGGAGTTCGGCTTTGTGAGTCCTGCGGTCATTGATGCAGATTATAACATCCTCGTCGGCCACGGTCGCATTACGGCTGCCCGCGAGGAAGGATATGAAACCGTGCCCTGCGTTTTTGCCGAGAACCTGACGGAAGCACAAAAGCGTGCGTATATCCTTGCGGACAATCAGCTCGCGCTTAACGCAGGCTGGGATGAGGAAATGCTATCGGTCGAATTATCTGACCTACAGGATCAGTCCTTTGACCTATCTCTCCTCGGCTTTGATGCCGGTGAGCTGGATAAGCTGCTCGGTACTGGGAATGAAAAGGACATCGCCGATGATGACTTTGACCTCACCGCTGCCCTTGAAAAGGCTTCTTTTGTGGAGCCCGGCGACATCTGGGCAGTCGGCAGGCATAGAGTTATGTGTGGCGATGCCACCTCGCCGGAAGACGTGGAAAATCTCATGGACGGCAAGAAAGCAAACCTCGTCCTGACTGATCCACCCTACGGCGTATCTTTCAAAGCCTCGGACGGCCTTACGATCCAGAACGACTCTCTCAAGGGCGAGGAATTTTACAAGTTCCTGCTGGCAGCTTTTAAGAACATGGCTGGTCACCTCGAAAAAGGCGGAGCCGCTTACTGCTTCCATGCGGATACCGAAGGGCTCACGTTCCGAAAGGCATTCATTGACGCAGGCTTTCACCTCGCCGGTGTGTGTATCTGGGTAAAGAACAGCCTCGTGCTCGGTCGCTCCGATTATCAATGGCAACATGAGCCTGTGCTCTACGGCTTTTTGCAAAACGGCAAGCACCCGTGGTATTCCGACCGCAAGCAGACCACCATCTGGAACTACGATAAGCCAAAGCGCAATAAGGATCACCCGACCAGCAAGCCGCTGGATCTTCTGGGCTATCCCATCCAGAACTCCTCTCAGGAGAATTCTGTAGTTATTGATACTTTCGGCGGCTCCGGTTCCACACTGATGGCCTGCGAGCAGTTGAACCGCGTCTGCTACATGATGGAGCTCGATCCGAAATACGCCTCTGTCATCCTTCGTCGCTACGTAGAGGATACCGGCGATGAGGAGAATGTGTATGTAATAAGGAACGGAGAAAAGCTCTTCTATTCCGCTCTAGCAAAGGAAGTCGAGACCTCTCCGACGGCGGGTGTATAATACACAATTTCTGCCCGGATTCTTCGGCGATTTTCTACCTGAGAAAATGTCGGAAATCGCTTGATAAATAAGGCTTTCAGAGTGATGTATATACATGCCGAAAGGCACAGCCTAAAACCTTAATTAACAAAGGAGGAACACACTCATGAAAGCAAATTACAACGTAACCGGAAACGACAGAAAAGCATTGGTCGCAGCCATTGAAAACCTCACCGGCGACAAGGCGGTCTACATGCGTATGCCAACCTGCGCTTACGAGATCGGCGATATCACAGTCGACAAAGAAGGCGGCGTAACCTGCGAGGACGCAGACAAGCTGGAGCGCATCATCCACAACCTGATCGCGGATGGCTTCACACCGGAGGATACCGAAGAGGTCGAAAGCGACGATGAAGCCACTGGCCTTACAGTCAGCCTCCCGCTCGACAAGGTGGCGGTTGGAAACCTCACCAACCTCCTCACTGCCAAGGAAAGCCTCATCAAAAAGGCACTCGGCATTGACGACCTTGGCATCGAGGTCACAGAGGATACGGTCAGCTTCCCTTGGTTTACTGAGATGCCGGAGCCGGACGAGGTCAAGGCCTACACCCACTTCATTGCAGCCCTTGGCGAGATGAGCCGGGATTTGAAGCGCATCAGCGCCACTGAAAAGGATGTTGACAACGAGAAGTACGCATTCCGCTGCTTCCTCCTGCGACTTGGCTTCATCGGAAACGAGTATAAAGCAGAGCGCAAGATTCTCCTTAAGAACCTCTCTGGCAACTCCAGCTGGAAGAACGGCGCACCGGAAAAGGAGGTGGCAGCATGCGAATGATCACAAAAGAGCAGCTTGAAGCGCTCCGCTCCCGCTACCCGGCGGGCACTCGCGTGGAGCTTCTACAGATGGACGATGTGCAGGCTCCGCCTATCGGCACCAAGGGAACCGTTACAGGAGTCGACGATACCGGCAGCCTCATGGTGAACTGGGACAACGGCTCCGGCCTGAATGTCATCTACGGCATCGACCGTGTGCGGAAGGTGGTGGACTGATATGGATGAAAGAGTAAAAGAGCAGATCCTTGCTATCCGGGACACCGGCCTTACCAATATGTTCGATGTGAATACGGTACAGCGGCTGGCCTACGAGAGAGACTTCTACGAGCTGGTTTTATACCTTGAGGATCACCGGAAAGAATACGTGAATTTCATTCTGACCGGCGAGGCATAAACTACACAATTTAGGCCTCAGAACTTCCCGCAGGATTGTCACATATATTTCGATAAATAGCTTGCTATTACAGGCGTTCAGAGTGATATATGTACATACAAAAAGGGAAAACAACCACAAGGAGGAACCACCATGAAGTACACAATCGAAGCCATTGAAAACGCAAAGAACGGAATGCGCTGGGAAGAAATCGGATGCCAGTGGACGCTGGGACAAGCCTACCTTTACAGCAAGGAAGCCGGAAACGACCTGCCGAACTTCGCTGAAGTCATCTGGGATTACGACATCGAAGCGATCCTTGAAGATTGCCGGAAGCTCGGAGTAAAGGAATTCACCATTAGCTCCACCTTCTCCAGCCTGATCGAGACCATTGCCAAGTTCGAGGAGCTCGGCTGCACGCTGGACGGAATTGTAAAGGTCAAGGAACGCTACACCCACTTCGGAAGCAACGAGCACGCCCTCATCCCGGCCTTCAAGATGACAGTAAAGGAGGCGTAAGGAAATGTGGAGCGAAGGAGTTATCGGCATCCCGGATGCCACGGACAAGGAAAAATACACCAAGTGTCACTACTGGGTAAAGCACTACGATGAGCCGAGCGAGACCTACGGCATAAACGGCGGCAGGATCAGCAAGCTCACGATCAAGATTGACGACGAGACCGTTTGCAACTACGACAGAGGTTGGGACATTCACCCCACCTGCAAAGAAGCAGAGATGGCGCTTTGCATCCTGCTTGAAAACTACAACTAAGCATTAAACCCTGAATATGAATATTCCGGGAGACTGAGCCAGAAGGCTCTTTCTCTCGTACTGATACCGGATCGCTATGGCGGTCTTTTATTTTGCCCTGAAAGGAGGCGGCCAACGTGCCAATGCGAAAACTGAAAAACTATAAGCCGACCCGCTTCATGGCAGAGACTTCTCACTACATCAAGCAGATGGCGGACTTCGCAGTGATGTTCATCGAGCAGCTCACTCACACTAAAGGCACGTGGGCAGGAAAGCCCTTTGAGCTCATCGACTGGCAGGAACGGATCATCCGCGACCTGTTCGGTGTCCTAAAGCCGAATGGTTACCGTCAGTTCAATACGGCCTACATCGAAATTCCAAAGAAGATGGGAAAGTCAGAGCTGGCCGCTGCTGTTGCCCTGCTCCTTTGCTGCGGCGATGGTGAGGAACGCGCCGAGGTTTACGGATGCGCTGCCGATAGACAGCAGGCCACCATCGTCTTTGATGTAGCTGCGGATATGGTGAGAATGTGCCCGGCACTGAATCGACGCGTTAAGATACTGGCCTCCCAGAAACGTATCATCTACGAGCCGACAAATAGCTTCTATCAGGTGCTCTCCGCTGAAGCCTACAGTAAGCACGGCTTTAACATCCACGGCGTGGTATTCGATGAGCTGCACACCCAGCCGAACCGGAAACTCTTTGATGTAATGACAAAGGGCTCCGGCGATGCCAGAATGCAGCCGCTGTATTTCCTGATTACCACTGCCGGAAATGATACAAACACGATTTGTTATGAAGTCCACCAGAAAGCGCAGGACATCCTCGACGGCAGGAAGGTCGATCCAACCTTCTATCCGGTCATTTACGGTGCGGAACCTGATGAGGATTGGACTGATCCTGAGGTGTGGAAAAAAGCCAATCCCTCTCTCGGTATCACAGTCGGCATTGACAAGGTGGAAGCGGCCTGCGAATCGGCAAAGCAAAACCCCGGCGAAGAAAATTCCTTCAGACAGCTGCGCCTCAATCAATGGGTAAAGCAGGCTGTCCGATGGATGCCAATGGACAAATGGGATGCCTGTGCCTTCCCGATCAATGAGGACGACCTCGAAGGCCGTGTTTGCTATGGCGGGCTTGACCTGTCCTCCACTACGGATATTACATCCTTTGTGCTGGTATTTCCTCCACGGGATGAAGACGACAAATATGTGATCCTCCCGTACTTCTGGGTGCCGGAGGATACGCTTGATCTTCGTGTGAGGCGCGACCATGTGCCCTACGATACTTGGGAAAAGGAAGGCATGCTGCAGACCACCGAAGGCAATGTCATCCATTACGGCTATATTGAAAAATTCATCGAGCGCCTCGGTGAGCGCTTCAATATCCGTGAGATTGCGTTTGACCGCTGGGGAGCAGTCCAGATGGTTCAGAACTTGGAGAACATGGGCTTTACTGTCGTGCCCTTCGGACAGGGCTTTAAGGATATGAGCCCTCCCACAAAGGAGCTCATGAAACTGACGCTTGAGAAAAAGCTCGCCCACGGCGGCCACCCGGTGCTCCGCTGGAACATGGATAACATCTTTATTCGTACTGATCCAGCCGGAAACATCAAAGCGGACAAGGAAAAATCTACAGAGAAGATCGACGGAGCCATCGCCACCATCATGGCGCTTGACCGTGCGATCCGCTGCGGCAATGACAACGGCGCTTCTGTCTATGACGACAGAGGCATTTTATTTATCTGAAAGGCAGGTGATCAACATGAGCATATTTTCAGGACTGTTTCGTTCAAGAGATAAGCCTACCAATTCAACAACCGGAAGCTCCTACCGCTTCTTCTTTGGCGGCACGACCTCCGGCAAGGCTGTAACGGAACGCTCCGCCATGCAGATGACGGCGGTCTACTCCTGTGTGAGGATTCTGTCCGAGGCGATTGCAGGCCTGCCGATTCACCTCTATCGATACGGCGAAGGAGGCAGCAAGGAAAAAGCGATCAATCATCCGCTCTACTTCCTTCTTCATGATGAGCCAAATCCGGAAATGACATCCTTTGTATTCCGGGAAACATTGATGACGCACCTACTCCTGTGGGGAAACGCCTACGCGCAGATCATCCGGAACGGCAAGGGCGAAGTGGTCGCGCTCTATCCTTTAATGCCAAATCGTATGACGGTCAACCGCGATGAAAATGGGGAGCTTTATTACGAATATCAAACATCACAGGACGAAGCGCACACGATGAATGGCAGCCGTGTAAGGCTCCAACCATCTGATGTGTTGCATGTTCCCGGCCTCGGCTTTGACGGTCTTGTAGGCTACAGCCCGATTGCAATGGCTAAGAATGCTATCGGCATGGCAATTGCCTGCGAGGAATACGGCGCTAAGTTTTTTGCAAACGGCGCTACTCCCGGCGGCATCTTGGAGCATCCCGGCGTAGTAAAAGACCCGGAGCGTGTAAGGGAAAGCTGGAACTCAGCCTTTGGCGGCAGTGCCAATGCAAACAAGGTAGCTGTGCTGGAAGAAGGCATGAAGTATACACCTATCTCCATTTCACCGGAACAGGCGCAGTTTTTGGAGACACGAAAGTTTCAGATCAATGAAATCGCACGTATCTTCCGCATCCCGCCTCATATGATCGGAGATCTTGAGAAATCCAGCTTCTCAAATATCGAACAACAGTCGCTGGAATTTGTGAAATACACGCTCGACCCGTGGGTATGCCGCTGGGAACAGTCCATGCAAAGAGCCCTGCTCTCTCCGGATGAGAAGAAAGAATACTTCTTCAAATTCAATCTGGAAGGTTTGCTCCGTGGCGATTACCAGAGCCGTATGAATGGCTATGCAATCGGTCGCCAGAACGGTTGGATGTCCGCAAACGACATCCGTGAACTGGAGAACCTCGATCGTATCCCTGCGGAAGAAGGCGGCGACCTGTACCTTATCAACGGTAATATGCTCCCGCTGCGTGACGCAGGGGCTTTTGCAAATGTGACCACCAATGACGGAAAGGAGGAAAATCCCGATGAAGAAGTTCTGGAAGTGGAAGAACCAGACGGAGATGATTCCGGCCGAGAGAACGCTGTACCTGAACGGCACCATCGCCGAGGAAAGTTGGTTTGACGATGACGTCACACCACAGCTTTTCAAGGATGAGTTGATGGCAGGCTCCGGCGACATCACCGTATGGATCAACAGTCCTGGCGGTGACTGCGTTGCGGCAGCCCAAATCTACAATATGCTGATGGACTACAAGGGCAATGTCACAGTCAAGATTGATGGCATCGCTGCCTCCGCAGCATCCGTTATCGCTATGGCAGGCACTAAAGTCCTGATGTCCCCGGTGTCCATGATGATGGTCCATAATCCTATGACGGTCGCTTTCGGTGACTCCGGGGAAATGCAGAAGGCCATTGAAATGCTCGCAAGCGTGAAAGATTCCATCATCAACGCCTACGAGGTCAAGACCGGGCTGTCTCGTGCGAAGCTGTCCCACCTTATGGATGTCGAAACCTGGATGGACGCAAATAAAGCTGTGGAACTCGGCTTTGCAGACGGAATTATGAAGCGTTGCAGTGAGACCGAAGATGTGGAAGCGTCTACAGTCTCCATGCTGTATTCCAAGGCTAATGTGGTCAATTCCCTCATGGACAAAATCGCTGCCAAGTGCGCGATTGCACCCAAACCCACCCACAAACACAGAGCCGATGACCTGATGGAGCGGCTCAATCTTATCAAAAACTGGAGGTAATTTATTATGACTATCAACGAACTGCGTGCAAAACGCAACCAGGCTTGGGAAGCTGCTAAGGCTTTTGTTGAAACCAAGCGCGACAAGGACGGTCTGCTTTCCGAAGAGGATGCCAAGACCTATGCCCAGATGGAAAAGAAGGTTCAGGACTACAGTGCTGAAATCGAGCGCATGGAAGCCATGAGCGCTCTGGACGCTCAGCTTATGAGGCCCACTTCCGAACCCATCACTGAAAAGCCTATGAACGGCAGCTCTGTAAACAGTCAGAAACCCAGGACCGGCCGAGCATCCGATGCCTACAAGGAAGGCATGCTCAAGGCTCTCCGCACCAACTTCCGTAATGTGTCCAATGTGCTGTCTGAAGGCATCGATGCTGACGGCGGTTACCTGGTTCCCGAAGAGTACGACAGGCGCCTGATCGAAGGTTTGGAGGAAGAGAACATCTTCCGTAAGCTGGGTACTACCATCACTACAAGTGGTGAGCGTAAAATCAATATCGCTGCCACCAAGCCTGCGGCTGCATGGATCGATGAAGGCGAGGCGCTCACATTCGGTGATGCTACCTTCGCCCAGATCAACTTGGATGCCCATAAACTCCATGTTGCCGTAAAAGTAACCGAGGAACTGCTCTATGACAACGCTTTCGGCCTGGAGGATTACATCATCCGTCAGTTCTCCAAGGCCCTCGCCAACGCCGAGGAGGATGCCCTGTCTCTTATACACATCTCCGAGCCCACGAGACCGAGGCTGATCTCGT
>ENA-OYZM01000655-OYZM01000655.1-human-gut-metagenome-genome-assembly--contig:-NODE-655-length-10201-cov-4.363296_pt1 | contig 10201 bp, 3 predicted proteins | sample MGYA00243291_ERZ653477 | MGnify/ENA primary metagenome ERZ653477 (study PRJEB26926, sample SAMN06165024) | human gut metagenome | biome: ENVO:00009003; feature: ENVO:2100002; material: ENVO:00002003... | reverse complement strand
CACAATGAAGACCTCCGTGCTGGGCGCTCTGAATATGCTGGGCCTTGCCAAACGGTGCAAGGCCAGAATCCTCCAGGCCTCCACCAGCGAAGCATACGGAGATCCCATGGTCCATCCCCAACCGGAAACCTACTGGGGAAACGTCAACCCCGTGGGCGTCCGCTCCTGCTATGACGAAGGCAAAAGATGTGCGGAGACCCTGTTCATGGACTACCGCCGCATGAACGGGGTGGACGTTCGCATCATCCGCATCTTCAACACTTACGGACCGCGAATGAACCCTAACGACGGAAGAGTAGTCTCCAACTTCATCGTCCAGGCGCTGAAGGGGGAAGACATCACCATTTACGGAACGGGCAAACAGACCCGGAGTTTCCAGTACGTGGACGACCTGGTGGAGGGGATGGTGCGCATGATGGATACGGAAGGTTTTTCCGGCCCGGTCAACCTGGGTAATCCAGAGGAATTCACCATGCTGGAACTGGCGGAAAAAGTCATTGAAATGACAGGCTCTTCTTCCAAAACAGTATTCCGCCCTCTGCCCTTGGACGACCCGACCCAACGCAAACCGGATATTCGGCTGGCAAAAGAAAAGCTGGGTTGGAAGCCTCATATTACGCTGGAAAAAGGGTTGGAAAAGACCATCGCCTATTTCCGGAGCATTCTCTAGAAATAAGGTAAGTCAATCTCAGCGGCTGCTGACAAAATTTCTATTGCATGCCGACAGCCCGGAAATTACGGGGCCATTCATTTACCGGGGGTGCGGCATGCCAAACAGCCGGATATTACCCGTTTTTGACTGGCTCCGAAAGAACGGCTCCGCTAGCATAAGATGTTATGGAACATGCCAGCAACAAGGAAATCTATTCCGTTCAGGCAACCGTCCGCACTTACGAAAGCGGTGCGAATGGCCTGATGAAACCGGAAACGGTTCTGCACTGGTTTCAGGAAATAGCGGAAGCCCATGCCTCCTGCCTGGGTTTCGGCTATGATTTCGTAACGTCCCGCAACCTGGCTTGGGTGGAAGTGCGCATGGATGCGGCTGTCAGCCGCCTTCCCCGGTGGAAGGAAACGGTGGAACTCCGAACCTGGACGGCCCAGGAAACGCCTCTGCTGGCGCGCCGCAACCTGGAAATCAGGGATGCCCAAGGCAACTGCATCGTTGCAGCAAGCTGTCTGTGGGCTGTCATTGACATACGCCGCAGGCGTCCTGTGCCATTAAACAGGCATATCAGCTCTTTCCCGGATACCCCATGCAAAGAAACGGTGGCTCCGGTATCCATGGACATTTCGGGACTTCTGCCGATGATCAGGGAATGGACGGCGGAACGCCGGGATACGGATTTCAACCGCCACATCAACAATGCCGCCTACCTGGTCTGGGCTCTGGACTCCCTTCCGGACTCCTGGCTAAAGAACCACCAACTGACGGGAATTCACCTGCATTTCAGAAAAGAAACCCATGCGGGAGATTCCATGAAATCCCTGCTGTTCTTCCGGGACTCCCTCACCACCCACCACCTCATGCACGGAGATGAACTGCGGGCGGAAGCGGTATTGGAATGGAAAACCGCTGAAATCGCATAAAAAAGGCCCTATTGCTCGCGTTCCGTTCTTTTCCGGCTCCGGACAGCGGAGAGGGCTTTCGGAAACATTTGGCGCGTTTTTACAGATTTGAGGAGAGGATGAGGCGTTTCACGGGAGGGGACGAGGGGAAGAAGGGCCATGGTTTCCGTGGGGACGGCGTATTCTTTTTTCTTGCCGCTGTTTTGTTTTTGGCCCATCCGGGCGACCCCAGGGGCTTTCCTCAGGCAACAGAGCCGTTCCGGAGTTGTTCCGGAACGGCTCTGGAGGGTCAGGAGGAAGGCCTTTCGGGGGTGGGCCCCCCTCCTTGTGTTTTCTTTCTTTTAGAAATCGTAGCGGTAGCCGACGCTTCCGTTGACCGAGCTGGACCCGTCACGGATGTCCGCGTTCCCGTTCACGTAGATGGTTCCCTTCGTTCCCACCGGCACGCTTAACCCCGCTCCCAGCTGCAGCGCCGCCGTTCCCGTTTTCGCCCCTCTCACGCTTTGCGCGAAGCCGGGGTTGCCCAGCAGGGAGACGTTCGTTTCCCCTCTCCGGTCTCCCAGGTCCTGCGCCGCGTTGACCCGGATTTCCGCCAGCGCTTCTCGTCCGAAGATGTTGCTGCCTACCAGGCCCATCCACCGGCCGCCCAGCGCCAGCGTCCCCGTCGTCCAGTCCTGTCTGCCGACGTTCAGGCCCGCGTTGCCCGCACCCGTTTCCTCATAGCCGTCCATCCGCGTCGTCACCACCGAGGCGTTGAACAGCGGCTGCAGCACGCTGCTGCGGTTTTCGTTGAGGTATACGTCGTAGGTGAGTTCATACATCGCTCCAAAGCCCCACCCGCTGGTGCTTCCCTGCGTCCCGTAGCTTCCTTCCCCATAGTTGACCGTACGGTTGAGTTTCGCGTCGTTCCACCCTCCCGTCAGGATGAGCGTGTGCGCCCAGCGTTTGTTCTGGTAGCGCCCGAAGAGGCTGGCGTAGTAGCTGTCCAGGCGCCCGTCGGCGCTGTCCGCCGCGCCGGCCGTCAGGTCGCCGTAGCCGGCCGTGAAGGCCGCTCCCACCGTGAGGCGGTCGCTGAGGTCCGCGTCCACGCCTACCGTGCCTCCCCAGGTGGTGAGCTGGTAGCCGCTTTCATCCCCGCGGGTGTCCAGTTTGGCGTAGGAGCCCGTGCCTTCCATCCACATGTGGAAGCGGGGGAGGTCGTCGTTGACGTAGGCCGGGTTGACGCCCATGAGGGTGGTCCGGTTCCTGATCCAGCCCATCTGGTCGCGCAGGGCGTCCCTCTGTGCCGTCCCAAGCGCGTTGACCGTGCTCCCAGCCGCCGCCGCCATGGCGCGGGAGGCTCCGGAGAGGTTGCCGTCATTGATCATGGTGCTGACGCCGTTCATGAATTGGGCCAGCTGGGAGTCGGGGTCCAGGTTTTTGCGGGCTTCCCAGAGCAGGCCGGCTCCGGCGGCGGAGTTCCACGTGTCGGCCGCGGAGGCGAAGAGGTTTTCCTGCCGGAGTGTGGCATTGAGCAGGATGTCGTTTCCGTCGCGGCTCAGTGTGGCGTCCTGGTAGTAGACGGCGAAGAGGCCGGATATCCGGGCGGCGAGGCTCTGCCCGTCTTCCAGGCCGCTGATGCTGCCGGTAGCGCTCATCAGGACGACGTCATGGAGGTCGCTCCCCGCGTTCATGGCGGCGTTTCCTTTCATGTTGGAGAGGAGGAAGCCGGCTCCGTCCTGCACGGTGATGGTGCCCGCCGTCAGCATGGGGGCGCCAAAGGGGGCGTCCTGGTTGAAGTTGTAGATCAGTTCCGTCGTGGAGCCGTTCTGGAAGGTGATGTTTTCCACGTTGAGCGTGGTGTTGGCGCTGCCCTGGGCGTCCCCGGTGGCTTCAATACGCAGGGTGCCGTTGTTTCCGGCGGTGATGCTGTTGTAGTTCAGCGTGGGGGCGTCCGCGGTGCCTTTCAGGACCAGGACGCCTCCGTCACGGACGGCGAGGTCGTAGTCCTTATTGCCGGTTTGCAGGTATTGGGTGGCTTGCCCGGAGATGTCCAGGGCGCCTCTGCCTGCCAGCGTGCCGGAGAAGGTTCCGGAGGAGGTTGTCGCCGAGGAGATGGAGAGGCTGCCTCCGTTCATGGACAGGGCGCCGCTTCCGGAGAGGCCGCTGATGGCGCCGGATTCCGTTCCGGTGAGGGTCAGCGTGCCGTCGGCGGTGACTGAGGTTCCGTCCAGCCGGGCTTCTCCGCCCAGGGCCAGTTCCGCTCCTTCCCGGATGCGGAGGGAGCCGGTTCCGGTGATGGCTCCGTTGTTGATGCTGCTTGTTCCGGTCAGGTTGAGAGTTCCCTGGATGGCCAGGGTTCCTCCGGCTTCCGTGCCGGTGATGGTTCCGACTTCGGCGTTGCCGCTGATGGTCAGGCCTCCTCCTTCCAGCGTGAGGGTGTCCAGGGAGTTTTCCGTGCCGTTGAGGATGATGTTTCCTTCTCGCAGGGCGAGGGTTTCCACGTCCATCGTTCCTCCGACCGTCAGCGTCCCGGTTCCTTCCTTGATGAAGGTGACGTTGCTGCCGCCCGTGATGCTGCCGCCCATGACGGTGTCCTGGCCGGCCGGGTCGATGTCGTCTTCTCCCGTCGTCATTTGTTTGTTGTTGAGGATGACGACGGCCGTGCCGTCTCCGGTGTTGTTGACGGCCAGGCTGCTGCCCGTGGCTCCCATCAGGTTGTTGATTTTAGCTCCCTGTCCGTCGGCTTCGCCCGGGGCTCCGGCCAGGTTGACCGTCAGGGTCTGGCCGCCGCCGATGACGACGCCGGCGTAGCCGGAGAGCGTTTGATAGGAGTTGACTTCATGGGCGTTTCCTCCTTCCTCCTGCACGCGGTAGAGGCCGGTGGCCGCTCCGCTGAGCACCAGGCTGCCTCCGTTCGTTCCGGTGACCCGGATGCCGTAGTTGGACAGAAGGTCGGTCGTGAAGGCGATGTCGCCCAGGTTGCCGACGGTCAGCGTTCCGCTGGTCAGGGTCAGGTAGCTGGAGGAGTCGTCGGTTTTGTGGTCCAGCAGGAGGTTGACGACGGCGTCGTTGCTCAGGTCCAGCGTCAGCCCTTCCCCCTCGATGGACAGGTTCGGGTCGCTTCCCGTTCCGCTGCCGTTGCTGATGACGGCGCCAGACGCCTGCGTGTCCTGGCCGATGTTTTCCGTTCCCAGGGCAATGGACAGACTGTCCAGACCGTTTTCCCCACCCACGGTGACGGTTCCGCTGACTCCGGTGAGGCGGGAGCCGGAGGCGATGTTCCACGTTCCTTTCATATGGCTGCCGCCGGCTCCGGAGAGGTTCAGGCTGCCTTCCGTGATGGTGATTCCTTCCGTGGTTCCGTCAAGGATGGTTTCCGCTCCTGCCGCGTCTGCCCCCAGCGTCAGGGTTCCCGCTCCCGTTTTGGTCAGGGACGGGCTGTCGGTCAGCGCCCAGATGGTGGCCGAGGATCCTTCCTGCGCGATATTGATTTCATCAAACCGGGTGAAGGTGACGTTTTGGAAGTCCCCGTTTCCAAAGGTTCCCTTGAGCTCCAGCGTCCTGTTTCCTTCGACCGCCGCTCCGGCGCTTCCGCCGACGGTGATGCCTCCGTCTTGTCCTTCCGCCCCGAAGACGCTTCCTCCCGTCAGGGAGACGAGGACGTCGCCTCCTGCCGTGCCTTTATTTCCTGCTCCATAAATGTTTCCCCGGTAGGTGCCTGTTCCGAGTTCTACCGTGATATTGCCTGCAGTGGTCATGGTGCTGCCTGTGTTTCCTGGCACTTTGGAGTAGGAGCCACCGTAGATGTTGCCGGTGAAGGTGGAGCCTCCGCTAATGGAGATGGAGGAATTTCCTCCAATCGTGTATTGGGCCTGGCCTGAATTTTCAAAGGAACCCCCAATGATGTCCCCCGTGAAGGTGATTCCTTCCCTGCCGATGATGGAAACGGAGGTGTCTCCGTTGATGTTGTTGACCGTTCCGGCGTTGTTTACATTGCCATAACTGCCGCCAATGATTGTTTTGACGAAGCTGTTGTGTTCCTCTGTTCCGGAAAGCGTGATTCCGTTCAGGTTGATTGTAGCCGACGTGCTGCCTTGAATCGTTGTTCCGGAAGTGGTATTGCTTGACCAGGAGCTTCCTCCGATGATGTATGAGTTGGAGAGTCCCCTATCCAGGTTCTGGGCCGTGTTGGAATATTGGACATTGGTTACCAGCACGCTCGTGTTGCCCGTGATGGTGGTGACGGCGTTGTGGGCGGAGGTGCTCCCGCCGATGATGGCTCCCGCCACGATGGCGTTATCCTTGACGGTAACGTTGGTGTTTCCCGTTAATGTTGTAGACGCTCCCTTGTTGTTCCCGCCGATGACGTATTCCGCCGTGGCGTTTCTGGAAAGCTGCACATGGGTGTCCCCAGTCAGCGTGCTGGTCTGGAGGTTGGTGTTCCATTCATTGGTGACACCTCCGGAGATGATGCCGAATGCTCCTCCGCTGATGTCCATCCAGATGTCCCCCCGGTAGTTGAGGTTGCTGGACGGCAGCGTCTTCCCGTTGTTGTATACCCCGTTCAGGTTGATTTTGGTTCTGCCGGTGTTGGTGATTTGATAGACTTTGTCCCCGCTCGTCGTCAGCGTACCGTTCAGATAGCCCAGGCTGACGTTGGCCGCACTTCCCTCCCCAAGAGCCAGCGTAAAGGCATTCTTGACCGTTTCTTCCAATGCCCCTCCCGCTCCCGCAGATACCCACGTCACACGGGATATCGCCCCGTCTTTTATCGTCAGCACGCTGCCTTCTATTCTATATTGCTCTGTCTCTAAGCCCAGTACGCTAAAGCCCTCGCCAAGCTCCGCTCCCAAATCAACGGTATTGGAACCTTCGGCACTAAATCCCTGCAACAAACGCCCAATATCTATTTTCCCGGACGTCCACGTGGTATTTGAAGCAGTAATCCCATCATTTCCCGATGAAGACGTATAAGATAAAATTGCTCCATCAACTGTCACATTCTGCAATGTCCCGGTCCCGCTCATGTTCAACGTAATGGTTGATCCGATCGTTTGCGAGTTAAAATCAAGCGTCCCCCCATCCAGCGTAACAAGGCCGCTTCCCAAAGCGGAATTATTCATGCACCTTACAGTAGAGCCGGAGGTGATGACCCATTCAGCAGTCATGGATGCATTGGCCGCATTGTTTAAAACCAACGTACCGCTGAATCCTTCCCCGCCCACCGTAATGGTCCGTCCGGAAGAATTCAGTGCCCCGTAAACATTCAGCGTCTTGCCATTTGCCACAAGGACATTCCAGTCTGCATTCACATTAACCGGGCCCCATGCATTGGAGGAAGAACCCAGGGAAAAATCTTCACGAACCGTAAATAATACCGGCTCTTCCGTACCCGCTCTCCCCAGTATAAGAGTCCTCTGGGCATTATTGTTCGGGACAAGGGAGAACCCTGATGCCCCTTCCTCCACAATCAATCCCCCCATGGTAAATGGCGTAAAGGAGCAGGATGGATTTTTATTGGTCGCCGATACGGTGACATCGCCCACTTCCGTGCCTGATGCGACAAAGCGCAATGTGTTATATTCCGACAGTCCCGTTTCATTGGCAAAAAGGTTCCAAATACTTCCCTCCTCTGAAACGGAACCCCAATTCGTATTGACAGGACCGTATGTTCCATCCGGATTGGTCAGGACAATGCCGCCGTTATGAAAATCATTGGACGAACTCCCTACCCACGTATAGATATTACCGGAATATCTGCTGCCGTCCCACTCCGTAGCAGCGAACACATGAAAACCGGATATGGCATAAAACGACAATAAGGCGGACAACAACTTGAGCGGTAGACGTAACTTCATAACTTGCAAATATGGGTAAATAATAAAGCTATCCAGCCGTCCTGATTGGCTGTTTGCAATATATAGCTATTACCGAATTAGCAATCCGCCGTCAATATTTAACATTGATCCAATGCATGTTGCATACCCGGAAATCATCTTCTTCTTAATATCCAATTCAGAATTTTTTCAAAAAAAACATTCCATATCTCTTTCATTATAAACATCAAAAATATCTGATTCTGGTCTATTTTCTGGATAATGCTTCTGCGGATTGCTAATCCGCAATGCAACATTTCACATGAAAATAAAAATGGACGCAAAAATTATTTTTCATCCCTTCCCCATTCCTGAACAAACGATGCAGCAAAATAACACCTTTCGTGAATTTCACCTTTCATACATAGAAAAAGAGGGTGTATTGTTTGCCCGCAACAAGTTCGGAGCAAAGACCAGAAATCGTAGCAGTAGCTGATATGTCCCGTTTACTGAGCAGCCCCGTCCCGGATGTCCGCGTTCCCGTTCACGAAGATAGTTCCCTTCGTTCCCACCGGCACGCTCAGTCCGGCTCCCAGCTACAGCGCCGTCGTTCCCACTTTCGCCCCCCCTCACGCTTTGCGCGAAGCCGGGGTTGCCCAGCAGAGAGACGTTCGTTTCCCCTCTCCGGTCTCCCAGGTCCTGCGCCGCGTTTACGCGGATTTCCGCCAGCGTTTCATGTCCGAAGATGTTGCTGCCTACCAGGCCCATTCATCAGTAAGTAAATATCGGAACAGCTGGTTTACGGAAACGCCTTCGCAGGAGATAACGCCAAATCCAGGCAATCCCGTGAAAAACAATACTCTTCCAATAAAACACGTACCGAGCCGGGAAAGGCTTCCGAGACCGGTCCGGATAAAGGAAAAGCAACCGGGAATGCACCTTTCCTCCTTGCTCCCGGCTCTTCAAGTTGCTAAAATGCTTCAAGCAAATTTTTTATCCTTTTCCCATGGCCATTTTTGGTTCCTCCAATTTATCCGACTCAGGTGATCTGTTGATCTTCAACAAAGTATCTTATAAAACCCTACTGATGTTCGAAAAAGAACTGGGCAGGGACCGCATGACCTACCTGGTGGAAGAAGGTCTCCCCCCGGATACGGCCACCGCCTCCCATCTGGAATCCACTAAAGCGGACGGCATCCTGTTCCAGGCCGGAGGCAGCGACCCTGTCGCGCTGCGTTCCGCCATCATGGAACGCATTAACGAAGGCAGAAGAGTAGTATTTCTGCCCGGTCCCGTCTCCCATGTGAAAGGTTCCATCAGCCAAATTCCTCCGCGGGTCATCAAGGCCCTGGAAGCCCTGCATATTTCCCCCGTACCGGTCTATGCCGGTTTTTACACGAACTCCGTGCTGGATGCGGAGGCCGATACGGACGCCCAGGCGGACATCCAGATACATATTCTCCCCAAACTGGCCCCCGGGGCCGAGATGGCAGCACGCCTGACCTCCGCGTGGCTGGAATGTTCCGCCCAGGCATACGCCACGCTGCCTCAGCTCCACGGTTCCCTGTCCGCCCTCCTTTTCCGCAGCCTCAAACTTCATTCCGATTGCCGGGTCATCGACGGCATTGACGACACTACGCTGACTTACGGCCAGCTGCTGGCCATTTCCGTAGCCTTTGCCAAGAGGTTGAAAAAAATTACCTCGAATCGCCGGGTCGGCATCATTCTTCCGCCGGGCAAGGGAGCGGCCATAGCCAATCTGGGCTGCCTGTTCGCCGGGAAAACACCGGTGAATTTCAATTATTCCGCTTCGGAAGGAGCCTTTGCCAGCTCTGTAAAGCAATCCGGCGTGGACTGGTTTATTACTGCGGATACCTTCATGCGAAAGCTCCAGAATTTCCCGTGGCCCCCCCAGCGGGATCTGATCCTCATGGAGCGGGAAATTCCCCTGCTTAAAGGTTCCGCCAAACGCTGGGGCCTCGCCATCAAATTCCTGACAGCGGGGTTCATGATTAAAAAACTGGGGCTGGACGCACCTACAGGCGCGGACGAAGCCGTGCTGATGTTCACTTCCGGCTCTTCCGGGGAACCCAAGGGCGTGCCGCTGACCCACCACAACCTTCTTTCCAACATCTCTCAATGTTCCTCCCGCATTACGCTGGAACCGCAAAGCAGGTTTCTGGGAAGCCTGCCCGTATTCCACTGCTTCGGCATCACCATCGGGCTATGGTATCCGATGATCGGCGGGTACGACATGGTCACCTATCCATCCCCTCTTGAGGCCAAACGGCTGGGAACCCTTATCAAGCAGTACGGAATCAGTCTGGTAGTCACCACGCCCACCTTCCTGCGCGGTTTCATGAAACGCTGCGAACCGGACACCTTTAAAACCGTCCGCTACCTGATCGTTGGCGCGGAAAAACTGCCGGAAGACCTTTCCGCCGCTTTCCGGGAAAAATTCGGCATCATTCCATGCGAAGGCTACGGCCTGACGGAAGCCTCTCCCGTCTGTTCCGTCAACTTCATTGACCCGGCGCCATCCAATGCCGCCGGAGACTTCATTCCCGGCATGAAAAAGAGTTCCGTAGGAGCCCTCCTTCCCGGAATCGCCATACGCATCACCAGCCCTCACACGGGACGCGTGGTTCCCATCACTACTTCCGGCATGATCTGGCTGAAAGGCCCGAACATCTTTCCCGGCTATCTGGGCGGTCCGGAGACGGATCGCGATATTTTCGTGGACGGCTGGCTAAAAACCGGAGACATAGGTTCCGCAGACGAATTCGGCTTCCTGAAGATTGAAGGACGCATTTCCCGCTTTTCCAAAATAGGCGGGG
>ENA-OYZM01000650-OYZM01000650.1-human-gut-metagenome-genome-assembly--contig:-NODE-650-length-10221-cov-6.599056_pt1 | contig 10221 bp, 7 predicted proteins | sample MGYA00243291_ERZ653477 | MGnify/ENA primary metagenome ERZ653477 (study PRJEB26926, sample SAMN06165024) | human gut metagenome | biome: ENVO:00009003; feature: ENVO:2100002; material: ENVO:00002003... | reverse complement strand
ACGAGATCAGCCTCGGTCTCGTGGGCTCGGAGATGTGTATAAGAGACAGGTGTGATTATTGTTATCGCAAGCCCTATCAAACTTATCATATTTGTAATCATGATTGTCTGCATCCAGCAGGTTGACGGTCTGCTTATTGGACCTCGTATCATCGGCAGTACTACAGGTCTTAAGCCTGTATGGGTTGTGTTCTCAATAACCGTAGGTGGGGCGCTGTTTGGCGTAATTGGAATGTTCCTTGGAGTTCCCGTATTTGCCGTATTAAGCTACCTGTTAAACATTACAGTGCAGCATTTTCTGGACAAAAGAAAAGTCACCGTGCAGCCTTATGACTCGCCCGATGACCTCTAGATTATTTTTTGGTATTAAGAATTCTCACGACATCGTCGAGGGAATTCTTAAATCTTACCACTCTGTAATTCGCACCTTTATGCACATACATCACTTCTGATACTTTCCTTGCAAATGCTTTATTCTTCACAACAATTCTCCAAAAGCCTTTATATAGTATATGCATTTATTATTAATGATTTCTTACTGCGATAAGTTTACAGATAGGATTGCCCATCTGTGAAAATCTTGTCTCATACTCTGTCATTACATTACCCTCGTTAAGTACAGAGTCATTATGTAAGTCAAATGTGACAACAGGAAGCTCCCAGTCTGCCTCTTTAATCTCTTCTAATGAAAAATCGAATAAATCTTTATTATCTGTTTTGAATTCCACCTGTCCGTCCGGCTTTAATATAATGTCATATCTTGCCATGAACTGTCTTGAGGTAAGTCTTCTCTTCGCATGTCTGTCTTTTGGCCATGGATCTGAAAAATTAAGGTATATTCTGTCTACCTCTCCCGCTCCAAACACCTCACATATTGCCTCTGCATCCATTCTGATGAATCTTAAATTAGGAAGCTGAAGCTCATCCTGTTTCTCTACAGCTCTTAAAAGTACGCTTGAATACTTCTCTATACCCACATAATTAATATCAGGATTATTTGCTGCCAATGTTGTTATAAATGTGCCTTTACCCATACCAATCTCAATACGGATTGGATTATCGTTACCGAAAACCTGTGACCATGTGCCTTTCATCCCCTCTGGCTCTGTAAACACATATTCATTCTCTATCATTACTTCCCTTGCTCCGGGTACATTTCTAAGTCTCATACATTACTCCTATCTTATATATTAGCTCAGATTTCGGCTATGTCCGTGTGCGGTATACGCTTGAATATGACAAGCTGTGCAGGAGTTAATGCCACCATCTGCATAAGTTCAGTGCGTGAAAGCACGTCCAAACGAAGTGCGTTTGATTTCACGCACTGTAATAGACTTTGCAGATGGCGGCATTTACTCATGCTAAGCGAAGTCATCCTGAAAGCACATGCCGCACACAGACATAGCCGAAATCTGAGTTTCCTATATATTATTTACCATAAATATCACTTTTTGCCAAGCGGGGTTTACTTATGTACAATCCTGGGCTACAATGTATTTGTATATTTTATTAATCGGAGGAATTATCTCTATAATGAAAAAGCAATTTTTAAAAGGATTACTTATAAAGATAACCAGCGCTGTATCTGCCACTGTTTTGGTATTCTCAACTTTTGCAGCGGATACCCAGGCTGCAGCATACAACAAAGTCTACAGCGAGACAGACACAACCAGCACAGAGGCTGTATGGCCGGATGCACCTGATGTTAACTCAAGCAGCTGCATTCTTATTGATGCTGATACAGGTTCCATTCTTTTCGAGAGGAACTCTCATGAAAAATGTTATCCAGCCAGCACAACCAAGATTTTAACAGGGCTCCTTACTATTGAGAACTGTAATATGGACGATGTTGTAACATTTTCACAGTCAGCTGCTAACTCAATTAATGTATATGAGGATGCCAACTTAAGTTCAAAAGCAGGCGAGCAATTTACTGTCAACCAGCTTCTTCACGGACTTCTGCTGTATTCTGCCAACGAGATGGCTTATGCCCTCGGTGAACATGTGGCTGGCTCAATAGATGCATTTGTCGATATGATGAATGCCAAGGCAAAAGAACTTGGTGCTTTGAATACACATTTTGCCAATGCAAGCGGATTATATAATACCAACCACTACACAACGGCATATGATATGGCAATGATTGCAAGAGGGTGCTATAACAATGCTTCTTTTGTCAGCATTGATTCAACTGCCGATGCATATGTAATTCCTGCAACTAACATGTCTGCACAGCGTACAATAAGACACCGACACAAGATGTTAAAGGGTCGTGCCTACTATTATGAATACTGCAAGGGGGGCAAAACAGGATATACTGATGAATCACAGAATACACTTGTTACATTTGCAGAAAAAGACGGTATGCGTCTTATATGCGTTGTATTTAAGGAAGCCACAGATGAGATAAGATATGTTGATACAAGAACCCTTTTTGACTGGGGATTTGCCAATTTCCAGAAATCAACAACAACCGGAAGCCAGCTCGGAGCAATGTTCTCTAATGACAACTATTACAACTCGGCTGTTTTCTCAACTCTTTCACTAAACTTTGGACTAAACGCTTCATTTATCACAATACCTAATAAAAGTTCATTGTCAAATGTATCAATGACGGTTGATGATAATTATGACATGACCAATGAGAATGGTGTTATGACAACACATCTTAAGTTCTTATACAATGATAATACTGTCGGCACAACTACACTTAATATATCTGCTGCCGGAACAGATACCGGAAGCCTGCTGCCATACATTAATAATGATGTTTCATCATCTTATAAACCAAAAACATGTATCAGAATTAATATATGGATACTTGTTGGAATTGGTGCCGTTATTCTTTTTATCATCTACATTATTGAAGAACGGGCAAGAAGAAAAAGACAGAGAAGACACTATAACAGAAGAAGACGCAGATTATAATAAACAGAGGATTCGGAGCTAAACCCTGAATCCTCTGTTTTCTATATTATCAGTCTGTGTTTCATTACTAATTCCACCTTTTGAATATGTAAGGCCTGAATATACAGCCTGTGTATTCTTCATAAGCGGCTCAGAATCATCCTGTTTACTAACCTCATAAAAGGATGCCCTGAGTTTCTTTAAAAGCCCTGTAATTCTGTTAATCTCATTATTATCAAGACTTACAGATGCTGAAATAAGTGACCTCTTCATATGATTATATATTACGAAAAGATTAGCTGATATCTCATACTGCATATCAAGTCCGCATATAAGCTGGTCTATAACCTTCTGTGCCATATATATATTATTATGTGCCTGCTTAGCACTATCACTCTCACATGCATCATTAAGATATTCTATAGCCATATCATACAGAATCACAACAAGCTGTGATGCTGTTGCCTGTGTAATTCTATACTGAAATGTCTTAATTGTTTCTTTAGTCATAGCATCCCTTTCCTATATAACCATTGAATCTTAAACTACTGTAATAACTGTAATACCTGTGAAGGTCTTTCATTAGCCTGTGCAAGTATTGACGTAGCTGCCTGTGTAAGAACTGTTTCAGAAGTATAAGTAGTCATCTCTTCTGACATATCAGTATCTATCATTGTTGATAATGACTTGGTAAGGTTCTCACTTGAAACCTCAAGGTTATTAGTTGTATGATCAAATCTGTTCTCGTATGCACCGATTCTTGAACGTATTTTATTAGTCTTATTAATAGCTTCATCTACAGTAGATATCGCCCTTGATGCTGTATACTGAGTCATGACATTCATATGCTCCGTGCCAAGTGAATACGTTGTTATTGCCGGAATATCAATAACAATAACCTGATCCTGATTAGCACCTACATGTATGCTCATAGTTCCAACGTCTGTGACTTCCTGACTTATAGTTCTCGCTGTACCTGCACCTGCAGCTGACTGTCCATCATTGTTACTATCGTCAAATACAGTACCTGCCGCATTACCTGGAACATCCATTGAAAACTCTTTGTTATTAACATCTGTTACTGTAATTACAGTTCCCTTTGTTGAAAGAATTGCCGAATCAGCAAAACCAATTCGCTTTCCATCATCTCCTGTAGCAATCTCTGCCTTAACATCGCTTCCTTCTACATATATACCATCTTGTGTTGCTGCCTGTGGTATTCCCAAAATATCTGCAAGCTCTGCATTATCGCATGTTATATTCATCTTCTGGTCGCTTCCATACTGGTTAGTCATAATAACAAGTGTTGAACCAGCATAATCGGCTGTTGGCACATAACCTGCATAATCAGTACCATTAGCTGCTGTATCATTATTAAGGTCTTTAACTGTAAATGCAGAACCACCTGTGATGTTAACTCCGTCAATAATCTTTCCCATCACCTTATCAAGTGTATCACCTTCGGAAATGCTTATCTTGTAACCGTTTATGCTTATTGTTCCTTCCTGTTCTTTTGTTATAGAAGCTGTTGATGACATAGTAATACTTCCTGCTCCTACCGCTATAGCCTGTCTTGCGTCCTCAGTAACAGTTATTCCATATACACCTGCTGTATAGCTGTCAGATACAGAAAGCTGATTAACTCCCTGAAGGTCTGAATATACTCTTCTTGAAAGATTACCGTTAATAAGAGACTGTGTATTGAATTCTGTCTGATCAGATATTCTGTCAATCTCGTTATTAATCTGTTCTATCTCTTTCTGTATAGCTTCTCTTTCATCATCTGAATTAACATCATTAGCAGCCTGAACGCTAAGTTCCTTTAATCTTGTGAGCATACTCTGGATTTCTGTAATTGCACCTTCTGCTGTATTTAAAACAGAAACTCCATCAGCTGTATTATTCTGGGCCTGACTAAGACCTCTTATCTGTGCTCTCATCTTTTCAGAAATAGCACATCCTGCAGCATCGTCCTTAGAGCCATTTATCTTGTATCCTGATGATAATCTTTCAATTGATGTTGACAGATTATTCTGTGATTTCTGTAATGCATTGTTGGCAACAATCGCTGCCACATTAGTTCCTATTCTCATATCTTAACCTTTCTGTCTGTCCAATTTACCTGTTCATGCTCTATATATCGGACTTTCTGTGCAAATCTTTAGCCTGCAAGCAGTTTTACAATCTGTGCTGCAATTTCATACAGCTTATCTGTTGCCACACTGTCAGCCGCTGCTTCATAAGTCACATATGGCACGTCTGACGATTTTGTAATGTTGACGGTCACATTTGTAAATCCAAATCCTTCTTTTAAATTTTCTTCCATATCCTCAAGAAGCTGGCTTCCTTCATCTGAAACTGCTGTGTCACTGACAATGTACATACCAAGACTTTCTCTGTCAGCCTTAGCCTCAACAGAAACTTTTCCTAATACGCTGCTTAGCATGTTTACAGATATACGACCTTTATTGTCGTCATCCTGAACCAAAGTAAGCTTCAGCATACCTGTACTTCCTGAGTCTGTTATATACGGTATTCTGTAATCATGCCTTAATGCCAGATTCTTAATATATCCGATTGTTCTGTCCTTAAGTCTTAAATCCAGAAATCCCTCGTAATTGACATCTATCTGTGTATCAAGGTCTCCTGCTTTGGAAAGAACCTCCTGAAGTTCTTCCTCTGTCTCATCTTTCATTTCTTCATACATAAGTGACAGTTTTTCTTTATGTCCGATTTTTTCAATCGAATCCCTTGCATAATCACGTGTTGTCTTAACACCTCTGATATCCGGGAACTGTCCGGATTCTAAAAATGCTTTAACAGCCTGTATGTTACCACTGTTTATTTCTGTATCTGCATTTCTTATCTGCCTCAATATATCAGCTCCTGCCTGCACTGCTGCCTGCTGTTCCTTAAGATATTCCTCATAATATTGTTCCTCGGCTGCCGCATCATAGTTATCCTCTAACTGTTCAATAAACATTTCAACGGACTGTTCTCCGATTCCGGATGAGTTATCCACATTCTTTAATGTATTCGGGGTAACTAATCCACCATTTGCCATAAATAATGCACTGTAATAGTTAGCAATTCCGCTTACCTCTGCCATTCCTGTATTCTCATCAATAACAGCGTCCATGTCATAATGCTTTCTTGAATTATATGCAGTCATAAGATTATTCATAGTGACCTCAGCTCCCTGCTTAATCAGCGCACCTGCTGCCACTCCGGCATCTCTGGTGAATATATTCATCATCTGGTATATTCCTATAAACTGCTTTCTCTGCTCTTTAGTAATACCATTGGTACGGTCAAGCTTATAAAGAAACTTTGAAAACTTCTCCTCATTATCCTTAGATGCTTTATCATTAGCCTCTGTAAGATATTCGTTGACTTCCTCAATTGAAGCATTCATTGGATTTACTCCGTCTTTTATCATATTAAGAACTGTCTCTGGTTTCATATTCTTAATAAGATTATTAATCATTGCATTAACAGATTTGACTATCTCTACATTTTCCTTTGTCATATCCATGTTATTAGCAGCCAGTACCTTTATTGCTTCCTTGTCCTCATCAGTTCCCTCAAGTCCAAGCTCCCTAATAATATCATCCGCACTTCCCTGTACTGCCTTCTTTAATGAATCACCCAAATCGCCTCTTATCTGAGTTCCGACTGCCTCATAAGTTTCATTCATCTTGTCAAACATACTGGCAAATACACGCGCAGGATTTCTTACTATCTCATTCAATGTCTTTCTTGCTTCAAGAACATCTGTATATGCAATCTGCGCTTCTTCATACATTTCATCCGCCTGTTCATATTCCATAAGCATTGAATTAAGCTCATCTATCGGAGTTGTAAGAATAGAAATGTTATTCTTAACTAGATATATAGACGCATTTGCACTCATAAGAACCCTTGCTGTTACAAGCGTGTCATACGCCTTATCTGCTGCCTGCTGTACATCAGATGCCTGATTCCTAACTTCACTATTTCCTGTGCTTACTGTTGCTGCACTGTATTCAATTCTGAAGCTTCTTGCATCCATCTCCAGCTTAAGGCTTGCTATTGTAAATGTTTCCCCTTTTGATACCACATTTGCAGCATCTGAATACTCTGCCCTGTTAATAGTATCAAGAGCTGTCCTTATATCATCAATTGGCGAACCTGTAACGAGCGTATTCTCTGCCTTCTCTCCAAGCTTCATGTTATCAAGTATCTTATTAAGCATTTCATCAGGGTCAGCCTGAATCTTTTCAATATCTATCGCATCAAGCTGTGCCTTATATTCAAGATTTTCTTTAGTAACAGGAATCTGTGCATCAATAAATGCTCTTGCATCCGCAAGTGTATTATCATTAACCTCAAGTCCTGACGAAGCAATTATCTTCTCAATTCCCGGCCTTAAAGCCTCAAAATCAGCGTCAGATATTGCATTTACACACCTTCCTATTGTAACGCCATCTGCACTGATACTTGATGAAGTTGCCGCCTGTGCCTGATATATTCCAGCAATTGAAGGCTCAATACCATTAGCAACCATGTAATTCTTTGTGTTCTCTGATAATGGCTTTAACTCTTTACTCTTTTCAAGTGTGCCTTTAACCTCAGCAACACTTTCATCATTGACAGCTATATCTGCTCCCTGCATACGGCTCTCGACACTTGCCGCTGTTGCTGCACTTCCAGTCACACTCTCAATCTTATCCTTAGAAACTGCTGTGCCATAATTAACATAATCATCAGAGTGCATCGCAAGTTCAATCTTAATTTTCTCAATAATATTAACCATATCATCTGGTGTAGCATCTGTAAGATTAAAGCCGTCCTCATCTAATTTTACCGCATCAGCACCTGATAACTTCATCATCAATGCCTTAAGGCTTATCTTTGCACTGGAAGCACTCGCCATAATCTGGCTCTTTACATCATCTGCCTCCTTAAGAAGTCCCTCATATGTATTGTCATTTGCAGCTGTCACACTGCCAGAGATTACCACTCCTGCAAATGAGCCTGCCACACCTTCACTTTTAACTGCCTTATTTTCTTTATAATTAATAGATGTTCCCTGTGCCGCAACATCTTTATTAAAATTCGCGCCTGAAACTGTATATGTCATATTCTGCTGCCTTTCTTATTTACTATCTGAAACAATCACTCATTGTCATATAATAAATATTTCGGCAGATATGGTGGGATAATTGAGAGATATATTATAGCAAATAAAAAGGAAGCTAATTCAGAATTAATAAAAATCCAAACCAGCTCCCTTTCTCTATATTATTCTCCTATATCTTCGTAGCATGAACCTTAGAAACATCACCGTTAAACTCATACACAGCTATTCCATACTTATGTAAGTCAATAAGCAATGACTGCGGATATCCATCACAATCTCCCTTAACGGCTGTAAGAGTCTTCTTCTGGTCAGCTTCATTATCTCCAAGAACCAGCTTATACTTAGTCTTGAACGGAACTCCTATTCTGAAGCTGTCTCTTTCAACTGGTGTAAAATTAAGTACAAAGAGAAGATTCTTCTTTCCATCCGGACTGATTCTCATAAACGATAAAACGCTATTATCTTTATCATTGGCATTAATCCATCTGAATCCTTCACTGCTGTAATCAGTAGCATACAGACATGGATAATTCTTATTAAGCTTCAGACACTTCTTCGTAAAATCCTTAAGTTCTGTATGACTTTCATCCTCTAACAGATACCAGTCAAGAGCACGCTTCTCACTCCACTCATTCCACTGACCAAATTCCTGTCCCATGAATAAAAGCTTCTTGCCAGGATGTCCACACATATATGCATATGCCAGCTTAAGATTCTTGAACTTATCCTCCCTGTCACCAGGCATTTTACCAAGCATAGAACACTTAAGATGTACAACCTCATCATGTGAAAGCACAAGAATGAAATTCTCGCTGTAAGCATACATCAATGAAAACGTCATCTTGCTATGATTAAACTTTCTGAAATATGGATCAAGCTTCATATATTCAAGGAAATCATGCATCCAGCCCATATTCCACTTAAATGTAAAGCCAAGACATTCCCCATTGTCAGGATCACCACTTACCATAGGCCATGCTGTTGACTCCTCAGCTATAGTTATTGCCTGTGGGAATCTCTTCTTTAACATGCTGTTAAAATGCTTTAAAAAGCTGATTGCTTCGAGATTACCGTTGTCACCATATTTGTTAGGAACCCAGTTTCCTTCTGTCCTTCCGTAATCCAGATACAGCATTGAAGCAACAGCATCAACTCTTAAACCATCAATATGGAACTTGTCCACCCAGAACATTCCATTAGCAATAAGGAAGTTAGACACTTCATTCTTGGAATAATCAAATACCTTCGTTCCCCAGTCAGGATGCTCTCCCTTTCTAGGGTCTGCATACTCATATACACAGCTTCCATCGAAATTAGCAAGTCCATGTGCATCCTTTGGAAAATGTGCCGGTACCCAGTCAAGAATTACACCAATTCCTTTTTCATGCATATAATCTACAAAATACATGAAATCCTTAGGTGTTCCGTATCTTGCTGTAGGTGCATAATAACCAGTTACCTGATATCCCCATGATCCATCATATGGATACTCTGCAATTCCCATAAGTTCAATATGTGTGTATCCCATATCTGTTACATATTTTGCAAGCTCAGGTGCCAATTCTCTATATGTATAAAATCCGTCCTCTGTTCCATCATCTTTCTTCTTCCATGAGCCAAGATGACATTCATATATAGAAAGAGGTGCTTTAAGATGATTCTCTGTCTTCTTCTTCTCAACCCATTCAGAATCTTTCCATTCATAACCTGAAAGATCGGCAACTATTGATGCTGTCTCTGGTCTTAACTGTGCCTGATTAGCATATGGATCTGCCTTGTAAAGAGCCTCTCCACTCTGGGAAATAATAAGGAACTTATACATATCCCCTGCTTTAGCTCCTGGTATGAACAAATCATATATTCCACCATCTGAAATCTTCTTCATATCATAACCATATGCATTCCAGTTATTAAACTCACCTATAACATAGACTTCCCTTGCAGCAGGTGCCCACACAGCAAAATACACACCTTCTTTTCCGTCTTTTACTCCAACATGCGCACCCATTTTGTTATATATCTCATAATGAGTTCCCTGTCCAAAAAGATATGCATCCACTTCTGTGATTGCCAGCTGCTCGTATTTTTGCATATTCTTCATAAAATCCTCCATTATATTATTATCCTACACGATACTCATGGGTCCCCTCAGATTCTGTCTCTTATACACATCTGACGCTGCCGACGATAAGG
>ENA-OYZM01000649-OYZM01000649.1-human-gut-metagenome-genome-assembly--contig:-NODE-649-length-10265-cov-7.292360_pt1 | contig 10265 bp, 7 predicted proteins | sample MGYA00243291_ERZ653477 | MGnify/ENA primary metagenome ERZ653477 (study PRJEB26926, sample SAMN06165024) | human gut metagenome | biome: ENVO:00009003; feature: ENVO:2100002; material: ENVO:00002003... | reverse complement strand
TTAAAGAACCTTTGATAAAAATTCCTTTAAACGGTCGTCCTGCGGATTATTGAAGAACTCCTGCGGATTGTTCTTTTCTTTGATAACACCGTCGTCAATAAATACAACATCGGTTGCAACTTCCTTTGCAAAGCCGATTTCGTGAGTAACAACAACCATTGTCATACCTGCCTTTGCAAGCTCTTTCATAACATCAAGAACTTCGCCGACCATTTCGGGGTCGAGTGCAGATGTCGGCTCGTCAAAGAGGAGAACATCAGGATTCATCGCAAGTGCTCTTACAATTGCAATACGCTGTTTCTGACCGCCTGAAAGCTGATTCGGATATGCGTTTGCCTTTTCGGCAAGTCCTACACGCTCCAAAAGATCCATAGCGTCTTTTTTAGCCTCATCTTTGCTCTTGCCAAGAAGCTTGACAGGAGCCATTGTAAGGTTGTCAATAACAGTCTTGTGGGGGAAAAGGTTAAACTGCTGGAACACCATTCCCATTTTTTGACGGTGAACATTTATATTAACCTTTGGATCCGTAATATCGGTACCCTCAAAGAAAATGTGACCGCCTGTAGGTTCTTCAAGTCTGTTAAGGCAACGGAGAAAAGTTGATTTACCCGAGCCTGACGGACCGAGAACAACAACTACATCGCCTTTAAAAATGTCAATATCAATACCTTTAAGAACCTGAATATCCTTACCGAATGATTTTTCAAGTCCTCTTACGGAGATTAATGCGTTATCTTTCACTCTTTTTCAATCTCCTTTCAAATCTTCTGAGGATGTACGAAAGCACAAGTACAATTACAAGGTAAATCAATGCAACCGTAATAAGCGGGAAGAATGCCTCGTAAGTTCTTGAACGAATCATATTACCAATATATGTGATATCTGCAAGTGCAACATAACCTGCAACCGAAGTTTCTTTGAGAAGTGTAATAATTTCATTGCCGAGTGCAGGAAGAACATTTTTAATTGCCTGCGGAAGAACGACCATTGTCATTGTCTGTCTGTTGTTAAAACCGAGTGAACGGCTTGCCTCAGTCTGACCGATGTCAACAGCCATAATGCCCGAACGAACAATTTCTGCAACATAAGCGGCAGAGTTCATACCAAATGCAATGATTGCGGCAAAGATACCGTTTCTTACAGATGCAAGAATAATGTAATACATAATCATCAACTGAACTACAACAGGTGTGCCTCTGATAACAGTAATGTAGATGTTGCAAATCGCATTAAAGAATTTCAGAATACAATCACCGAAGCTCCTGCATTTTCTCTTGTCAAGCTGAATATCGTGAGTAGCTCTTACAAGAGCAATGACAAAACCGATAATAACACCGATAATACCTGCAAACAATGTGATTTCAAGGGTTACAAGCAAACCGCTTAAAAGCTGCTGCCATCTGTTATCTGTGATGAATGTGTTTTTAAAGCTTTCGCCGAGATTGCCGAACAAACTGCCCGATGCACTGTCGTTTACGATAATAACCTGAGTTGTGTTTGCATATGAAGTTGAAAAGTCGATATTTTTTCTTCTTTCCGGTGTGTCGGTCATACCCGCCATACCGAAATCGTCTTTGCCGGTCTGAACAGCAGTGATAACAGAATCAAATTCCATATCATCAATAACAAGTTTTTTACCGAGCTTGTCACAGATTGCCGTAGCCATCATCGGATCAAGACCGACAATTTTACCGCCTTCAACATATTCATACGGTGGAAAAGCAGCGTTCGTAGCCATATGAAGTTCACCGTCATACTTGATATCCTTAGGTGATTCATATGGTACGGTATCAGTATTACCCTCTATGTAATAGCTTTTGATTTTGTCCAGAACGCCCTCGTCTTTAAGCTCTGCAAGAGCTTTGTCGATTTTTTCGGTGAGTTCATGATTTTCCTTTGAAATGCAGATTGCATACTGCTCTTCCGCAAAAGGTTCATCAAGAATTTTTAGTCCTGCATTTGCTTTTACAAATTCCTTTGCCGGTTCACTGTCAATTACAACACAGTCGATTTTATTCTGTGTAAGAGCTACGATAGCGTCGGCACCCTTGCTGTAACGCATAACCTTGGTGCCGTCAGCCTCATAGTCAGATACAAAAGTATCGCCGGTTGTACCTGTCTGAACACCTACGGATGCTCCTTTGATATCATCGGCAGTTTTAATTTCCTTAACCGATGAATCACCGCATCCGGTGAACAGAAAAACAGTGGAGAACAGCATTGAAATCAGTACCAATAAAGTAACTGTCTTTTTCATTGTTTTCCTCTTTTTCTTTCTCTTAAAATATTTATTTGCAAATCTTTATCAGATTCTTGCAACGCCTGATTCAATTGCAGCCTTCTTAACAGCCTCAGCAACAGTTTTACCGATTCTCTTGTCAAATGCCTCGGGAAGAATATAATCTGCATTAAGCTCTTCATCGCTCACGAGTGAAGCAATTGCAAAAGATGCGGCAACTTTCATTTCTTCGTTAATATCGCTTGCACGGCAGTCGAGAGCACCTCTGAAAATACCCGGAAAAGCAAGTACATTATTAATCTGGTTAGGAAAGTCACTTCTGCCTGTACCTACAACAGCCGCACCTGCCTTTTTAGCAATGTCAGGCATAATCTCAGGAGTCGGATTAGCCATAGCAAAAAGAATAGGATCCTTAGCCATTGACTTAACCATTTCTTCGCTTACGCAACCTGCGGCAGAAATTCCGAGGAATACATCAGCACCCTTCATTGCATCTGCAAGCGAGCCCTCAAGGTGAGAAAGGTTAGTAATTTCAGCCATTTCCTGTTTAACAGCGTTAAGTCTCGGATCACCCTTGCAGATAATACCCTTACTGTCGCAAAGTGTAATGTCCTTTACACCCATATTGAGAAGGTGCTTTGCAATTGCAATACCTGCCGCACCTGCACCGTTCATAACAACCTTGATTTCGTCAAGCTTCTTGTGAACAAGCTTGAGTGAGTTGATAAGACCTGCGGCAACAATAACGGCAGTACCGTGCTGGTCATCGTGGAAAATCGGAATATCGCACTTCTCTTTGAGCTTCTTTTCAATTTCAAAACATCTCGGAGCGGCAATATCCTCAAGATTGATTCCGCCGAATGAACCGCTGATAAGGTAAATTGCGTTTACAATTTCGTCAACATCCTTACTTCTTACGCAAATAGGAAATGCGTCAACGTCGCCGAATTCCTTAAAAAGCGCACATTTGCCCTCCATAACAGGCATACCTGCCTCAGGACCTATGTCACCAAGACCGAGAACAGCTGTACCGTCGGTTACAACGGCAACAAGGTTGTTTCTTCTTGTGAGTTCAAAAGACTTGTCATAGTCCTTCTGAATTTCAAGACACGGTTCTGCAACACCCGGAGTATAGGCAAGAGAGAGGTCTTCAGCCGAGTTAATCGGAACTCTTGAAACAACTTCAATCTTACCGTTCCACTCATAGTGTTTTTTGAGTGATTCTTTTCTGATATCCATATCGGTAACTCCTTATAATTAATTCCCCTTCATTATACCCCTAAAAAGCCGTTATATCAAGTAAAAATCACAAAATTCATTTGACTTTTGTACGAAAAAGGTATAAAATAAATGTGCAAGTGTGTTGAACAGCTGCGAGCAGCTGCCGAAAGGTACTGTGCGAGGAAAGTCCGGGCTTCACAGAGCAATAATAACGGCTAACGGCCGCCGGAGGCGACTCCAGGGATAGTGCAACAGAAAATTACCGCCATTATATGGTAAGGATGGAAAGGTGAGGTAAGAGCTCACCGGAGGGCAGGAGACTGCTCTGCCGTGTAAACCCTATTTGAAGCAACACCGTGGTAGGACATTATACGCTTGCTCGGCGTGTCCTTAGGAGGTGGCATCGAGCAGATTCGGTAACGGTCTGCCAAGATAGATGGCTGTTCACGACAAAACCCGGCTTACAGACACAGTCGCATATTAGGGCACCTTTTATGGGTGCTTTAATATTATTGTCGAATTTTAGCAATTTGTACAAATGTTATGAACATTTGCAATTAATTTAAAAAATGCATTGCATTTATGCTACTCTTTATTGTACTTTGCTTTATGCTGAAATCTATTGAAATTGATTTAATTTGATTAGTTTCAGCCGACTGATTCGACACATTGTAGAGTTTTGAAATTAATTTGAAAGGTGTGTAAAAATTTGAAAACAAAATCAAAAATACTCAGCGCAATATTGAGCGTGAGCATCCTGTCGGCAAGCCTATCTGCCTTTGTATCCGGTTCACTCGATGTTCAGGCAGCAGAAAGCTCGCCAACTGTATCGGCTAATAAGTACAGACTCAAAGATAATATTCAGGACGGTGTAATTTTACATTGTTTTGACTGGACTTATAACGATATTAAGGCTGAATTGCCTAAAATTGCAAAAGCCGGATTTACAAGTATACAGACTTCTCCGGCACAGCCAAACGGAACAGGTACTTGGTATTGGTTATATCAGCCAATTTCATTCAGTATCGGAACAAATGGTGTCGGCACAAAGGCTGAACTTCAGTCGCTTTGTGATGAGGCAGAAAAGTACGGGATTAAGATTATTGTCGATGTTGTCGCTAACCATTTGAGAGGCGATCACAACAACATAGACAACGATTTAAAGCCATCCGAGTATTGGCATACCTTCGGCGGAGGTATTGACTGGAAAAACCGTTGGCAGGTAACACACGGCTCGATTGGTATGCCGGACATTGCAACCGAAAATCCATATGTTCAGCAAAAAGTCTGCAACTATGTTCAGGAACTCAAGTCGGTAGGTGTTGACGGACTTCGTTGGGACGCTGCAAAACACATTGGCGTTCCGAGCGAGGGCGACGATTTCTGGAAATCGGTAACACAGTATGGTCTTTATAACTACGGCGAAATTCTCGGTGGTCCCGATGACCGTTCGACAGGCAATGAAGACATTATGAAAGAGTATACCGATTATATTTCTGTCACAGACAGTAACTACGGTAAAGAACTCCGTGATTCGTTTAATTCGGGCAAAGCTCCTACTTCAAGCGGAAACTGGAGTGAAAAAGGCATTTCAAACGATAAGCTTCTTTATTGGGGTGAAAGCCATGATACATGGTCAAACAACAAAGACTGGGGCTTTTCAAATGAAATGAGTCAGAATGTTATTGACCGTGCTTATGCGGTTGCGGCAAGCCGTAATAAAGTTACTGCTCTTTATTTTTCACGTCCTTCTTCAACCAACAAAGAAAGTATCAAAATGGGAGAAAAAGGCTCAACTCATTTCACCAGCAGTGAGGTTGCCCAAATCAATAAGTTCCATAATGCAATGGACGGCAAAGCCGATTACTACACAGTGTCAGACGGTTGTTCTGTAATTACCCGTAAAGACGGCGGTGCTGTTATCGTAAAAGGCAGCGGAAGCGGCGAGGTATCGGTAGAAAACGGCGGCGGTTACGCAAAACCGGGTACATACACAGACGCTGTTTCGGGCAATACATTTACAATTACATCAAGCACCATTTCAGGTACAATAGGTTCATCAGGTATTGCAGTAGTCTATGATGCCGAACCCGAAGGACCTTCGGCGTCGGTAACTCCGGGTTCAACAAACTACAATACAGATGAGCTCACACTTACGCTCAATTGCAAGAATGCAAAAAATGCTCAGTATTCAATTGATGACGGTGCATTTGTAAACTACACAAACGGTCAGAAAATTACAATCGGTACAAACCTTGCTTACGATACTGTAACCACAGTAACAGTAAAAGCAAGCGACGGCAAGACAACATCCGATCCGGAAACATATACATACACAAAGGTAGACCCGAATGCCGTAAAGGTTGTTGCTTATGATAATTCATCAACCAAGTGGTCTAAGGTCAATGCATATTTCTGGAGTGATGATAATAAAGAAATGACATCGTGGCCGGGCAAGAAAATGACCGACAAGGGTAATAATATTTTTGATATTGAAGTGCCTGACGGTGCAAAATATGTAATCTTCAACAACGGTGACAGTCAGACAGATGACCTCAGGATTGCAGACGGTAATAAAATTTACAGCAACGGTTCTTGGCAGAACTATTCGACTGTAAAACCCACTCAGCCGACAACAGCTCCTTCCACGACAGTCCGTCCTACTACAACACAGCCGTCTACAACTCAGCCGGTAACAGAGCCTTCAAACAGAATTCTTATCGGTGATGTTGATTTAAACGGAACAATTACAGTCTGTGATTCAACAGAGGTTCAAAAATACATTGCTAACATATCGACTTTAAGCGATGAGGCTCTCATTGCGGCAGATGTAAACAAGGATTCTGTTATTTCTGTAAAAGACGCAACTATGATTCAGGCTTATATCGTTAAGCTTATTGTTGAAGACTCATACTGCGGTACTTACACAGAAAATGTTGTACCCACCCAGCCTACAACAAATGTCACAGAGCCAACAACCGAACCGACTTCAATTCAGACGAAGAATTATGTTTATTTCAATAATACGGAAAACTGGTCAACAGTAAATGTCTATGTATGGAGTTCAAAAGATTCTACTTATATGAGCTGGCCCGGCAAGGCTATGGAAAGTATAGGTAATAACACATACAGATTTGAACTTCCGAATGGTGCAGAATATGCTATATTCAATAACGGTTCAGCACAGACAGGTGACTTAAAAATCCCCGATGTAAATATGATTTACTCAAACGGACAGTGGAGTAAATACTCCAAGTAAAATTTAACAAGTTTATCTAAGAGCCGCCCCGCACAATCAAGCGCATTTTGCTGTTTTGATTTTTACTGTCGGGGCGGTACTGTTATTTGTTTAAATCACAATACTAAATAAACCGCCTGTAAAAAATGATTGCCCCCTAAAAGTCAGATTTTTGCTCTGATCTTTAGGGGGCGTTTCACAATCCGATTGATTTCGGAGGTTTATTTATTCGATTTTTCTATAATTTTTTCGGCACATTTAATGCCGTCAACTGCGGCGGAGATAATTCCGCCTGCATAGCCTGCACCTTCACCGCACGGATACAGTCCTTCAATAAGTACACTTTCGAGCGTATCTGTCTTTCTCATTATTCTGACGGGGGAAGAGCTTCTGCTCTCAACGCCAGTCAAAACAGCGTCACCGTCATCAAATCCGTGTAACATTTTGCCCATTTTTACAATGCCCTGAGCCATTGAAGTGCTGACATATTCAGGTAAAATCTCGTTCAGATTTGAAAACTCATAATTCGGACCGATACTTGGTTTTACATCACCAAGGTGAGTTGATTTTCTGTTATTAAGAAAATCATCAACTCTTTGTATGGGTGCATTATAATTTTCACCGCCGGCAACGAATGCTTTTGATTCAAGCTTTCTCTGCAAATACATTCCGGCAAGCGGATGGTCAGATTCATAATCATCCGGGTTTATTCCTACAAGCAACGCTGAATTTGAATTTTCGGCATTTCGTGCAAATTCACTCATACCATTGGTGCAAAGTCTGTTTTCTTCGCTTGACGCATTGACAACCTTGCCTCCCGGACACATACAAAATGTATACACACCCCGTCCGTTATCAAGGTGTGTACTCAGCTTATAATTTGCCGAGCCGAGTTTTTTATTGCCCGCAAACCTGCCGTATTGTGCCTTATCAACTTTTTGACGAAGATGTTCAATTCTTGCTCCTACCGAAAAAGGCTTTGCTTCAATCGGCAACTTTAAATCATAAAGCATTTCAAAAGTATCTCTTGCACTGTGACCGATTGCAAGAATAACATTGTCTGTTTCTATAATTTCATCGCCATTTTTGGTTTCAACAGTTATAGATTTCAGCTTGTTATCACTAAAAGCCATTGAAACAAGCTTTGTTTCAAACATAACCCTTCCGCCGAGTTCAATAATCTCGTTGCGGATATTTTTTATTGTTCCTTTTAGCATATCCGTTCCGATATGCGGCTTTGCGTTATAGAGAATTTCATCAGGTGCGCCGTGGCTTACAAATTCTTCAAGCACCTTGCGTTGTCTTATATCTTTTGTACCTGAATTCAGTTTGCCGTCAGAAAATGTTCCCGCACCGCCTTCACCAAACTGAACATTTGAAGTTATGTCAAGCTGACCGCTTGTCCAGAACCTGTTCACATCGGCAGTTCGCCTGTCAACATCACGGCCTCTTTCAATAAGAATAGGATTTGCACCGCTTCTTGCCAGAATAAGTGCCGCAAACAATCCTGCCGGACCTGCTCCGACAACAACGGGGGAGGGCGCATTGCCAAATTTCATTTGATTATATTCATACTTTCTCGCAATTTGAGCTTTACCGCACTTTTTGCAGACTTTATCCTCGTTGATATTAAGTTCAGCGTCAACGGTTGTAAGAAAGTAGATATTATCCTTTTTTCTTGCGTCAACCGATCTGCGAAAAATCTTACAGCTTTTTATGGATTTTTCTTCAATCCTCAGCTGTTGGGCAACTGCCTTGCGAACCGATTTATCATCGTAGTCAAGGCTTAAATGTATATTGTTCACTCTGATCATAAATTTTCTCCTGCAATAATTCCTCCGGCAAATGCAAAATGAAGATTAAATCCTCCGCATTCACCGCAAAGGTCAATTGCCTCACCGCATATAAAAAGATTTTTCACAATTTTACTCATCATAGTGTTTTCGTCAATCTCTTTGCCTAAAACACCGCCCAAAGCACATTGTGCGTGTGAGAAATCTTCTTTTCCGCTTACTGTAAATGACATCGATTTTATTGTTTTGCAAATTCCTGATACTTCGTCCTTTGAAAGCTTGGAACAAATCTTTGACAAATCAACTCGGCTGATTTTCAGAATTGACTGTACAATTCTCTTCTGAAAAATTCCTGTCAAAAGTTGTTCACACGGCAAATCAGAAAACAATGATATATGTTGTCTGATTATTTTAATCAGCTCATTTTCCGAATAATCGGGCAATAAATCAAGCACTATTTTGTCGTTCGGTTTAGCAAACAATGAAAGATTGAACACGCAAATTCCCGATAACGAATTTTCGGTAAATTGAATTTCGCCTGTTTCTTCCTTGATTAATCGACCATGTTCACCGTATAACTGTGCCTTGCCTGTAACTCTCAGACCTTTTAATATTTTCAGGACATCGCTTTTAACCTTAACAGGGCATAAAGCAGGGGAGAACGAAACAACCTTATGACCGAAATTTTTAAGATAATCAATTGCACTTGCGTTTCCGCCAAGCTTAGGTGCGGCTTTTGAACCGTTTGCAATCACAAGCTTGTTACATATGAAATCGTACTTTTTCTCGCTGTCATCAGACGAAATTTTAAAACCGTTTGTAACTTTTTTTATAGAATTGACATTCTGTTTTGTGAAAACATCTATTCCAAGTGTTTCAACCTGTAAGCGCAGAACGTCCAGAACAGATGCGGCGTGTTTGCTTATCGGGTAATATCTGCCCTCGTTATCGTGAAAGCTTAAAAGACCTAAATCTTTAAAAATATTCGCCATTTTATCACCGCTGAATCTTTCAAAAATTTTCTCGCTTTGCTTTTTGAAAGAACCGACATATTTATCGGGGGATATACAGTGATTTGTCAGATTACATCTGCCGTTGCCTGTTGACATCAGCTTTTTGCCTAATCTGTCATTTTTTTCGATTATTGCAATTTTCTTTGAACGGTCATGTTTCTTTGCTGTGATTGCACACATAAGTCCCGATGCACCGCCGCCGATTATAATTGCATCATATATATTTTTCTTTTCCATTTTATAAATTCACCAAAAAATAAGGGCAGCGATGTGCTGCCCAAAATTATTTACGGAGCAAAAATAAAGTTGATTCCGTTTGCAACAAGTACCGAACCGATACCCATTATAATACCTGCGATAACAACACCGCACATAACGGCTATAACGCTTTTCTTAAATCCGAGGTCAAGAATACTTGCTGCAAGTGTTCCTGTCCATGCGCCTGTGCCGGGAAGAGGAATGCCTACGAAAAGCATGAGTGCAACAAACATTCCGTTGCCTGCTTTTGCCTCAAGTTTTCTGCCGCCTTTTTCGCCTTTTTCAAGACAGAAAGAAAAGAATCTGCCGATAAACTTCTTGTCAGAACCCCAAACAAGAACCTTTCTTGCAAAGAGGTAGATAATCGGAACCGGGAGCATATTGCCTAAAATGCAGATTACATATGTCCAAAAAAGATTTAAGTCATTTGCAACCGCAACAGGCACAGCACCTCCTGTCTCTTATACACATCTCCGAGCCCACGAGACCGAGGCTGATCTCGT
>ENA-OYZM01000648-OYZM01000648.1-human-gut-metagenome-genome-assembly--contig:-NODE-648-length-10267-cov-6.278104_pt1 | contig 10267 bp, 15 predicted proteins | sample MGYA00243291_ERZ653477 | MGnify/ENA primary metagenome ERZ653477 (study PRJEB26926, sample SAMN06165024) | human gut metagenome | biome: ENVO:00009003; feature: ENVO:2100002; material: ENVO:00002003... | reverse complement strand
TGCCATTCTTGACATACTGCTCATAATTTTTCTGATAAGCACACATATATAATTCGCTACTTGTTGAACCGAGATATAAGGTTTCTCCTGTATTCTTTGGTAAATCGCTACCGCATTTTTCTGTACCGCTGTAATCTTTCTGCATACGGAAGTAGGAGATACATTCGCCAGCCTTGTATTTTTCCTTTAACTTTAGAATATCCAATATTCCTGCTTTATCATTGATAGCCAAATCAAGCCGTTTCATCACACCACCAGCCGTCATACAATCCAGCATGAAGTCATACCATGAGCGTTCCTGTGCCAGCAGATAACATTCCATTTGCCGACAGCCTTTGCCTTTCAGTTCCAATAAAACACCTAAATGTTCCTGCATGGAACACATGATATTGATGTCGCCAAGTACATATTTGCTTTCATATCCGTATTTTCCATAATCTTCATAAAGCATATAATCGGCTTTCAGTTGTAATACATCACGGATAATCGCCAATGCGTCCGTAGTAGGAAAGCGGACACGAAAGTAATCAATCAATAAGAATAGTGGTTCTTGCGGATTGAAACGCTCAATCTGTTTTTCTATGACTTCTCTTAATTCATCATTCAATGGCTGTTTTCCTTTTTCAATGCGGTTGTAATATTCACGGCTGATACCACAGGCAACAGCAAGCCTTGTTTGTGTTACTCCGTATTCCTCACGCTTTTGTCTTAATTCTTCAATAAAGTTTTTATCATTCATTTTTAAATTCCTCCAATCAAAAAAGGCAACTACCATAATTGATAATTGCCTGTCATTAAAAATCTGTATAGAAAAAGCAGTCAATCCTAAGACTAACTGCTTTGTGTGTATGGATATAAAAATTTTTCTAATCTTGAATAGGTATCCAAATTTCAATAACTGAATTATCACTATTCCAATGAAAACGATAATCGTATTTTTCAAAGTGTAGGATAATATCTTTTATAGGAATATACGATGTACTAGGAATAATTTCTTGATAAATCTTGCCATAAGTTTCATATATTTTATCCATAGCACCAATATGCTCCACAACCAAATATTTATAAGACGGTATTTCTTTATACAGAAAGCCCTCTGGGGTAATGGTTCTTTGGGGAATAGAACAGAAATAATAAAGTTTTCCATTTCTTCTTTCCATAAAAGCATATTTTACCCAATTTCCCGATTGTGAAAGATACGCTTTTTTCAAACTACTGTTAAACTTTCTCCAAAACTGTGTACTAATCTGAATATTCTTTTTTTGATAATTAGTCAGTTCTACTTCCTGCCCAATAACTGCAAATGCGTTTAATTCCTTTATAGAAAAATTTATCATTTTACCTTGTGAGCAGTGATAACGGTATAACTGTACGCATTTACCGTTATAATACAATTATCAATCGTTATATACCAGTTTTTTCCTTTTCTTGTGATTTCCGCATTAGAAAGGCTAATTTTTTCTTTGCACCATTCAATTACATTTTCTACATTCAAAGATAAGTTCTTTTTAATTCTAATAACGCCAAGTTCAGTTGTGTGAAGTCTTCCTAAGTTTTCCAGTAATTCATTTTCCATATCTTGATACCTCATTTTTCAGCAAATTTATTTGTATGTTTTATATCCCAATTATAACATTCTCATATCAGCACTACAATAAAAAATAATTAAGCACCTTAATCTTATTGAACATCTCCAACCGTAAATCTTTCACACCATCAGTGTTAAACACTGAGCTGACAGCAATTACGACAGCTACCATAATTGATAATTGCCTGCACTTAAATTTCTGCAAAAGAAAACGACAATCAATTTCTTATTTTTTGAAATCAACTGTCTTTCTCATATTTACTATTCAATTTTCATAGTGATATAGGTACAATTTATATCACTACTGTAAAAATGCGGTTTTGCCTTGTAAATACAGCATTTTCCGCTTGTTAATGTATATTGTCTCTTGTTTTTTGTGCCCCCCTTGTTAGATAACGGGGGCTTAATCTTCGCTCGCCACAGGCTCGCTCACAGACGAAGCGAACCAGCCACTTGCAAGACATGGCAGAAAAATCTGAGAGATTTTCCTGCCACCGTGTCTGGATCACTCCGTCAGAATAAAACTGCGAAATCGTTCTAAGTAGTAAACTATGCTTTCGTTTTTTCTTCTAATCTTTCTGAAATAATTTTACAATATTCAGGATTCAATTCGATACCGATATATTCTCTATTTAAATTTTGGGCTGCTACTAATGTTGAGCCACAACCACAAAAAGGATCTAAAATAACTTGTCCTTCTACAGTTGTTAGATTTATTAAAAATTCCATAAGAGCTACTGGCTTTTGAGCTGGATGAAGTCCTCTATCATCTTGTGAAGTCTTGCACTTAATAATATTGGAACAAACTTCAATCCCACTATTATTTAAAGGATTGTTCTTAAAATATTCTTCATTATATCCACCAACACTATGTAAACGAATATTATCAGTTAATGTTCCTCCGATTGGGTATGGTTTCATAAACCACAATATCGGCTCAAACAAAGGTCGTAAATTTCCTAATTTCCATCCTTCCCATTTCGTAGCATTTTCATTATCTCCTCGTCTTTCAAAAACAACTTTTACATTCTGTGCTCTATGAGCTGCGGCATCTTTTTCCCAAGCAATCATATCTTTAAATATAAACCCAGCATCTTCCATTGCACAAATACATCTATGGGAAAATCTTCTACCTGCAAAAACAAAACAACTAGCTCCGGGTTTTAAAACTCTTAACCATTCTTCTGCCCATGTTGAACACCAATTATAATATTCTATCGGCATGTTTTTATCAGCTTCTGACCAGCCATTTAAAGGTTTCCCTCTTTTTTTAAACACTGATGATTTCTTCTGTGCTGGGCTTGTTCCTAAAAGCGATGAATTAGTATTATTATGTAATATATCCCAAGTATCCAAAGATATCCCATATGGTATATCTGAAAGAATTAAATGAACTGATTCACTATCAATATTTTTTATTTCTTCTATTGAGTTACCACAAATAATGGAGTTTGTTTTCATGTAATCGCCCCCATTTTACAAAGAATTCTTATAAGACATAATTGCTGATATCTTCTCATTAAGTTTTCTTGATTTAATCAGTTCTTTAATAGCTTGCTCTTTTGTATATCCCTCAATATTTTGTATTTCTGTTTTTAATATAGCTATCTCATCATTACTTCGCTCTAAAATATAAGACTTACATTTATTTAATTGAATTTCAAAATCATCAAGTGTAGCTGAAATTCTATCACATACCATTTTATTGATATAAGGAAACAAACAATTCATTCTATCTGCAAAAGCAATTTTACTATCTCTTTCTATTCTTGTTGGTGCATTCCAAATTTGCTCTAAACTCAATGAAACATCTTCTACGACTTGCATATTTAACAAAAACAGCATATGTTCCCAAGATAGTAAACACACTTTATCTGATAAAGAAGATGAGTATATCTGACTGTTTGTGTTGGGATATTGAAAATAAGGTGCTACTAAAATGGCAAAATCATGTTCCATTCCCCTCCACTTACTTAATGTAGATATTTTAAAATCTTTTTGATTCTTTGCTGTTCTACTTAATCTAAAAGTTTTTGCATCTGCTACCAATGTATAACCATGTTCACTTTCTGCAATAATATCAGCACTGTTTCCGCGTTCAGATACAGCTTTTGCTTTTAATCCAATTTCTGAAAAACATCTTGCTAATACAATGTCAGAAGCTTTAGAGTATAATTTTTCTTCAGTAGAACTTGCCTCTATAATTTCAGGTATCGTACCAATTTCTTTTACAATCTCTATAAAATCTTCTTTTGACAAAGCATTTATATAGGCTTCTATCTCATTTCCAGAAACTTTGAAATTCTTTTTTCCTTTTTTAAGTTGAAATAATAAATCCAGAAATTCCGAGTATTGTTTTTTCATTCTTTATCTTCCTTTCGTATTAGTGATATGCATTATATTATAACATTCAAAGTTATTAGCGTCATCAATTTTTAGTATTTATCTTATAAAAATTGCAAGCAGGTAAACACAGGTTATTTCTTAATATCCTTTTGTTTGGGAAACTCCTGTCTCCCATTTGGAAACAGCTCTGTCAGTGATGTTTAACTTTTCTGCTAATTGTGCTTGTGTCAGACCTTTTTCTTTTCTGCAACTAGCAATAAACTTTCCTGTATCAATTTGATTCATTACAATATGCCTCCTTTCACGCTACACTTTACAATTTTTATCAGTTTTTGTACACAAACTGTAAGTGGATTTATCAAACTCAACCATAGGTTGGGAGAGGTATTATATTTGATAAATGCCGTTTTCTTCAACAACACCATTTTACCACACGCGCACACACAATTCCATTAAAACCGTTTACTTCGCTTTAACCGATACTTCCCATACCACACATTCTGTGCTGAAAGCTCTACTTAACCATTATGTATCAACGGCTGCTTCTTCAACATCGCCTTCTGCGTCTTCCACACCTGTTCCATAATCGCCTTCACTTCTGCCATATCCTCTTCATAAACATTCCCGGTACTGTTAATTCTTTTTGCCATTTGATTCAAATTCCCACTAATCTTTCCAAGCGTTTCATTGTATTGCCTTAGATAAGAATAATCTACATCATAAACAAATCCAAAGAGTATTAGTGTCCGGATGTAATCCGAAGCACTCTTTCTCTTTGACAGTTCCACCTTCCTGTCCAGGATATATTTTTCATTATCGCTCAAATAAATTTTCAGTTCATTTTTTCTCGTTCTATTGGCTCTATCCTTTGCCATATCGTTCCATCCTTTCACATGATTTTAAGGGTTAGGGATTTCTCCCTGAATGATAAATTTGAACGTTTCTTCTGTAAAAGAAACCGCTCATTTTATCGCCTGTGAGGGAACACAGGCAATGCTTGCTAAGTTAGTTTTTTCCTTTTCTGGTTCTATTGTCTTTTGCCCTTTCTGTGCCAGTTCAGCCAGGCGATTCTGCACCATTTCCCGTAAGTTTGACAATGCACTTCCTACGTTCAATTCTATTCTTTTCCGCCTTTGGATGTCTTGGTAGATTTCTGCAAATCTTGCCCGATCCGCAACAATATTTTCTGACAGACAGATATTCTGAAACCCCAGACGCTTTACGACTTCTCTGGTCACTTCATCAAAGCTTTCCATTGCCGCTGCCTCCTGATACATTCCATAATGCCCGATTGCCTTACTGACTTTCTCCCAACCTTCACTCCAGTCAGAAAGCACCGGGCTAACCAAATCTGTATAAATCTCCCGCAATTCCGCAACGGTAGGCTTGAATTTATTTGTCAGCATATATTATTGGAGTACCTTGGATAAAATCTGATAGTCCAGATCATGTAACAAGGCGTACCACACATCCAACGCTTGTTCCGTCCCAATAAAATCTTTTCCATACATTGCCTGCATGGCTACAACCAATGTTGCAAATTCCTGTTTAGTCACCGAAAACACCTCCCGTACTTTTTATCTTTTTACGCTCCAACCATGAGCTTACATTGCTTCTGCTTACCTTTTCCTTTTTCCCTTTCAATGGAAAGAAATCCGTCCAGCCATTCTGAATTGTCTGCTTAATAATTGCCACTTGTTCTACTGGAGAATTCGATAAACTTTCCAGCTTATCAATGCAATAACCGATTGCTTTCCCCTTCACTTCCTTGCCTTTTCTTTTCGATATTCCAGATAAGAAAAGAACATACTATTCACCACAGGATCATCAAAATAAGAAGGAATTTCCTCTATCTCTGGTTCTCCCTCTTTCTTTGGATTCTTCTCTTCCTTTTCACTGTTCTCTATCTCTGGGTTACCAGAAATTTCTGTGGTGTTACCTTCCGTTACAGTTGCATTACATTGTAACGTTGCCTGCTCTTTTTCCTTTAGGAGCTTCTGATTCGCCCTATGATTTCTCACTCTCGATGCTGAAGCGCTCTCACTGCCAACCATGTCCTCCAAGTACAATAACTGTAACGATTGATCGTCCAAGAACACAGCCTCATGATATTTACACAAGCAGAAATCGTCAGCTTCACAAGTGCCGGTTTCTCTCCCGTATCCAATGCTATTTCCTCATCTAAGGATGGCAAAATGTTTTGATAGTAAATAATCCCTTCCGTATTGATTGCCTTCAATAAAAGTTTCAAATTAAGCAGGACGATACTGTCTCCCTCCGGCAAAGTTCGCAGTTGTTTGATAATCAGTTCCTGAAAGAAACCGACCTGCAATTTCAACCAGTAATATCGTTTTCCTGCCATTTAGCATTTCCCTCCGCTCTGAATAAACGCCTCCAGCATACTTCTGTAAATGATGTAATGATAGCGGCTCTTTCCATCTTTCTTGATGGCATATCCAATCGGCAGCCGCTCCTGTCTCATCAAAAACTGTAAGGTCACAACATCCATGTTAAGCAGCTTTGCAGTCTCTTTTGTCGTAACTCGTTCCATTAGCGCTCCTCCTTTCCATGCATCTCCTCTTTGCCGCTTCTGACCTGCTTAATTGCCGAATTCAGCCGTTCAAGCTGTTTCCCCTTCAAATCCTTCCTTAGCCATCTATAAAGCGTAAATTTGGAAATTCCCATTGCTTCCGCCACTTCCCACTGTTTTACTTGATTTTTCTTCATTATTAGTTTTACTTCTTCTTTTTTCACTTGTTTCTCCTCCATATTTTTATTGACATTGTTGCTGTTGTTGTCTATACCAATCGTGTACTATATAGTACATATTGGCAATTCTGTTTCTTATATGGTACGAGCAAATATGACGTGTAAATGAAAGGAGTACATGAAAAATGCTGTCAAATCAAGATGAAATTCGGGAACGGATCATTCAAATCCAACAAGAAAGGGGGTTATCACAGAACCAATTAGCAAAAGACTTTGGAATTTCCAGAACACATTACTGCAATGTAGAGAACGGCAAGAAGCCTATAACAGAGAGCTTTCTTAAAGTACTAGCCAGCGGTTACAAGATACCTATGGAAGCGTTTATTCCTAATGAGAATAGAGATTTGATGCAATATTGCGAATGCACCAATGATTTTGTGAATGCAATTATCAATGACTATTTCAAATCTTTTGAAATACGCAAATATTACATTGATGAATATGAACAGCCTTATTACGGTGTCCTCTCCTATCTGTATGATATCGGCTATACGGTTGAATATGAACTTCTTCAAGAAGCCCATTTACAGGATTCCTTCGATACTGCAACCGGATCTGTTGATGTAAAAGAATTTGCTGAAGATGGCGTGATCCACGTCTATTCAAATGAAACTGGAAAAGACGTTGCCCAGATACCATTAACCAAACTGTCTGAACTGGAAAAAGAAATAAAAGATTTTGTAGAATATAAGCTATCTACATACAAGGTGGCTAATCCTACCAAACGTTCTGACCTGCTTCCAAAGTCCATTTATGCTTTTGATATTCCAAATGAAATTGCAAGAGTAAAACGCTACAAGGAATATGCAGAGTATTGCCTTAAACAATTAGAACAAATGCAGAAAGAAGGTTAAATATGAAGTTACCAAACTCTTACGGCAGCGTAATCAAGCTTGGTGGCAAACGACGAAAGCCCTACGCTGTCCGTATCTCAAAACTTGTGGAAGACGATACCGGGAAGGTCAGGCGAAAATACACCTACCTGGCTTACTTCTCCAAACCGGAAATGGCTTATACCTATCTTGCTGAATACAATAGCGGAGCCGTTGTTCCGGAACATATGAAATACTCGGACTCTCCCACCTTTGCAAAGATGTACGAGAAATGGAAGAAATACCGAAAATCTCTTAAAAACCAGATTAGCGATTCCACATGGCGAAATTATGAGATTGCTTTTAATCATTTCATCGAGCTACATGACCGCAAATTTATTTCCATCAGGACAAATGATTTGCAGCAATGCTTAAATGCCTACAATCACAAATCGCAGACTACGATTTCTTCCATGCGAGCCGTCCTGAAGGCTATGTATCAATACGCTAAATTGAATGAATACATAGACAGGGATTTAACAGAAGGTCTGGTTTATGAATGGACAAACTCTACGGAGCAGATACATGATAGGTATTCCGATGAAGAAATCAAAACACTCTGGTCGAAGCTATATCAAATCAACAATGTAGATATTATCCTGATTATGATTTATACCGGACTGCGACCAACCGAGCTATTGGAAATCCAGACGGAAAATGTCCATTTAGACGAAAAGTACATGGTAGGTGGCATGAAAACCGAAGCCGGGAAAGACAGAATTATCCCACTGAACGATCAGATTATACCTCTCGTCAAGAACCGCTACGACGCAAACAAGAAATACCTGATCAATAACAAGTTTGGAAATCATTACACCTACGGAACCTACATGGACGGCAATTTTAATACATGCATGGGAAAATTCAAAATGAAACACCTGCCCCACGATGGCAGACACACCTTTGCTTCACTTATGGACAGCGCCGGAGCAAATGACGTATGTATCAAACTGATTATGGGACACAGTATGAAAAACGACACCACCAAGGGAACGTACACCCATAAGACTTTAGAAGAACTTCTTACAGAAGTGAACAAGATATAAAACAATAAATCAAGACTGATTGCTGGATACACTTATGATATTTCTTTTATTTAACGTCACACTTATGTTCAGCCTAAATCATCTTGAAAAGCAAAGGATGAAATGCTTCCAAAAGCATTTAAAATCAGTAAAAACGAGTGTATACCACCTGTATATCACTTGTGTACCGCGTGTATATAACGACCTCAAAATAACGTAAATTATCTTCTATTTATGAATATTCTGACAATTCTTTTGTCAATTCAGTACATAAAGAAAAGCCCCAGAAATTCAACATTTCCAGGACTTCTCAATATCTTATATTATCTTAGAAATTCTCGATTAGCATACACCCTGTGCAAGCATAGCGTCAACAACCTTCTCAAATCCGGCAATGTTAGCACCAGCAACATAGTCTGTCTTTCCACCAACTGTCATGTCATATCTCTTAGCAGCATCTGAAATGTTAGCGTAGATTGTTTCCATGATTCCCTTAAGCTTTCCATCAACTTCTTCGAATGTCCATGAAAGTCTCTCTGAGTTCTGGCTCATCTCAAGAGCAGATGTAGCAACACCACCAGCGTTAGCAGCCTTACCACCTACGAAGAGAACACCATTCTCCTGGAGATACTTTGTAGCTTCTAATGTTGTAGGCATGTTAGCACCCTCTGTTACAGATACAACACCGTTAGCAACAAGCATCTTAGCATCCTCGATGTCTAACTCATTCTGTGTAGCACATGGAAGAGCAAGATCTACCTTGTACTGCCATACTCCGTGTTCACCATTCTGCTTAGCAAAATACTGAGCTGATGGCTTAGCAGCAGCGTATTCTGTAAGACGTGCTCTCTTAACTTCCTTAACTTCCTTAAGAAGTGCAACATCAATTCCTTCTGGATCATAAATCCAGCCTGTTGAGTCTGAGCATGTAACAACCTTAACACCTAACTGCTGTGCCTTCTGGATAGCGTAGATAGCAACATTACCTGAACCAGATACAGCTGCTGTCTTGCCCTCAAGTGACATTCCATTATCTTTCCATAAAGCATTAGTAAGGTATAATAAACCATAACCTGTAGCTTCTGTTCTTGCAAGTGATCCACCGTATGTAAGTCCCTTACCTGTAAGTACGCCTTCGAACATTCCACGGATTCTCTTATACTGGCCGAACATGAATCCGATTTCTCTTGCGCCTGTTCCGATATCGCCAGCTGGAACATCGACATCAGCACCGATATATTTGCAAAGTTCTGTCATAAAGCTCTGGCAGAATGCCATGATTTCTCTGTCTGACTTGCCCTTAGGATCAAAATCAGAACCACCCTTACCACCACCGATTGGAAGAGTTGTAAGTGAGTTCTTGAATACCTGTTCGAAACCTAAGAACTTGATGATGCCTAAGTTTACTGAAGGATGTAATCTTAAACCACCCTTGTATGGTCCAATAGCGTTATTGAACTGTACACGGAAACCTCTGTTTACCTGTACCTGTCCCTTGTCATCTACCCAAGGAACTCTGAACATGATCTGACGATCTGGCTCTGTAATTCTTTCAAGAATAGCGTTCTTTCTGTAAACTTCCTCGTTAGCCTCAACAACTGGTCTTAAAGACTCAAGACTGTCTCTTATACACATCTCCGAGCCCACGAGACCGAGGCTGATCTCGT
>ENA-OYZM01000643-OYZM01000643.1-human-gut-metagenome-genome-assembly--contig:-NODE-643-length-10329-cov-8.755889_pt1 | contig 10329 bp, 10 predicted proteins | sample MGYA00243291_ERZ653477 | MGnify/ENA primary metagenome ERZ653477 (study PRJEB26926, sample SAMN06165024) | human gut metagenome | biome: ENVO:00009003; feature: ENVO:2100002; material: ENVO:00002003... | reverse complement strand
GGGACGGCAGCCGCGTCTATACCGTTGAGGGCAATTCCGGCGACGCCTGCAAGATAAAGAGCTATGACCTTAACTATCAATGTATCAAAGGCTACGGGCTGATGAACTGGTAAAGCAGTCCAAAAAAGAAAGGAGAAATGACCTATGGCAAACAATAAAATCGACCGTATCAATAAGGAAATCGCAAAGACCCGCGAGAAAATCACAGAGTATCAGAACAAGTTAAAAGGACTGGAAGCGCAGAAAACCGAAGCGGAAAACCTTGAAATCGTACAGCTTGTACGAGCTATGCGTCTGACCCCGCAGGAACTTAACGCTATGCTGTCCGGCGGCGGTATTCCCGGCATGACTGCCGCACCCGCAGAAGAAAACGAACAGGAGGAAAATGCAGATGAAGAATAAACTGAAAAAGACCATGACTGCCCTTTGTGCCGCCCTTATCCTTATGGGCGGTTTTTCTGTCCCTGCCTATGCACAGGGCGCAGCCACAGAGCCGAACGCCGGGGACGCGACTAATGACAGCGGCGTGATTGTGGAGGAAACGCCGCCCCTTACCCCAAAGGGAAACGCAACACTGGTTGACGATTACGGCGGCAATAAGCAGCTTATCACTGTTACCACCAAAGGCGGCAACTACTTCTATATCCTCATTGACCGCGCCGCCGAGGGCGAACAGACCGTACATTTCCTAAATCAAGTGGACGAAGCCGACCTTATGGCACTGACCGAAAACGGCGAAGCTGCCAAAAATCCGGAAATCTGTAACTGTACGGAAAAATGCGAAGCCGGAAAGGTAAACACGTCCTGCCCGGTATGTGTTACCAGTATGACAGGCTGCACAGGCAAAGACCCCACCCCAACACCAACGGAGCAGCCGGAAGAACCGAAAGAAAAAGGCGGCAATCCCGGTGTGGTGCTTGCCTTAGTCCTCTTTGCCCTGCTTGGTGGCGGCGCAGCGTTCTACTACTTTAAGTTTCTAAAGCCGAAGCAGAATGTAAAGGGCGATACCGACCTTGAAGATTTTGAATTTGAGGATTACGACGAGGACGAGTCGGAAGCAGATACCGGGGAAACTCCCGAAGATGAAGAAACGGAGGAAGAAACCCTATGACCCTGTTTACCGACAATCCCTTTGAAAAAATGATGATACAGAAACCGAACGGGCGGCGTGATAATGCGCCGCCTGTTCCTTATCCCCCGGCTTGCGCTTCCTGCCCTTATAAGGGACAGTCCCCTTGTGTGGGGTACTGTCTGAAACAGGTACAGAAGAAAAAAGAAACCGAGCCGGAACGCTGAAAAGAAATGTGGAGAAACTTCTTTTTGTGTGGTAAAATAATTATCATATAGCAAAGGAGCTGATGAATTGGGAAATAAATTAACAGACGCTTTAATAGCAACTGGAAAAGGGGCTGTATCATTATTCCCCGGAGGTGGTTTTTTAGCCGAGTATATAAGTTTGGCACAAGGGTATGTGGCTGATAAACGAATGAATGAGTGGAAGCAAAGAGTTGAGGAAATATTAGAAAAAATTCCACGCTCAATAGATGAATTGGCACAAGATGAGGCGTTCTATTCTTGTGTTCAAGTTGCAACTATGGGAGCAATGAGAGCATATCAGAAAGAAAAGCAAGAGCTTTTTGCTAATGCACTTTATTCTTCTGCAAACAATATAGATATACCAACGGATAAAAAACTTTTTTACTTGTCATTACTTGGAAGTTATACATTAAGTCATATAATGTTGCTAAAATATTTCGCACAAGATAATTACAATGAAAAGGTTATTAAGCGAAGTGGAACAACAATTCGGACGATTGGTGGAACAGAACACCCGATAAAAGGAATTATTGAGAAACTTCCTTGCTTTGCAGATGATATAATGTTTGTAAAACATATTGCAGGACAGCTTTGTTCAGACAGTTTAATAAGCATTGTAGATTTTGATACACCTGTTTCAACAGAACTTGCAAGAGCAAAAAGAACCACAAAATACGGAGATGAATTTTTAAAATTTATTCAAGACTATCAATAGATAGCTTATTTGTAGAGTAGCCAGAAATGGCTGCTCTTTTCTTTTACCCGAAAGGAGGATTTATCATTGATTTTAGTTATCGCAGAAAAGCCCAGTGTGGCGCAGACAATCGCTGCCGTACTTGGGGCAAAGGAAAAGAAAGACGGATTTCTCACAGGAAGCGGCTATATCGTTTCTTGGTGCGTGGGACATTTGGTAGGGCTTGCGGAAGCTGCCGCCTACGGGGAACAATATAAAAAGTGGAGCTATGACAGCTTACCGATTTTACCGCAGGAATGGAAGTACACCGTTTCCGCTGACAAGGAAAAGCAATTCAAAACCCTAAAAGAGCTTATGCACCGGGCAGACGTTTCCGAAGTCGTCAATGCCTGCGACGCAGGGCGCGAGGGAGAACTCATTTTCCGTTTTGTCTATGAAATGGCGGGCTGCAAGAAACCTATGCGCCGCCTTTGGATTTCTTCTATGGAGGACAGCGCAATCAAAGAGGGCTTTTCCCGTCTGAAGAATGGCGAAGAATACGACGCGCTCTTTGCTTCCGCATTATGCAGGGCAAAGGCTGACTGGCTTATCGGTATCAACGCCACCCGTCTTTTCTCTGTCCTTTACAACCACACCTTGAACGTGGGACGCGTACAGACCCCGACCTTAAAAATGCTTGTTGACCGGGACGCAGCGATTACCACTTTCAAGAAAGAAAAATACTACCATGTGCGCCTTGCCTTATCCGGCGCGGAAGCTGCAAGTGAACGAATTTCAGATAAGGCAGAAGCCGACGCATTAAAAACGACTTGTGAAGCGTCAAAAGCAGTCTGTACTTCCCTTGTGAAAGAGAAAAAGACCGCAGCCCCGCCGAAGCTCTTTGACCTTACTTCTTTACAGAGGGAAGCAAACCGCCTGTTTGGATATACGGCAAAACAGACCCTTGACCTTGCACAATCCCTGTATGAAAAAAGACTTCTTACTTATCCGAGAACAGACAGCGCATTTCTGACCGACGACATGGGCGACACAGCGGCGGGCATTATCAAGCTGCTTTGTGGGAAATTTTCTTTTATGGCGGGAAAAGACTTCACGCCGGAGCTTGGAAAGGTTCTGAACAGTAAAAAGGTATCAGACCACCATGCCATTATCCCGACTATGGAGCTTGCAAAGACTGACCTTGCCGCGCTGCCGGAAAGCGAAAGGAATATCCTTACCCTTGCCGGGACGCGTCTACTTATGGCGACCGCTGCACCGCATACCTTTGAAGCGGTTACGGCAATCTTTGAATGTGCCGGACAGTCCTTTACCGCAAGGGGAAAAACGGTACTGTCCGACGGGTGGAAAGAGATTGACCGAAAATACAGGACAGCCTTAAAGAACAAGCCCGAAACGGACGACGCAGACAGCGACATAGAAAATACCCTGCCACAGTTTACCGAGGGACAGACCTTTGAAAATCCGGCGGCAACGGTAACGGAGCATGACACAACACCGCCAAAACCCCACAACGAAGCGTCGCTGCTCTCTGCTATGGAGCGCGCCGGAAGTGAGGACACCGACCCGGACGCAGAACGCAAAGGGCTTGGAACTCCCGCCACCCGCGCCGCCGTCATTGAAAAACTGGTAAAGGGCGGCTTTGTGGAGCGAAAAGGCAAGCAGCTACTTCCCACAAAAGACGGTATCAACCTTGTGTGCGTCCTGCCGGACACATTGACAAGTCCGCAGCTTACCGCAGAATGGGAAAACAATCTGACGCAGATTGCAAAAGGTAAGGCAGACCCCGCCGCATTTATGGAGGGTATTGAGGATATGGCGCGGGAGCTGGTAAAGACCTATCCGTTTCTTTCTGATGATAAAGCACAGATGTTCAAGCCGGAACGGGAAACATTGGGAAGCTGCCCACGCTGCGGCTCTCCTGTCTATGAGGGAAAGAAAAACTACTATTGCAGTAATAAGGAATGTATCTTTGCCATGTGGAAAAATGACCGTTTCTTTGAAGAACGAAAAGTAACCTTTACCCCAAAGATTGCCGCCGCACTCTTAAAATCCGGCAAGGTAAATGTGAAAAAGCTCTATTCCCCAAAGACGGGCAAAACCTACGACGGAACTATCGTATTGGCTGATACGGGCGGGAAATATGTCAACTACCGCATTGAACTACCGAAGAAAAAATAACTGAATAGCAAGCATAGGAAAAGAGTACCCTTTTCCGTAAAATCCCTGCTTTCTCTACCGAGAACGGCGGGGATTTTTGCTTGTTGGGAAGTTTCCCAAACCCTCTGTTTTATGGAGGGTTTTACCCTCTGAAACCGAAGAAAGGAGGTTACACATGGCAAGTTTACGGGACACCGTAAAGGACTATCAAGAAGAATTAAGGGACGGTATCGCTTGGGTGGCGTTTTGGAAAACGGGACGTTCTTGGAACGCCGAATATTTCCACCTTGAAATGAGCGATATTCTCTACCCGGAGGACAGAAGCCGCATGGAAGAAATCAAACAGGCTGACCCTGCCGCCGTTGTGGTAAACGGTTATTATTCCGGCTATCTTGGCGAGGATATGAGCCTTGACGAGCTGACCGCCGGGGTGCGCCGCCACTACGAAAACGGATATAGCAATATCGGGGAATTTATCGAAGCCCACGACGACAGGCTGCCGCCGGAGCTTATCGAGGAAGCAAGAGCCGCCGCCCACGCTGCGGGGCTGCCTTTCTCTGAAAAAGCCTACCGGGACGGCGAAGAACCCGACCCCTATATTTTTGACGGGAGCATGAGCATGGAGGACTACGAGCTTATGCACCGCATGATTGAGAAAGAAAGGAGCGAACACATGGAACAACCGATTTTAAGCGGGTATCTTTCTAATCTTGGAAAGTACACCGAGGGCAGACCTGCGGGCGAATGGGTATCATTCCCCACGACTGCCGAGCATTTGAAAGAAGTCTTTGACCGTATCGGGATAGACGGCAAAAACTACGGGGAGTTGCATATCACAGAATACCAGTCCTCTATTGCAGGACTGGCAGGAAAATTGACCGAGCTTGAAAGCCTTGACGAACTGAACTATTTGAGCGAACTTTTGAAAATGCAGTTTGACGACGACCGGGAAAAATTTGTTGCAGCTATGGAATACGGCGACCATACAAGGGACTTGCAGGACATTATCAACCTTGCACAAAACCTTGATTGTTACTGGCTTTATCCGTCCGTACAGAGTGAGGAAGATTACGGGCATTATCTGATTGAAGAACTGGACGAGTTGGAGCTGCCCGAAGAAGCAAAAAAATATTTCATGTATGAGGAATACGGGCGGGACGCTGCTATCAATGACGGGGGCAGATTTACCGAGCAGGGCTATATCTACAATAACCGCAACACCTTTACACAGTGGTACGACGGGCGCGACGTGCCGGAGGAATACCGGGTAACGCCGCAGCCGCCAGTACAGGAAAAGGAACAGGCAGACCTTGACGCTTCCGCAGCCATACCGACCGCCGCCACAAAGCAGCCCCCGGTTCTCCCGATTATCCTATCTTCTGAAAAGCCCGCTGACAAAATGAAAGAGATTACCGACCGACTGGAACAAGGGATTTTAGGACTGTATGAAAGCGACCGTTACGCCGATTATCTGCGTACTATGTCAAAATTCCATGATTACAGCCTTAACAATACAATCCTTATCGCCATGCAGGGCGGCAATCTTGTGAAAGGCTATAAACAATGGGAAAAGGAATTTGACCGCCATGTAAAGCCCGGAGAAAAAGCTATCAAGATACTTGCGCCGTCCCCGTTTACCGTTAAGAAACAGGTGGAAAAAATCGACCCGGACACCCAAAAGCCTGTTTTCGATAAGGACGGGAAACCTGTTACCGAGGAAAAGGAAATCAAGATACCCGCCTTTCGTGTGGTATCTGTCTTTGATATTTCACAGACCGAGGGAAAGGAGCTTCCTGCCCTTACCTATGAGCTGACGGGCAACGTGGAACAATACAAGGATTTTTTCGCTGCCCTTGAAAAGACTTCTCCCTTTGCTATGGGATTTGAAGCACTAAGCGGCGGCGTAAAAGGACGCTGCAATTATGAGGAAAAGCGTATCATCATCAACGAGGGCATGGACGAATTGCAGAATATCAAGACCGCAATCCATGAAATCGCCCACGCCACGCTGCATGATACCGCCCTTGCTATGCCGGAACGCCCCGACCGCCGCACCCGCGAGGTACAGGCAGAAAGCGTCGCCTATGCTGTCTGCCAACATTACGGGCTTGATACGTCGGACTATTCTTTTGGATATATCGCCGGGTGGAGCAGCGGAAAAGAACTTGCAGAACTGAAAGGCTCTCTTGAAACAATCCGCAGTACCGCCGCAAGTCTGATTGATACCATAGACGGGCATTTTGCAGAAATCCAAAAGGCACAGGATAAAGAACAGACCACCGAACAGGCACAACCCGCACAGGAAGCTACCAAACAGTCCGAAGCAGAAGCAGCCGCGCAGGAGCTTCCCGAAGAAACAGCCCCGGTACAGGAAAAAGAAGCACAGCCGGAACAGGCTGCACCCGCCCCTTATTACACTATCAATGAAGCAGCCGCCAAACGCGCAAAGGATATGAACAGCTTTTCCGATTATAAGCAAGGCAGCGCGACGGCTGAATACAGGCATTATGTAGATGAAGCCGTACAGCTTGCAGAAAGGCAGAAACAGCGGGTAGACCCGATGTACCATGAGAAAATCGACAGCCTGCTTGGCACCTACGCCCGGAAACTGGCAGCGAACATGAACAAAGGCTATGAGATTGACGCGCGTGTTCCCTCTATCTTGATTGCGGGCGGCTCTAACTTCCCCACAAGGAAGAAAGAAAAGCAGAACGCAGCCCGCGACAGCAATTACCGGGAATGGCAGGACATACAAGGACTTCTTGATAAAATCCGCAGTACCGGCATGGGCGGTATCAGCGCAGACGACCCACAGGCAGTACAGAAGTTAGAAAAGAAACTGGAAAGCCTTGAAAAATCACAGGAAACCATGAAAGCCGTAAACGCCTATTACCGTAAGCATAAGACCCTTGACGGCTGCCCGCATTTACCGCCAGAGGAACTGGAAAAACTGAAAGCAGATATGGCGAGCAGTTGGCATTTGGAGGACAAGCCCTTTGCGACTTGGGCGTTATCCAACAACAGCGCAGAAATCCGGCGCGTGAAAGACCGTATCAAATCCCTTTCACAGCAAAAAGAAATCGGTTTTGTGGGTTGGGAATTTGACGGCGGCAAGGTGGAAGCAAACACCGAAGCGAACCGACTGCAAATCTTCTTTGAGGATAAGCCGGACGAAGCCACGCGGGAAGCCTTAAAAAGTAATGGCTTCCGTTGGTCGCCAAAAGCAGGGGCATGGCAGCGGCAGCTTACTAGTAACGCCTATTATGCGGCTGATTATGTGAAATCTATTCAGCCCCTTACAGGAGAAAAGCCTACCGAGTTACAGCGGGTGCATATCCGGCAGCAAAAGGTAGCTGCACAGGAACAACCCGTACAGGAGCAGCCGGAACAGAAAGCCCCACAGGACAAAGACACCTTTTCCATTTATCAGATAAAAGGCGGGGACAAAACAAGAGATTTGCGCTTTGAACCTTACGACCGTCTGACTGCCACAGGACACCGGGTAGACCCGAAAAACTATGCGCTTGTCTATTCCGCAGAGCTTACGCCGGGGACTTCCCTTGAAGATATTTACACCCGCTTTAATATCGACCACCCGAAAGATTTTAAGGGACACAGCCTTTCCGTTTCTGACGTGGTGGTGCTTCATCAGAACGGGCAGGACACCGCCCACTATGTAGACAGCTTCGGATATAAGGACGTACCGGAATTTTTGCAGCCGGAAAACTATCTGAAAACTGCCGAGCAGACCACCGAGCAAAACTACAACATGATTGACGGGCAGATAAACAACACCCCGACCGCTGCGGAACTGGAGGAAAAGGCGAAAGCCGGGGAACAGATTTCCCTTGCAGAATACGCCGAAGCATTGAAAACCGATAAGGGACGCGGCAAGCCTGTCAAACAGGAAAAGCCCTCTATCCGGGCGCAGCTTAAAGCAGCGAAAGAACAGACGACGAAGAAACAGGCAAGACAGAAAACACAGGATTTGGAAAGGAGCTGACCTATGAAGTTACAAAAATTTGAAAATGTGGACGTTATCGCTTCCCTTGAAGCCATAATGAAACAGAACACCGCTTTTTATCAGAGCGATTTTGACATAGACAAACAGATTTTACAGAAAGCGGCGGTAAGCCCTGTCCCGGAGGACAAACGGCTTTTGTGGTTTTCCCGCCCGTCCGGGACGTGCTGCTTCCGGGAACGGGACGTTTTTCTAAAGGATACAAGGCAGCATAATACATGGCGGTTTTACGGGGAACAGACCCGCGATACTATCCTTGCCTATGCGGTGGAACTGACAGGCACAGAGCAGGGAAAAATCAAGGGCAATCTTTATGAATTGGATTATTTGCAGCATTTCCGGGAAGTAATCGAAAAATCAATCCCTGCCGACAACTACACGCTGATTTATGAGCATGGGGAGCTGACAAAGCCTGCCGGACAATATTTTGACGGGGACACTGACCCGCAACTTGGAAAGTTTATACGTTTTGAAGCACAGCCAAACGACCCGGAAGCCTTAAAAAGCCTTTTGAGGGAACAGCAGAAAAAACGAACACCGCATACGCAGAGGGATTTTCAGTTACATATCGCCGCCCTGCATGACAGACGGATTGAAGCAGAAGCCCGCCGGATTGTGGAAAATGTAAAAGGGCTTGGAGAACCGGATAGCCCCGAAAAAACCCATTGTGCGGTAGAGCTTTCTCCCTACTTTGTTCCACTGGCAACGGATAAGGATATGGAACGGCTGCTTTCCATGCTCCCTTACAAAAGCCTTTCCTTATCTACGTTGGAGGGCAGGCATGGAGTTTATGCGTTGATAGATAAAAGCGAGAGGAATAAAGAGATGAAACAGTCCCCTCCCTCTGTCCGGGCGCAGTTACAAACAAAAAAATCCCAAAAAGTCCCGAAAAAGACAGCAAAAACAAAGCATCACGAATTGGAGGTATGAGCATGATTAGACTGACCGTTGAAGAAATGAACCTGTTGAGTATTTACCATGAGGGAAGCAAAGCACAGCTTATGGAAAATATGACGGCTGCGCTGCCGTTCATGGACGAGGATATGCGCCCCTTTGCAGAACGCACCTTACAGAAAATTTCCCCACTAACAGAAAACGAGTATGCGGAGCTTGCCATTTTCGCCGCTGATGAAGTATGACCGGGAGTAAGCGGCTCACGCCGCCACAGAGCCGGAAAGTCAACAGCCTTGTAAAAAAGGAGTGCTGCAACTGCGATAACGGACACTGTATTTTACTGGACGACGGGGAGGAATGTGTCTGCCCGCAGCTTATTTCCTATTCGCTTCTTTGCAAATGGTTTCAGACCGCCGTATTGCCCCTTGATAAGCTGCTGTATGCAGAGCTTTTCAAGACCGAGGATAAAAAGCGTTGTACCGAGTGCGGAACTTCTTTTGCGTCCACCTCTAACAGCGTCAAATACTGCCCGGACTGCCGGAAGCGTATTACCCGCAGACAGGCAGCGGAGCGCATGAGAAAACGGCGCACCCTTGTTACGCAGTAGGGGCAAAAAAAGCCTTGATTTACGGGGCTTCCAGTGCTTGAAAATGACGCGGCAAGGGTTTTATACCTTATCCCCTCAAAATGACGTTCTATTGCGTAACAGATACCAAAAACGCACCTACATAAAACAGGGCGCGGACAGTCTTTTGTTGGCTGTCTGCGCCCTGTTCTTTTACTTTATTCGTGCAGTTCTTCTATATCCTTTATTCGGTTTCCCAATAGGATATACAGCTCTCCATTCTCTCCCCTTATAACCAAAGTATCATTTTCATCGGAATAAGTTCCATATTCCACACATTCTATATATCCGATAAGTGTATTTCCGTCCTCAAAAGTAATTTGGATTTTACTGTCTGCGTCAATATAAGTTTCTACGCCATAACTGCTATTTTCTAATGTTATTCTGTAACATGGTGTAATACCAACCATTTTCATAATTATTCCCGTTCCTTTCCTTTCTTCCGTTCCTGTTCTTTGCCTTGCCGCAAAATACTGTCTATGTTCTGTTTGATAACGTCGTATTCCTTGACTTGTTTTTTCAGCTTGCCATAATCAGCGTAAAGGGCTTCTTTCTGCGCTTGGAGCTTCCCGTATTCTTCCTGCATGGCGGCAAGATTGGGGAGCTTGGTAACGCCCGCCG
>ENA-OYZM01000635-OYZM01000635.1-human-gut-metagenome-genome-assembly--contig:-NODE-635-length-10373-cov-5.624443_pt1 | contig 10373 bp, 7 predicted proteins | sample MGYA00243291_ERZ653477 | MGnify/ENA primary metagenome ERZ653477 (study PRJEB26926, sample SAMN06165024) | human gut metagenome | biome: ENVO:00009003; feature: ENVO:2100002; material: ENVO:00002003... | reverse complement strand
CGTGGGCTCGGAGATGTGTATAAGAGACAGGTTGCTTATCGTCGAAAAAGTCCGTGACAGGGGCGGCGTTATGGAATCGCACGTCGGCCGCGCCGATATATTTGCGGGCAACCCCTCAAAAGAAGAAGAAAGGGCGATTGAGTCCGCTGTCCGCCGCGGGAAAAACGTCCTTACCCTCACCGAGGATGACCTTTTCAAAATGCTTTCGATTGATAAAATATAATTGTTTTTTCAACCTTTATCACATATTGAGCATTTTTTTGCGAAATGCTTTTGACAAATGCAAACTCGTATGCTATTATAATTAAGCATCTTTTATGACGCGTTTTCGGTTTAAGGAGAAATACCCAAGAGGCCGAAGGGGCTCCCCTGCTAAGGGAGTAGTACGTGAGGAGCGTAGCCAGGGTTCAAATCCCTGTTTCTCCGCCAAACAAAAACGGACAAGTAAACACTTGTCCGTTTTTGTTTTTCGATACTTAACAACAGGGATTTGAACGAGAGCGTAAAGAAAACGACACGGAGCGTCGTTTTTAGCGGCTGACCGCAAGCGAAGAGAGAAGCAAGCGGGGGATAACGTCTCGTTTAGCGAAAAAGAGGCGCAACAGGGCGCAAGAAGACTTGATAAACAAATTTTTTTGTGGTAGAATGGTTTCAACATTAGAAAGGCACGGGGGTATCCGACCATGAAAATGAAAAACAATACGACCGAAAGCGCAAAGTGAACGAAACGTTCCTTTGCGTTTTTTTGTATTCGGCGGAAAGTCGTCGCGACGAATATAAAACGACAAGACAAATATAAATAAAAAAATAGAAAAGGCAGGTAAGCGGAAAATGGATAAACATATCGAACAATGCACGCACAGAGAAAAAGCGGATCTGGTTTTCAAAAACTGCAAAGCCGTAAACGTATTTATCGGCGAAATCGAAGAGTGCGACATAGCGGTTTCGGACGGAATAATCGTGGGCGTCGGGCGATACGACGGACAAAGGGAAATCGACCTTAACGGCGCGTACGTTTCCGCGGGGCTTATCGACACGCACCTGCACATTGAAAGCACGATGTTATCGCCCGCAAACTTTGCAAAAGCGGTGATGCCTTACGGCGTAACGACGTGCATAGCCGATCCGCACGAAATCGCCAACGTTTCGGGGATAGCGGGCGTCGAATATATGATAAAAGAGGCGAAAACCGTCCCGATGGACATAAGGTTTATGTTGCCGAGCTGCGTGCCTGCGACGCCTTTTGAAGACAACGGCGCAACGATTGACGCGTCCGACACGGAAAAATTCATAAAAAACCCCGACATATACGGGCTTGGCGAATTTATGAACAGTCCTGCCGTCCGCGCGGGCGACGAAGAAGCGATGAGAAAACTGAAATGCTGCGCGGAAGAGGGCAAAATAATCGACGGGCATCTGGTAACCGCAAACGAGGACGACGTCAACGCATACGCGCTCAAAGGGATAAAAACCGACCATGAAAACGTCTGTGAAAAGGACGTCCTGGACAAAATCAAACGCGGATTTTACATTCAGATGAGAGAAGGCTCCTCAACCCGCAACATAAACGCGCTGGCGGGGGCGTTCACCGACAAAACGAAACGCAGGCTGTTGCTTTGCACCGACGATAAGCAGGTGAGCGATCTGAAAGAAAGGGGACACCTTGACAACAACGTAAGAATGCTTGTGAAAGCCGGGAAAAACCCTGTGGACGTGCTGACCGCCGCGACGCTGAACGCCGCCGAGTGTTACAAAACCGACGACCGCGGGGCAATTGCGCCGGGAAGAATCGCCGACCTTGTGGTGTTTGACGACCTGTACGATTTCAGACCGAAAGAAGTTTACAAAAACGGCGTGCTTGTCGCAAAAGACGGGAAAGCCCTGTTCGACGCGGAAAGCATTTTCGACGCCGCCGTAAGAAACACGATGCACACGGATTATATTTCCGAAGACAAACTGAAAATAAAATTAAAGTCGGACAAAGTAAAAGTCATCGGCTTAATGCCCGACAACGTCGTTACGTTCAACAAGACGAAAAAAGTCAACGTCAGAAACGGCGAATATGCCAAAACCGACGGACTTAACAAAATATGCGTTGTCGAAAGGCACAAAAACACGGGGAAAATCGGGCTGGGACTTATGGAAGGATACGGTCTTAAAAACGCCGCCGTCGCGTTGTCAGTCGCGCACGACAGCCACAATATCATCGCAATCGGGGACAACGACAAAGATATGGCGACTGCCGTCAACGAAATTATTCGCGCGGGCGGCGGAATGACCTTTTCAAGAAACGGCGTTATCGAAGAAACGCTGGAACTCCCCGTCGGCGGGATTATGAGCGACAAGGATCAGGAATACGTCTTTGAAAAAACCGAAATCCTGCGGAAAAAAGCAAGGGATGCGGGCGTGCCGGAAGAAATCGAACCGTTCATGTGCCTGTCGTTTATGTCGCTTGCGGTGATTCCCGAGCTGAAAATTACGACGCGCGGGCTTTTTGACGTGATTAAATTCGATTTCACGCCGATTGAAGAATAACCGCCGAAACTTCTCGTGAAACGAGAAACATCGGAGTTTTGGCAACGCTTGTAGTATTTTATTATTTGTTGGCATATAAACGGAAAGTTAAAAGCGAAAACAAATTTAATCCACTTTATAATCCGCGCCGCGTGAAAAGTTTTTGAGATTTTTTAACTTTCACGCAACGACGCGGATTTTTTGTTGTCTTTATAGTTAGACGTAGCGTTTGATCGTCGACAAATCGCAAACGGTTTTTCGACGTCGAAGGAGAAGCAAAATGAACGACCAAAAAATTATCGAATTGTTTTAGGAGCGGCACGAGAGCGCGATTTACGACGACGGCGACGGCATTGACAAGGATGATCTTCCGCACGTTTTTAAAAGGTTTTACACGGGCAAAAAGGGAAATACCGGCATAGGGCTTGCTCTCACGAAGGAAATAATCAAAATGCACGGCGGAGAAATTCGGGCGCGCAACAACACAGGGCGGTTGTCGAAATAACGCTCGGAAACGTAAACGGTAAAAAGAACCGCGAGAAGGTTTAAGCCGTAAAAGCAACGTCTTTTTCGGAATAACGCGACAAACGAAACCCCTTCTGTCATTCTGAGGAGCGAAGCGACGTGAGAATCTCCCGGAAGGGACACCTTATAAAAGCGATGATACGATGTTTTTGCCTGTCGGCAAAAGCGATGTTGCCTTGCGGCGCGATGTGTGCCTTTGGCACGTTGCGGATTATATTTGCCACCACGAGGTACATTACATTGTTATTTTGTACAAAGTATTGTGTCATTGCGAGGAGCGCAGCGACATTATAAAGCGATGATACGATGTTTTTGCCAGCCGGCAAAAGCGATGCACCTTGCGGCGCGATGTGTGCCTTTGGCACGTTGCGGATTATATTTGTCGTTGCGAGCGGAAACAAGGGGACCCCAAAAGATACTATTGTACTTTTGGGGAAAAGGCGCACACAAGCAAAAGAGTGAGCATTATCGCCCCCGATAATGCGATTTCAAAAGCGAAGTGTGCGACGCAATTCTCGCCGTTTTATGGGAGTGTGTTGTATTCCGTGCAACGCACTCTATGTCATTGCGAGCGGAAAAACGGGGACCCCACAAGATACTTATACTTGTGGGGCAAAATTATTAATCCCGCCTTTTCAGGGCGGGCTTTGCATTTTCAAAACATTTGGCTGAGTTCGCATTGAAAAAGCGCAGAGAAAATGGTATAATAAAGATAATCCGACGATAAGAGGTCCGTATGGAAAACAAAATCAAAATTTTTGAGCAAAAACAAATTCGTACGGTGTGGAACGCCGACGAAGAAGAATGGTATTTTTCCGTCGTGGATATCGTATCCGTTTTGACTGATAGTCCAAATCCAAATAACTATTGGAAAGTTTTAAAGAACCGTCTTAAAAAAGAAGGAAGCGAGTTGGTTACAAATTGTAACCGACTGAAACTTCGCTCACCGAAAGACGGAAAAACCTATAATACTGACGTACTTGATACGAAAGGCGTTTTGCGGCTTGTGCAGTCGATTCCATCGCCGAAAGCGGAGCCGTTCAAAATGTGGCTGGCACAGGTTGGAAGCGAACGGCTCAACGAAATAGCCGATCCCGAAAAGGCGATACTTCGCGGCGCGGATTTTTACCGAGCCAAAGGTTATACGGAGGGGTGGATCAATCAACGGCTTCAAACGATAGAAATGCGTAAGGAACTGACCGACGAGTGGAAATCACGCGGAATAGAGCAGGGAAAAGATTACGCGATTTTAACGAACGAAATGACGAAAGCGTGGAGCGGCTTATCCGTTAAAGAGTATAAAGAACTCAAAGGGCTGAAAAAAGAAAACCTCAGAGACAATATGACGAATATCGAGCTTGTCCTGAATATGCTTGCGGAAGTTACGACGACGGCGATATCGAAACAGGAACAGCCCGACACGTTTGAAGAAAGCAAGACGATTGCCAAACGCGGCGGAAAAGTAGCAAAAAACGCAAGAACGGACATTGAAAGTCAGTTGGGACAATCGGTAATTTCCCCGCTCAATGCAAGCGACAAGCCCGCGCTTGAAGTAAAAAAGGACAAACAAGAATAAACCCCGCCGTTTTGCACAAAATAAAGGGCGGAGGGTTTATGAAATCATTGAAAAGTAAAAATGAAATCAATCAGGCGGCGTTTGCGCCGAATATGTACGATCCGCTTGGAATGTACGGCTGTTTCCCCGCGCTTATGACTTTTGAAACGTACGAGCCGCTTGAAACGCCCACGCAAGATGCGGACGACTTATAGTCGCAAACTGCGCTGTTGAAATCGCATTATCGCAGGCGATAATGCTCACTCTTATGCTTGTTTGCGCCTTTTTCTCCACGCAAGTACAAAAGTATCTTGCGTGGGCTTGATAATAAGGTAACCCTTCCGGGAGATTGCCACGCTGCGCTCGCAATGACATAAGTGTGTTGCACGGAAGTGAACAAAGGGCATTGTCGAGACGATGTAATATGCGTTGCACTTGAAAGTATAATTCACCAAAAGCACAAAAAAATCACCGATTGCTCGGTGATTCTTTTTTGTTGTTCGTTAATTACATTGCGTCCTTAACAGCTTGTTCAGTGCCAGAGAAGACGATTTTGCCTTGTCTCTTGGTAACTTTTTTGAGGCTGCCGATAGAAACGTTGAGGCCGTTAGATTCAGCTTTCTTTGCATCGTCGGAGTTGTTGTATTTGGTGATAACAACGATGTCGCCGGTGTTTTTGTTGATAGCGGTTACAGTCCAAGCAGTGGTCGATTCTTTATCATTGCTGGTAGCGGTAGTAACGGCATAACCTTTCTTTTCAAGCTTCTTCTGATAGCTTTCAGCGTTGCAAGCACAAAGTACGGTTGCAAGAAGTGCAACTACAAGAATAACGGCAAGAATTTTGCCAATGTTCTTTTTCATAATCAATAAATCCTCCAAATATATTTAGATATGATTATTATACGCGTGTAAGAAAAATATGTCAACGATTTTTCATTGACCGCGCCCGGTTGTTTTTGTTGTATTTCGCTTTGAAAAAGCGCGCGCTCGGGGTATACTTATAATAAATATCATCGGTAATTTGGTCACAATAAATAAGTGGTTTATGCGGAATCTTAATTATGTCATTGCGAGCATAGCGTGGCAATCTCCCGGAAGGGTAACCTTGTAAAAGCGATGATACGATGTTTTTGCCTGTCGGCAAAAGCGATGTTGCCTTCGGCGCGATGTGTGCCTTTGGCACGTTGCGGATAATTATTTGTCATTGCGGGCGTAAAGCACGAAAGACACCGAAAAAACAGAAAAAACAATAAAAAGGGCGAAAGAAATGATTATTCACGGGCTTAACAAACTGACGCTCCTGGACTATCCGGGGCTTACCGCATGCACGCTTTTTACGGGCGGGTGCAATTTCCGTTGTCCGTTTTGTCACAACGCGAGCCTTGTCGAAAATCCGACGGGACAACCCGTCATTCCCGAAGACGAAATATTCGCGTATCTTAAAAAGCGACAGGGCATTTTGGAAGGCGTTTGTATCACCGGCGGCGAGCCGACTCTCAACCCCGACCTTATCGACTTTATGAAAAAGGTAAAGTCGCTTTCGTACAAGGTAAAACTCGACACCAACGGCACGAACCCCGATATGCTGATCCGCGCGGTCGAAGAAGGGGCGGTGGACTACGTCGCGATGGACATTAAAAACAGCCCTGAAAATTACGGCATGTCCGTCGGCATAAAAAATTACGACACCGCAAAAATAAAACGCAGCGTAAAATACCTTCTTGAAGACCACGTCGATTACGAATTCCGCACGACCGTCGTCCGCGAATTTAACGACAAAAACTCGTTTTACGGCGTCGCCGACCTTATCTCGGGCGCGAAAAAATATTATCTTCAGGCATTTAAGGACAGCGGCGATCTGATTGACGAGACACTTCACGGGCTGACAAGGGAGGAAATGGAAGAAATATTGCCGATTTTCGACGGAAAAGTCGATAAAATTGAAATTCGCGGCATAGACTGATACCACAATATCTTGTGGTGCGGTTAAAAAAACAAATCAATATATTGATATAAAACTATTGACACGTGCATTTATGCGTGTTATTATGAATGTACTCGCAATAGCGATATGTCAGGGTGTTATCCGCTTGGATTTTTCAAAGAATCTTCACGGGAAACTCCCCTTTTTGTGCCCAAAAACTATAAAATGGCAAAATCTTGCGCCTTTTTAAGAAGCAACGGATTGAAAAGAGTTTCACTAAATAAAAACAAAACGACGACGTTGTTAAGTATAAAGTATTCAACAAAAGAAATTATAAAGGAAATGAGGAAAATGTATCAGGTAATTAAAAGAGACGGTAAAATAACCGATTTTGATCTTAACAAAGTCTCTGTCGCCATTACCAAAGCGTTTGAGGCGCAGAACAAGCAGTACGTTCCCGCAATCATCGACATGTTGACGCTCCGCGTTACCGCCGATTTCGAAAGCAAGATTGAAAACAATCTCGTCCACGTCGAAGACATTCAGGACAGCGTTGAGCACGTCCTTGAACAATCGGGCTACACCGACGTTGCAAAGGCGTACATTCTTTACAGAAAACAACGCGAAAAGATCCGTAATATGAAGTCGACGATACTTGACTACAAGGAAGTCGTCAACAATTACGTCCATCTTGAAGACTGGCGCGTGAAAGAAAACTCCACGGTCACTTATTCCGTCGGCGGACTTATTCTCAGCAACAGCGGCGCAATCACCGCAAACTACTGGCTTTCGGAAGTTTACGACGAAGAAATCGCACGCGCTCACAAAAACGCCGATATTCACATCCACGATTTGTCGATGCTCACCGGTTACTGCGCCGGTTGGTCGCTGAAACAACTCATTCAGGAAGGTCTTGGCGGAATCCGCGGCAAAATCACGTCAAGCCCCGCGGCGCATCTTTCCACGCTTTGCAACCAGATGGTAAACTTTTTGGGCATCATGCAAAACGAATGGGCGGGCGCACAGGCTTTTTCCTCATTCGACACGTATCTTGCGCCGTTTGTCAAAGTCGATAACCTTTCTTATAAAGAAGTTAAGCAGTGCATACAGTCCTTCATTTACGGCGTCAACACGCCCAGCCGTTGGGGTACGCAGGCTCCGTTCACCAACATCACGCTTGACTGGACGGTTCCTAACGATCTGGCGGAACTCAACGCAATCGTCGGCGGCAAAGAATGCGACTTCAAATACAAGGATTGCAAAAAAGAAATGGATATGGTCAACAAGGCCTTTATCGAAATCATGATCGAGGGCGACGCCAACGGCCGCGGTTTCCAATATCCTATCCCCACGTATTCCATCACCCGCGACTTCGACTGGTCGGAAACCGAAAACAACAAACTCCTGTTTGAAATGACCTCGAAATACGGCACCCCGTACTTCTCGAACTATATCAACAGCGATATGGAGCCTTCGGACGTCAGAAGTATGTGTTGCAGACTTCGCCTGGACCTTCGCGAACTTCGCAAGAAATCGGGCGGCTTCTTCGGCAGCGGCGAAAGCACGGGCTCTATCGGCGTCGTGACCATCAACCTTCCCAGAATCGCGTATCTCGCAACCGATAAGGCGGACTTCTATCGTCGCCTTGACAAGATGATGGACATCTCCGCGCGCAGCCTGAAAGTCAAACGCGACGTCATCACCAAACTCCTCGAAGAAGGGCTGTATCCTTACACCAAACGTTATCTCGGCACGTTCAGCAACCACTTCTCGACAATCGGACTTGTCGGCATGAACGAGGCAGGGCTCAACGCAAAATGGCTCAGAAAAGACCTGACGAACGTCGAAACGCAGGAATTCGCAAAAGAAGTCCTCAACCATATGCGCGAAAGACTTTCCGATTATCAGGAAAAGTACGGCGATTTGTACAACCTCGAAGCAACCCCGGCGGAATCCACTTCCTATCGTCTTGCAAAACACGATAAGGCGCAATTCCCCGAAATCATCACCGCTTCCGAAAACGACAATATCCCGTATTACACCAACAGCTCGCACCTTCCCGTCGGATACACCGCGGATATCTTCTCGGCACTCGACGTTCAGGACGAACTCCAAACGCTTTATACTTCGGGCACGGTATTCCACGCGTTCCTCGGCGAAAAACTTCCCGACTGGAAATCCACGGCAAAACTTGTTAAAACCATCGCGGAAAACTACAAACTGCCGTATTACACCATCTCGCCGACGTACAGCATTTGCAAAGAGCACGGCTATATCTCCGGCGAACACTTCAAGTGCCCCAAATGCGGTCAACCCGCCGAAGTTTACAGCCGTATCACCGGCTACTATCGCCCCGTACAGAACTGGAACGACGGCAAACTGCAAGAGTTCTCGCAAAGGAAAACGTACGACATCGCAAACTCTTCGTATCACGGCGTAAACCAGCATATCGTCAGCGATACCTGCTGCGGCGAACAGGACGTGAGAGTGCAGGCCGATCCCAACTTCAAAAAGAACGACGGCGAAATCCTGCTGTTCACAACGAAAACCTGCCCCAACTGCAAAATGGCAAAAATGATGCTCGATAAAGCAGGTATCAAATACACCGTCATCGACGCGGAAGATCAGAAAGACCTTACACAAAAATACGGCGTCAAAAAAGCCCCCACTATGCTCGTCGCAAACGGACAGGGCTACGACCGCTACGAAAACGCGAGCTTCATTAAAAAATTCGTTGAAAACGCAAAATAATTTATGATTTACGATGTAATTATCATAGGCGCGGGGACGGCAGGCATGACTGCCGCCCTCAACGCTTTAAGAAACGGCAAAACAGTTCTTGTGCTGGAAAAAGAAACCGTCGGCGGTCAGATTTCGCTTTCGCCGCGCGTCGAAAACTTCCCCACGATTACCGCAATCTCGGGGGCGGAACTCTCCGACAGATTGTTTGAACAGATTATGCACCACGGCGCGGATTTCGAGCTGGAAAAGGTCACCGGGCTTAAAAAGGACGGCGACGTCTTTACCGTTCTTACCGACTACGGCGCGCACGAAGGGAAATCCGTCATCATCGCAACCGGCGCAAGCGCAAGACATATCGGCGTCCCCGGCGAAGACGAACTTATCGGTCACGGCGTGTCTTATTGCGCGCTGTGCGACGGAGCGTTTTACAAGGACGAAGAGGTCGCGCTCATCGGCGACGCAAACACCGCTTTGCAATATGCGCTGTTTTTGACGAATTATTGCAAAAAAGTCCACGTGTGCACGCTTTTCGACAGATTCTTTGCCGACAAAGCCCACGTCGACAACCTTATGACAAAAGACAACGTCGCGATTTATCACAACCTTTCGCTGAAAGAGTTTTTAAGTGACGGCGGCGAACTTTCGGGGCTTGTTTTTGAAAATACCGTCGACAAATCGGAATTCCGCCTGCCCGTAAAAGCCGTGTTTATCGCGATAGGGCAGATCCCCGACAACTCCGCTTTCAAAGATTTCGTCGACATCGACAAAAACGGATATATCGTCGCGGGCGAAGACGGCACGACCAGAACCGACGGATTGTTCGTCGCGGGCGACTGCCGCACCAAACATATCCGCCAACTCGCAACGGCGGCGGCGGACGGCGCGATTGCCGCAACCAACGCGTCCATTTATCTGAAATAAGAAAACGCAAAGGCTTTTTCGCCCGTCGATTCCTTGACAAACAAGTTGCAAAACGATAAAATCTTTTTTGCAACTTATAAAACGCCTCCGTAGTTAAATGGATATAATAAACCCCTCCTAAACGCTTGGTCTATCCGTCTAATACCTGTCTCTTATACACATCTCCGAGCCCACGAGACCGAGGCTGATCTC
>ENA-OYZM01000629-OYZM01000629.1-human-gut-metagenome-genome-assembly--contig:-NODE-629-length-10435-cov-4.445087_pt1 | contig 10435 bp, 7 predicted proteins | sample MGYA00243291_ERZ653477 | MGnify/ENA primary metagenome ERZ653477 (study PRJEB26926, sample SAMN06165024) | human gut metagenome | biome: ENVO:00009003; feature: ENVO:2100002; material: ENVO:00002003... | reverse complement strand
GCTTTATAACAGAAAAGGCGAAACGAGGGTATTTCTTATTCTTTCGTTTATACTGCCTTTTTTAATAATTTGGATATTTTTTATACAAAACGAGGTACATCCCTTCGGCGATAAGCAGATACTTGTAACAGATTTATGGCATCAGTATTATCCGTTTTTCAGGGTTGAGCATGAAAAGCTTCAGAGCTTTTCCTCTATGCTTTATTCATGGGATACGGGAATGGGAACGAACTTTATTTCCCTTTTGTCTTATTATGCGGCAAGTCCGCTGAATTTGCTTTCAGTATTTTTCCCTATCGAATATTCAAGGGAAGCGCTGACGCTGTTTTTAACTATAAAGATTGGCTGCGCCGGTCTTTTCTTTGCGGTATTTTTAAAGCACACATTCAATAAAAATGATATTTCAATAACCGCCTTTGCACTATGCTATGCTCTTTGCAGCTACATCATGGGATATTACTGGAACATAATATGGATAGACACAGTCGCTCTGCTGCCGCTCGTCGTATTGGGAACTGTAAAGCTTTTTAAAGAAGGGAAATATAAGCTTTATGCTATATCCTTAGCTCTTTCGCTGTTATCAAGTTTTTATATCGGACTTTTTACCTGTATATTTACGGTTATGGTTTTCGGCGCGCTTGTAATAGCCGATTGGCACAGCTTTAGACATTCGCTTCGCAGGCTTGGACAGATTGCAGGAGCTACCGTTATAGGAATCGGTATGGGAGCAGCGGTATTACTGCCGGCGTTTCTGGGACTTCAGCTTACCAACAGTGTGGACAATAAATTCCCGGAAACTATAACGTTTTATGAAAACTGGCTTAAAATGATATCAAACGTTATCGGTTTTCATGAACCGACTGTAAAAGAGGGACTTCCTAATTTTTACTGCGGAATGTTTGCCGTGGTTCTTCTTGGAGTATTTCTGCGTTCGTCCAAAATTAAAATACGGGAAAAAATAATAACGGTTGTATATCTTGCGTTTATTATTGTAAGCTGCAATATGAACGTTTTGAATTATATGTGGCACGGATTTCATTTTACTAATATGCTGCCGTATCGTTTCTCTTTTCTTTTATCATTTATCCTTCTTGCCACGGCATACAGAGCTTACATTGTGATGAGGGAAGAAGCGAATATATTTGATGTGATAGCAATGTCTGCAATGGCGTTTATTATTGCCGTTATATCCTACAGGGATCAGTCTGAAAAGGCGTTGCTTTCAAGCGTGATAGTATGTTTTATATTTGTTGCCATAATGTTTGTCTATGAAAGAAAGCTCATTAACTCCAAGATTTTAAATTATGTCGTGTTCGCAGTATGTCTGGTGGAAATGGGCATTAATGCAAATACAGGAGTTAAGACGGTAACAGTAACCGGATACAGCAATTATCCGAGAAACAGCGAAAGCGTTTCGGACCTGATCGGCTCTGTAGAATCTGAAGATAATGGCTTTTACAGAATAGAAACCATGTCCAATTATACAATCAACGATCCGGCTCTTTACGGATATAAGGGCGTGTCCCAGTTTTCGTCAACAGCAAACGTCAACGTTACAAATATAATGAAGAGCCTGGGACTTCAGGCTTCGGCCGCAGGCAACAGGTATTATTACAATCAGAATACGGCTGTTATAAATATGTTTTTAAACCTTAAATATCTCATATCTCACGACAGCTATTCCGGCGACCTGACATATTTGGATCCGCTGGCTTCTAAAGACGGTGTTTCAATTTATGAAAATAATCATTATCTTCCCATAGGCTTTGCGGCGGAAAGCAGTATCAGCGAATACAAGGGCGAATCATTTATCCAGTTTGATAATCAAAACGAATTATTCAGACTGGCAACCGGTATAGAAGAAGACGTTCTGACCAGAGTAGATATAAAGGACGTAGGGCACAAAGGGCTTAACGTTATCAAGTCGGGCTACGGAAATTACAGCTATCAGTACAGCGCTCCGGACGACGGAAGCGAGGATTGTTATCTTAAATTCAATTATACGGTTCCGGACGACGGTCCGCTTTATGTAACATTTGATTTCGGTGAAATAAAGAACGTAAGAATAAAGGTCGGAGATTCTGTTATGCGTACTCACAGTTCCGGAAAATATATGGATATTTTTGCGGCGGGAGACTTTAATGCGGGAGACGTTGTATCGTTTCAGGCTGACGCTAAGGATCAGAAAAACGGCAGCGGAACTATTTATGTGTACCAGATAAACAGCGATGTATTTGAAAGAGGATACCGGAAGCTTTTGGAAGGCGCTCTGAACGTTACCAAATATGACGATACTATTATTAAGGGAAATATAATTGCTGAGGACGACTGTCTAATGTATACTTCCATTCCGTATGACGGCGGCTGGAAGGCTTATGTCGACGGAAAGGAGACGGAAGTTCAGTCAATTAAAAATGCATTTGTATGTGTTCCTATGTCGGCGGGGGAACATACTGTTGAATTAAGGTACTGTCCTCCGGGTTTTGTTGTAGGCGCAGTGATTTCAATTTTGTCAGTAGCTACGCTTATACTGCTTTGGATTTTTGTGCCTAAGCTTAAAAAGAAAAGGTTTATGTCAGGAGAAGGAACGGCTGAAAATAAATGAGAAATCTCAAGGTTATGATGGCTTATAGGGGAACTGCGTATCATGGCTTTCAGAGGCAGGATAATGCTCTGACTGTTCAGGAGGTTGTGGAACGGTATGTTTCTAAGGTTTTAAATCATAAATGTATTATAAACGGGTGCTCAAGAACGGACGCCGGAGTACATGCAAATAATTATTGCTTTTCGGTGCTGACGGAAAGCAATATATCGGCTAAAGGCTTTGTAAGGGGCGTAAATGGGGAACTTCCTGATGATATATCAATACTTTCATGCGAGGATGCGCCGCTTGATTTTCATGCAAGATTTTCATGCAGGGCCAAGGAATATATTTATCTTATTCACAACAGCGAAAGTAAAAATCCCTTTACTACCGATCTGGAGTATCATTACCGACGCCCATTTGACGTGGAGCTGGTGTCGTACGCGGCTAAAAGCTTTGTCGGTACGCATGATTTCGCCGGCTTTTGCTCGAATTATGACGGAAAGCAGAACACAATTCGTACGATAGAGAAATTTGACATAGTAATTAATGGTGAATCGGTTAAAATGCTTGTAAAAGGCGACGGTTTTCTGTATAATATGATTAGGATTATCGTCGGTACTCTGCTTTCGGTAAACGAAGGCAAAATTAAGCCGGACGATATAGACGGAATTATCAAGTCAAGAAACCGTCTGCTTGCAGGCAAGACGGCACAGCCCCACGGGCTGTATCTCAACAGGGTGTTTTATTGAACTGAAAGGGACTTTAATGGACAGATACACAAGGGACGTTGACATTGTTCTTCTGAGAAAAAGAAAAAAAAGACGTCGGCAGCTCATTAAATTTACAGCTTTTATGTTTATCGTAGGAACTGCCGTAATGCTTTATTCGAAAAGAGATGTATGGTTCCCGAAGCTTGAGGGAATAGGAAGCAGGTTTCAGAGCGTAAAATCAAACGGAGAGCTTGCGGAGGGAAACTTCCCTCTTAGTATTTCCGGAGGCATTGATTATCAGACAGGAGACCTAAACGGATATCTTGCGATATTAAGCGACGCATATCTATACATATACAACGATAACGGCGAGCTTTATGAAGAAAGACAGCACGCTTATTCAAACGCTATGCTTCAGACTGCCGGAAAAAAAGCGATGGTATATGAAAGCGGCGGTAATCGTTTCAGAGTTGAAAGCAGGAGCAAAATAATATATTCCAAAAAGCTTGAGGACAATATAATTTTTGCCCGCCTGAGCGATGACGGAAGAGCCGCTGTTGTAACAAGCTCGGAAACTTATATCTGCCGGCTGATAGTATACGATGAGTCTGGGGAGGAAATCTATACTCGAAACTGCGTTGAACGGGTAACTGATCTTGCGTTCAACGAAAAGGCGACCGGCTGTGTTCTTGCGACTGCCGATGCCGGCGGAGGTTATGTATATTCTAAAATAATTTCAGTTTCATTCGATTCCAAAAAGGATAACTGGGTATCTGAGCCGCTGGATACATTGTGTCTTAAGCTTTACGGCGGCGAAAGCGGTATACTGGTAATCGGAGATACTAAATACGCATATTATAATAGCAAGGGCGAAATGCAGAAGGAATATGAATATCCGGCAAAATTGATTGATTGGGATTACCAAAACGGTAAAACAGCATTGCTTTTTCAGAATGAGACTAAAAGACTAAGCTATATAACTACTGTTGACAGTGAAAATAAAGAACCGAATTATTCTGAATTTGAAAATAATAATGCAAAATGTATCCGTATTATAGACGGACATGTTTGTGTTCTTGGAAAGGACGGCATAACGCAGTATAATTTCAAGGGGGGGAGCGAAAAAAAGATAAGCTCCGAGGGCTCCTATGAGGGAATGATTTATATAGACGATTATATCTTCCTTTTGGGCTATGACAGAATTGACAGAATTGATTATAAGAGCTGAAGAATGAGGCGATAAAGAATGGGAACGAATTTCTGGTGGATATATGATATTGTTTCTGCCGCAGTCGTTATACTGAGTATATGCGCCTGCGCTAAAAGGGGATTTTCTAAAATACTGATAATGATAATCGGGTGCGTTGTTTCAATATGGCTGGCCGCTGTTATCAGCAGCAGGTGCTCGGATTTTATCTATGATAAATTTATTAAAAAGACGAGTACGGAGGCTGTCGGGGACGCTATCGAAAGATACGATCCGGCACAGTCTGTAAGAGAAGCTATAGAGGATCAGGGGTACGGGGCAGTTCTTGAGGACAGCCGTGTTAGAAAAATACTCGAGTCAGAAGATTCGATAGAAATGCTCTATGAGTATACCAATCAGGCAGCCGGAACAGTCGTAGATACTCCGGAAAACTTTGCCGATACATTGACAGCCGGATTTACAGAGCTTTTTGCAAAACAATTAGGCGGCAAGCTTCCCCCGTATGTTACCCATGAGCTGATAAAAAGAATTTCCGGAAATGACGAGCTGTTTGTTAAAACTACCGAGATGATACTTAAAAATCCCGACAGCGTTCCTTCATATATAGAAGAAAACTATATAAGAAAACCGGCTTTGAAGCTTGTCAAGGCATTTGTATTCCTTATCAGCTATCTTATTTTAATGACCGTTATAAGAGTTGTTATTAACAGGACGTTCAGATTCGGCTTGCTCAACGGCTATGACAGACTTGACAGATTTGCCGGAGGACTGCTGGGAGTCGTTTATGCGGCGGCTGTGCTGGTAGTTATGGCCGTGGCTGTTAAGATAATGATAAATGTAGCTGAAAGCGACGGCTCATTTTTAAGCTATGAAACCGTTGAAAAGACAAAGTTCTTTAAATATATATTTAACCGGATTCAGTAGTATGACCTGATAAAAGCTATACCTGAAGCAACAGAATAAAATAGAAAGGAGCATCGCCTTTTTAGGCGTGGTGTGAAGATTATGGTATTATGCAGCAGATGCAAAAAACGTCCTGCGGTTGTTTTTATTACATCAATGCACGGAAGTGAAAAGAAAAATGAGGGACTATGTATGCTTTGTGCAAAGGAAATGAATATACCGCAGGTATCCGAATATATGGAGCAGATGGGAATTACCGACGACGATATAGAGCAGATGTCCGATCAGATGATGGAGATTATGGACGGCGACGGCTTTGAAATGGGCGGAGCCGGCACGTTGCCTCCGTACATACAGAATCTACTCAACGGGCAGTTAGGGGATATTAAAAAGAACGAATCAGGAGATTCAAATCCTCCCGCTGCAAGGAAACCTAAGCAGGGTTCCGCCAAAGCGGAGGATACAAAGAAGAAGAGAAAAAAGGAGCTTAAATTTCTTGATAATTACTGTACGAATTTAAGCAAAAAGGCAGAGGACGGGGAGCTTGACAATATTGTCGGACGAGATAAGGAAATTGCAAGAGTTATTCAGATTCTTTCCCGCCGTCAGAAAAATAATCCATGCCTTATAGGTGAACCGGGCGTTGGAAAAACGGCTATTGCCGAAGGTATTGCTCAGAAGATTGCCGAAGGAAACGTTCCGTTTAACCTTGCCGATAAGAAAATATACCTTCTGGATCTGACCGCGCTTGTTGCCGGAACACAGTTCAGGGGGCAGTTTGAGAGCAGAGTAAAGGGACTTGTAAACGAAGTGAAATCCGAGGGCAACATTATACTGTTTATTGACGAGGTTCATAATCTCATAGGAACGGGCGATTCGGAGGGATCTATGAATGCCGCTAATATATTAAAGCCGGCTTTATCTCGCGGAGAAGTTCAGGTTATAGGAGCTACGACCTTCAGCGAGTATCGTAAATATATTGAAAAGGACAGCGCCCTTGAAAGACGATTCCAGCCTGTGACCGTTAACGAACCTACAATAGAAGAAACTGTCGAGGTCTTAAAGGGTATAAAAAAATACTACGAGACTTATCATAGGGTAAAAATAAGCGACGAGCTGATAAGGGAATGCGCCGTATTATCTGAAAGATATATACAGGATAGGTTTTTGCCGGACAAGGCTATAGATCTGCTTGACGAAGCCTGTGCATGCACATGCATCAGAACTCCGGAGCTTGCTGAATATGATGAAAAAACTAAGAAGCTTAAGGTTCTTGAGGATATGGAAAAATCCATAGAGGAGCAGAGTGAGACTAATTATGAAGCTCTTGCAGAGGTCAAGGGAGACATTATCAGAGTGAAAAATGAATTAAGCGAACTGGAAAAGGTTGTATCCACTGTTCAGGTGAGTGAAAACGATATTGCCAAGGTTATTGAACTGTGGACGGGTATACCTTCTAATAAGATTGCTGAAACTGAATTTTCCAAAATGTTACGCCTTGAAGAAAAACTTAAAGAACACATTGTAGGACAAGACGAGGCGGTGCACCTGCTGTCAGAATCAATAAAGCGTACAAGAGTTCAGCTTTCCAAGCGCAGACGTCCGGCTTCGTTTATTTTTGTTGGCCCTACCGGCGTAGGAAAGACAGAGCTTGTAAAGGCGCTTTCTACAGAGATGTTTGATTCGACCGAACCGTTGATTCGTCTTGACATGACAGAATATATGGAAAAGCATTCTGTAGCCAGAATGATCGGATCACCTCCGGGATATGTTGGTTACGACGAGGCAGGACAGCTTACTGAAAAGGTTCGCAGACATCCTTATTCCGTCGTGTTATTTGACGAAATAGAAAAGGCTCATCCTGATATAATGAATATCCTGCTTCAGATACTTGATGAAGGAAAGATAAACGATGCGCAGGGAAGAACAGTTAATTTTGAGAATACAATTATAGCTATGACGTCAAATGCAGGTTCAACTGATAAATCAACCGGAGTCGGATTTAATAAATCTGCGGAGGATATATCAAAGGAGAAGGCGATGAAATCGCTGAGAGAATTTTTACGACCGGAATTTCTGAGCCGTATTGACGAGGTTATAGTATTCAAGCCGCTTGTCAAGGAGGATTTTGAAAGAATTGCGGCGCTGATGCTGGACGAAATGAAAGAACCTCTTTCTGAAAAGGGTATTATTCTTAAATACGATAACGATGCTCTTAAAGCTGTTGCTGAAAAATCGTTTGGAAAGGTTTACGGTGCGAGAGATATCCGCAGGGTAATAAGAAAGGAAATAGAGGAGAAAATCGCCGACATAATTATTGACAGAAACGGTAAGGTTGCGGGAATAGGAATCACGTCTGAAAACGGAGAAATCAAGGTTGATTATATGTGATTTTCTTTTAAACGGAAAAAATCACATAATTTCATGCTTGCTGTCTTGATTTTTTATTGAAAATGATGTATAATAAGATAACTGATTAACTTGGACGGGAGAAAAAATATGGTAAGTAACATTATAGAGGAAGTAAAAAAAGGCCTTACCGGCGATCCTTTGAAGGATATACAGTATCTTCAGGAGCAGGCTGCTAAATATAAGGATAGTCCTGATTCGGCGGAAATTTTGAAAATATTGAGCGATATGTCCTTTGAGCTGCTGCCTGACGAAAGTAAAGCACATCTCAAAAACGCAATGTTTATCGGGGAAAAACGCATTGATCAGGTTTATAATGAAATTAACGGTCTTGTGAAGGATAATAAGCTTGAAGACGCTGAAAAGCTTTTTTCGGAGATTGAAAAAAAGGCGGATAAATATTTCAGTGAAACTGAGGCAAGCAAAAAGTTTTCGTTCAGAAACAGGCTTGACGAATATATTTATACTCATATATACAAGCCGAATAAAAAGTATGAGAGAACTCCTTTTGACTTCTGTCAGTATTTTTCGTCATATGGTTATCTGCTTGTTGAGCAGCATAAGCCTCAGGAGGCGGTTGATAAGCTTGAAAAGGCTATAAGGTATAATCCTGTTAATGTTGAACCGAGATTTGAGCTTGCGGAGGCTTTTAAGCTCATGCATGAGCCGCAGCAGCTTTTTGCCTGTGTTAGGGATACGCTTGAAATTTCAACTACGCCTTATCATATTGCTCGCTGTTATACGAATTTAGGATATTATTGTATTGAAATCAAGGATTATGACAGCGCAGTATGTTTTTATTATGAAAGCTTAATATATGCTCAGAATGAAGCTGTAAACGGAGAGCTTCAGCATATAAGAGCGATAACAGGGAAACAGGTTGTTCCTCCTACAAGGGAAGAAGTTCTTTCGGCGTTCGAAAAATATAAGATAAGGAACGGTCCGAATCCTGAGGTAGTTAATATCGCATACTCTTTGGGAAGCTATTGTATGGAGCATAATGCGCCTCCGCAGGAAACGCTGTTTTATATGCAGATCGTATATAACCTTACAAACAGTAACGAGGTCAAGGAAATTATAGAAAAATTAAACGCACAGTTGGCTGCTCAAAGAGCCAGAAATAATTAAATTAAAAGGGACATGCTCAAAAAACATGTCCCTTATTTTAAAAGCTGTTCTCTCATAAACTGTAGAAGCTTTTTTTCACGTCTTGAAACCTGTACCTGAGTCATGGATAGTTTTTTGGCGGTAGCGGATTGTGTGCAGCCCTTATAATATCTCATATAAATAAGCTCTCTGTCTTTTTCCTCCATAAGCTCTAAAATCTGACGAAGAGCAAGCATATCGCCGATTTCTGTGTCAGGCGCAGGTACGGCTATATCTATCTGACTTCCGCTTTCATCTGAGTTATCAGTGAGAGAAACCGGCGGAAGACTTACAGATAATGCTTCTGCAATTGTGCATTCGTCTGCTTCAAGCTGATTGCTAAGTTCGCTTAGCGTAGGCTCTCTTCCCAATTTTTTGGACATTTCTTCTCTGGCTCTTACTGTTTTAAGCGAAAGCTCCTTTAAACTCCGGCTTACTTTAACTGTGCCGCCGTCTCTGAATAGTCTTTTTATTTCGCCGAGTATTACAGGTACTGCATAGGTTGAAAATTTTACGCCTCTTTCGCTGTCGAAGGCGTCAACCGCCTTTAAAAGACCTATACAGCCTGCGGAATAAAGATCGTCGTATTCAATACCACGGCCTCTGAAACGGTTTGCGCACAGGTGAACAAGACCGAGGTTTTCTTCGGCAATGGGTTTATTCATTTTTAACTCCAAGCTTTTTTCTCATAGTTATTACAGTGCCTTTGCCAACTGTACTGCGAACGGTTAGCTTATCCATAAAGCTTTCCATAACAGCAAAGCCTAAACCGGCTCTTTCTTCAAACGGAGCGGTTGTGTAAAGAGGTTCCATAGCCTTTTTTATGTCCGGAATGCCGCAGCCTTTATCTTTGATTCTTATGTAAAGTTCATTATCGGAGAGTATTTTTCCGGTAATTTCAATAATTCCTTCAGTGTCCCTGTAAGCATGTACTATACAGTTGGTTACCGCTTCTGAAACGGCGGTCCGTATGTCTGCTATATCCTCAATCCCCGGATCCATAAGCGCTGCAAAGGCGCAGACCGCCGTTCTTGCAAAACCTTCATTCTGGGATTTGCTGACAAAACTTATTTTCATTTCATTTTCAGTATTCATTTTTATTTATATTCCCTCCTGTCCGCTGCTGATTGACGCTAAGCGGTCGATTCCTGAAAGGCGCATTACCTTTCTTATATGATTGGGCGGATTTCTGACGGTAACTTTACCGTTAAGCTCCTGCATAAGCTTATATCTTCCCATAACCAGTCCGATTCCTGAGCTGTCCATAAATCCTACGTCGGAGAAGTCGAGTATAAGTTCCTGAGGCTGATTTTCTCTGAGAGCAAAATCTATTTCCATTCTGAGATTTTTGGCGTTGTGATGATCTATTTCACCGGACAATACGGCAACCGTCCTGTTTTCTTCTTCGATTATTTTTACAGACATTTTTATCCTGTCTCTTATACACATCTGACGCTGCCGACGATAAGGCTC
>ENA-OYZM01000616-OYZM01000616.1-human-gut-metagenome-genome-assembly--contig:-NODE-616-length-10524-cov-5.694336_pt1 | contig 10524 bp, 7 predicted proteins | sample MGYA00243291_ERZ653477 | MGnify/ENA primary metagenome ERZ653477 (study PRJEB26926, sample SAMN06165024) | human gut metagenome | biome: ENVO:00009003; feature: ENVO:2100002; material: ENVO:00002003... | reverse complement strand
AGAATGAAAAATTCGCGGCGCATCTTGGCGCATTCTTATCTGGAAATAGTATAACCGATACGGCAAGAGCCGCTGCACAAAGGGACGTGCAGCGGCTCAATTTTGGTTCTTTACGGAAAGTTGGGGGAGTGAAAGTCCGGAGCGCAGCAGCTTGCATGGCTTTGCCATGAGAGAAGGGGCAAAGAAGAACCGGGCAGGTCAGTCCATGCCGACCCGCCCGGTTGATTCCTATTATCGTGATTACTCGCCCAGCGCGTATTCCGCCGCTTCTTCGCCCGCAATGCGGCCGAAGACCACGAAGTCCGCCACAGCGTTGCCGCCCAGACGGTTCGCGCCATGCACGCCGCCGGTCACTTCGCCCGCCGCGTACAGACCCGCAATCGCCGTGCCGTCGGCCTTGAGGACTTCGGTGTCCGTGTTAATCACCAGACCGCCCATCGTGTGATGGACGCCCGCCGTCACCTTGATGGCGTAGTACGGCGCGGTGTTCAGGGGCTGCGCGAAGGAGGTACGGCCGAAATCCGGGTCGTTCTTCGCTTCGACGTAGGTGTTCCAAGTGTTCATCGTTTCCGCGAAGGTCGCCGCGTCCACGCCCAGCGCTTCCGCCAGTTCTTCATAAGTGTTGCCCTGGAAGACGAAGCCGCGCTTGACATAGCTCGCAATGACCGAGGACTTGTCCAGCATCGCCTGATCGACCACCAGATAGCTGTAAGAGCCGGGCTGCGCGATTTCCGCCGCGCTCACCACGTCGCGCGTGCCAACTTCGTCGATGAAACGCTTGCCATCAGCGTTAATCAGCACAGCGCCGTCGCCGCGCAGACCTTCCGTAATCAGCGCCGCGGTGTCAAACTGCACGGTCGGGTGAATCTGAATCTGATCCATGTCCACCGTCGCCGCGCCCAGCGCCTGCGCCATTTCGATGCCCTGACCCTGCGCACCCGCCGCGTTCGTGGTCATGAAGCCCTTGAGCGCGGGCACGAGCTCCGCCACCATGTCCAGATTCGCGCCGAAGCCGCCCGTTGCCAGAATAACCGCCTTCGCGTTCACGGTCACTTCGTTGCCCGTCGCGCCGACTGCCTTCACGCCGACTGCCTTGCCGTTTTCATCGGTCAGGATGGTCGTCGCGGTGGTTTCCAGCTGAATGGAAATCTTGTCGTTTTCTTCGCAAGCCTTTTCCAGCAGCGGAATCATGTAGGAGCCAACCGCGATGGTCTTGCCTTCCGCGCTGACCGGGCGATGGATACGCTTGACGGACGCGCCGCCGAAGCTGCCCACGCTGGTCAGATTAATGCCGTACTTCTTCAGCCATTCAACGCCGTCCGCCGATTCGTCCGCCAGTTCTTCGACCAGTTCGGGATTGTTGATGCCCTTGCCGCCGATCATGGTGTCCAGTTCCATCAGCTCGTCGCTGTCGAAATAGCCGACCGGGTTTGCCTGATAGTCCGCCCACTGCTTTTCGACTTCTTCCGCCAACTTGGTGATGGTCACGTTGTCGGCATAGGTCGTGCGCGCGGTCTTCAGCGTCTTTTCCACGCCAGCGGATTCGCCGAATTCGTTTTCATCCTGCGCGGGAGTATCCGCCGCGTTCATGCCGCCCGTCGCGCGGACAGAGTTGCCGCCGACAGCCGCCTGACTTTCCAGAATGATGACGTCCGCGCCCTTTTCCGCCGCCGTCAGCGCCGCGGTCATGCCAGCGCCGCCCGCGCCGACGATCACGATATCCGTGTTATAGGTGGCGTCGTCCGCCTTCGCCGCTTCGGTCGCCACATAGGTAGACCACTTTACCGTGTCCAGACCTGCCGCCGTGACGGCATCCAGCACAGCCATCTTGATTGCTTCGGACGTCATCGTCGCGCCGGAAACGCCGTCCACGTTCGCAGACTGCGCCGCCATGATGCGGCCCGGCATCGCCTCCACAGCAGCATCCGCAATGCCCGCCGTGTCGCCGTTCTTCGTCACTTGAATGTCCGTTACCACACCGTTTTCATCCACGGTCACGCTGACTTCGATGGCGCCCTTGCCGCCGATTTCGCTGTCACCCACGCCCGTGTACGTTCCCGCTTCCGCCATTGCGAAGCTGCACATCGTCAGCAGCATTGCAAGGCAGAGCAGCGCGGAAGTCAACTTAGAAAGCATCGTTTTCATGCGCGTACCTCCTTGTTTTGCCATTTCCTTGAATGGCACAATTATGATACCACATTCCGCACTGCAGTTCAAGGGCTCTTGTCAATTTTTTAACACGGAAATTGCAAGTTTTCGTGGTTTTCGCTGATTTTTGCGCTGGGACAAAAAGAGACTGCGGAGCAAGAGCGCGCCGCAGTCTCTTTGCGTTATTCCGGGAAGTTGACGTATTCCGTTTGGATGAACAGATAATTGCCCTGATAGCAGACGATTGTCCAATCCCGTTCCCACTTCTGCGGAATTGCTTCAATCGTCCCTCGTCTCCCGCTTACCCCCACGGCACATACTCATATTCCATGTACGCGATTTCGCCCGCGTCGTTCAGCGCAATCCGCACCGTGATGAACCAGAAGTCGAACGCCGCGTCCTCCTGCGAAACATCATACGCAAAGACGATTTCGCCGCTTTCGGGCGCTGTGCCATCCAGATACGCGCTGATGTACCACGCCCGCAAGTCGGTCACGGGAATCATCCGCATGTCTGCATCCGTCATGCTGCTCAGCATCATAGCGGAAAAATCCGCCGCCAGCGGGAACGTCACCGTCTGTCCGTTATTGGCATACTCGCCCGTTTCGCAGTCGTCGTCCGTCACAACCCGCTCAAAGCGCCCCGTCACCGCCGTGACGCAGTGGTTCTCGTCCTCCTGCCACTTGACGATTTCAAACAGGTCGTAGGTGTTCCCAGACGCATCGGTGCAGGTGTAGAACGTCGGCTGCGCGTACACCGGCAGAGGAATCTCCTGATAGACCGTCTCCGCGCTTCCCGCCATCCCCATCATCAGCATGATTGTCATCAGCGTCGTCAAAATCCGCTTCATGATAATTGCCTCCTTCGTCTGCGGCTTTCGCCTTGTTATTGCTATTGTATCATCTTCCATGGGAAAAAGGAAGCGGCGAATTGGAACAGTTTTCCTTGACTAATCAATATTTCAGGCATATAATAATCGCTCATGACATACAGGAAACTGGGGGATGAGCGGCATGTCGATTTGGGAGATTCTGCTCCTTGGTGTCGGATTGAGCATGGATGCGTTCGCGGTGTCCATCTGCAAGGGCTTGAGCGTGAAGAAAGTCAAATGGCAGCATCTGCTGTGCGTGGGCGCGTATTTCGGCATTTTTCAGGCGCTGATGCCGACGCTGGGGTACTTCCTCGGCACGACGTTCTCCAATCTGATTGACCAGTTCGACCATTGGGTGGCGTTCATCCTGCTGGCGATTATCGGCGTGAACATGGTGCGCGAGGCGCTGAGCAAGGACAAAGATGAGGACGAAGCCAACGACGATTTCGGCTTCAAGACGATGCTGCTGCTGGCGATTGCCACAAGCATTGACGCGCTGGCGGTCGGCGTCACCTTCGCGCTGGAAGGCACGGATATCGCCCTCGCCGCTGGCCTGATTGGTCTGACGACGTTCACGCTTTCGCCCATCGGTCTGCTGGTCGGCAACCGCTTCGGGCTGCGCTACAAGAGCAAGGCGGAGCTGGTCGGCGGTCTGGTGCTGATTGGCATCGGCTTGAAGATTCTGCTCGAAGGGCTGGGGATGTTTGGGTAAAATGTTGCCGGGGAAGCACGTGAAATGCTTCCCCGGCTCTTTTCTTTATCCGATTGTTCCCTCTCCCGTCGCGTCATCCACCCACACGACCGTCTGGTATTTATGCTGCACATAAACCACCACCGACCAACGCGCCGTCTCCGGGTCATATTGGCAAGAGTAAGATGCTTCCTGTTCCCCTGCATTGAAGCCGCTCGCAGACAGTGTGCGCACTGCAATCGCCTGCACATCCGCTGCGGAAAGGTTCGTCAGGTTCGCGGACTGCACAAAGCCGCGCATCGGCTGGGCATTCGCCGCGTTCCATTCCACATATGTCCATGTGCCCATCGTCGCTAAGCGGGTCACTTCCGTATTCGCAGGAATCGCCGAAATCGCCGTGGCGGAGAACAGCGGGTCATCCGTCAAGTTGCTCGAAGCCTTCGTCCACACCTGCGCTTGACTAAACTGCATATCGCTGACATTCGCATTCTTCGGCAGTGCGCTCTCCTGAATCCAGCCGATGCGCATGTGATCGCTGGTAATATCGTACTGAAGCATAATCCAGCCATTTTCCCTGCCGAACACCTGAATCCAGTCGTTTGTGGATACCGCCGCCTTGCCATTGCCGCCGCGGAAGTAGTTTTCGCCGGGTCCAGAATAGACGGCGTATTTCTTGTTTGACGTGAACTTGATGTTCTGCGGCTGGGGCAGGCTGTATTCGCCCGCCGACTGCGGAATATCCGGCGGCAGTGACAGCTGCGCCCGCGCCTTTTCCGGCGTCATCGGGATGTTGTCCAGCGAAAACTCCGCGAACGATGTCGGCGGCGTTACGCCCTCCACCGTGGTTCGGGTCGATTTGCTTCCGCCGTCGGTGTATACAATCTTCAAGTACTCGATTTTGTTCTCATAGGGATAAATCCCCATCGAAACGCCGTCTTTTTCCCAGCCGATTTCCGTCACATACCAGTCATTGTTTTTCTTCGTCACGGTAATGTCGAAAACGGGATTGTAGCTGCTCTTATCGTTGTAATAAAGGTAATAGATGCCGTATGCTTCGGTGTAAACCGTCGGAATCCATTCTCCCTGTTTCACAACGCCGCTGGATTGCTTTTTGAGCACCCATTTGCCCGATGCGTTTTTCTCAAAGATGCACAGAACATTCTTCTTTTCGCTGTGCATGAGGACAAATGCCGCCGAAAACCCGTGTTCGTCATACCAGCCGCACGCATCGTAACCATCCTCCGTCAGTTGGCTTCCATAATTCACGCGTCCGATTTCATACGACGACCACGCCGAGCCGTTCAGAATTTGCTTGATGCCATCGGGCAGCGTCGCGGCGTTTCCCGAATCCGCACTGGCAACCGACAACATCATCAGCATTACCATCCCCAAGACCATCAGCAAATTCTTTTTCATGGCAAATCCTCCATTTCCGTTTTTCCGTTTCATCCATATCAACGATTCACTTTCCACCTTTCTTCCAGCCAATCAAATTTTTTCGTTTTTCTTCGCGAAAAAGGCACTTTTCTGCCGTAATTCACGAAAAATTTTCCCCTTAGTCAAACATTCCCGGTGGAAAATACGTCTAAAGTGTTGTACAATGAAAGCACCTGTTATTGTGCGCGGAAGGGAGGCGGTCGGCGTGTGGAAACGGCTGATGAGCGTGCTGCTCGTCGTCTTGTTGTGCTGCCCGATTTTCGCCGTCCGCGCGGAAAAAATCACGGCGGATGGACGCGTCAACCGCGCGCTGCTCGTGGGCTGCGACCGCTTCCTCACCCAGACCGACACCACCCCCTCCTCCCGCAATAATGTGCTGCGCATGGCGGATGCCCTCTCCGGCGGCACGCTTAACATGCAGACCCTCGTCACCCGCGAAGACGGGCTGTCCTCCGCGTCCGCGCTTGTCGCCCTCATTCGCGAAACATTCGCCGATGCGGACGCGGACGACGTCAGCTACTTCTACATCAGCACCCACGGGCTGTGGAACACCGCCGTGAACGGGCTGATGACGCTCCTGCTCTCCGACGGCGAATCCGAGGAGGGCATTACGGCGTATGAGCTGCGCCGCGTGTTCGACACGATTCCCGGCAAAAAGGTGCTGCTGCTGGACGCATGCCACTCCGGCGCAATGATTGGCAAGGGCGTGGAGAAGTCGTTCGAGAACCTGTTTGCGGGCGATAATTACTATGTCGTCTGCTCTTCCGGCGGCGAGGAGGAAAGCTGGTACTGGTCGGGCGAAGTCGGCGGCGAGCGGCTGGCGGGCGCGGGGTACTTCTCCGGCGCGCTGGCGGATGCGCTCTCCCGCACGGGCAGCTTCGGCGCGGATGAGAATCGCGACGGTGCCATCACTCTGACCGAGCTTCGCCGCCGCCTGCTGCAAAGCCACGGCGCATCCACCGTCCGCACCTATCCGGAGGACAGCGATTTTGTCCTCTTCACCTACGACTTGTCTGTCGTCAGCAGCCGTCGGCGCGAGACAAGCATCGAGGGCATCACCTTCAGCGGCGATACGCTCTCCGCTGATGCGCCCGTAATTGATTTTTCCTTCAACGTTGTCCGCACGGCGCAGGTCGCCTATCAGCTGGTCTATCGCCGTCAGGGCATCTGGGATTTTGACCAATCCACGCTGATTTACGACAACAACGGCGATTTCGGCAGCTACGCCATTGCCGGACGGACCCTATCCCCCGGCTTGAAGGAGCGCTCCATCACCCTAAACACCGCCGATGCGCAGTCCTCCGGCTATGTCCTCTTGCAGATTCTGGTGATTGAAAAGGGTCTGCCGAGCGTCGTCTGGTCGAAGGTACTCTGCGTTCCGCCAACGACGGGCGACCCGGAACTGCGTGTGCATGTGCAGGACACATTCTGCTCCGAAAGCGGCGAGGAATTGACCTTTGTGGTGTATCACGGCGTTCCATGCGAACTGACGGTGACGATTGAGGATGAAGCCGGCCAGACGGTGCGGCGATTGTCGTCACGGCAGGCATCACGCCCGGAGCAGCTGAGTGCACCGGGGTCAACGTTCTGCTGGAATGGGACGGATTCGCAGGGAAAGCTGGTGAATGCTGGTCTGTATCGAGTGCGCGTGAAGGCGTATGTTGGGACAGAACGGTATGAGGTGGAGAGCGGATGGATTTCACTCACGGAAATGGTTGGATAAAAAAGGATAAACACGCGGGCAAAGCATGGAGAAGGAGCCAACTCAATCGCGCGAAAGGGTCAAGAATCCGGATGATGATATAATGGAAGCAAACAGGGCGGAAAGCCCGGAGCAACGGAGGAGGAGAAACGGATGAAACGGCTGCTGGGACTGCTGCTGGCGGTGATGGTGATGATGGGGGGAATTTCGTGTGCGGTTGCGGAGAACGCGAACCCTCTTGTGTCAGATTGGCTGACCGAACTGAAAAGCAAACGGCTGATTCAGATTGTGGAGGACGAAATCGGCGAGGGCTGGACGCTCTATCAGCCGAACGGACGGGAGGAAGAGGAAAATTTCTCATCCGCAGCGAATTTGAAGGAAATGCGCTTTCTCCCGGTGGTTGCGCAGAAAGACAATCAGCTGCGGCTGTTGATTTTGAGGCGGCAGGGCGACCTGTGGAAAGTAAGCGAGCAGAACGACCGCGCTTTGATGCGGGACGGTTGGACGTTGCAAAACTTTTCTGCTATGCCTTATGGAAATTCTGATTGGACATACATCTTTTTTGACTTTGTGGATGAAAATCAAAAAAGATGGGAGCTTATGCTGAATTTGGGTGATGGATATGTATCGTCTTTTGATGCAATTTCTTATTATGTAGAAGGTTATGGAACAACGTATATTAACATGAACTATGACCGCGGCCTGGAATTTCTAATTGATGCACCAGCTTATTCCCGGCTCAGTTATGAGGTATATCCTGTGGAAGACTATTCTTTCGGTGTGGAAGATTTTGATTTGGCGACCTGCCCACTGTCCATGCAGGAATTTCTCGTCTCGGCGATTGTTACTTGTGGCGAAGAAGGTGCAGGGCTGTACATCATGGTACAACAGGATGCTCAGCCGACTGTCATGCTGACTGACGGGGACACGATTGAAGCAATTCCGCAGAAGTGGGAATTAGATTGGACAATCGTGTACTATCAGGGGAATTACCTGTTTATGAAGACTGAAAATTGCAAAATAGAAGAATGAAAATATGGCAGAGGGTTTTATACCCTCTGCCATATTTATTTAGATTGCTTTCGATTTGCCATTGGTTAGGTCAATAGCCTTTTCAGTACCATCACCGCCAAGTCGCTCAAGAACATGATAACAATAAGCTTCGCGACCACCAGATTGAGGCGTAAGTAGTTTAAACGCATGGTTTTGACTTTGGGTGTGTCCACAAACTTCACAACCTTGTTTAGATGGGATATAATCACTAACGGCTATCGTGACATGTTTGAAAGGCGTGGGCTGCTCCCCTTCTTTATATGTGTAGATAATATCGCCACGGTGAACTTGTTCTTTATCAATACGCTCAATCCAACCTTTTTCCAGAAGCCGTCTGCGACCTTGGTTCGTTTTAGTCCATGCGCTGTCACTCCAACTCGACGGAATGCCGGACAGCTGATAGCACCATCCGTCGAACATTCGTGCGCCACCTGCGAGGAGACATTGATAGACAAAGTTGGCACATGCTCGACCGGGAGATTCATTGAATGACGTATTTCGTTTGGGATCAAGGGCAGAGGAGGAGTCCAAAGTGGTAGAATGCTCTTCAGCGTATTTTACAGCATCGTCAGCATTGTAAGTATAATAAGTATTAACCGTTGGCGTGGTAGTTACGATGTCGGTAAAGTCATTAGAAGAGCCGGTATTGCCACCAGAACTGGAAGAACCACCGGAACTGGAAGAGCCACCAGAACTGCCAGTGTACTTTTCGACGCAATCTCCACGGAGGTAGCCGATTTCACCGGTAATAGCGCCTTCATACCATTTATATCCGCCACTATCCTTGATGCCGGTGACTTTCATGGTAGTTCCTTTGTCTACTTGTGCAAGTCGGCTTCCGCCCGGCGTCTGACGAAAGTTTACACCAGCTTTGGTAGTAATTACGGTATCGCCGACTTGAATCGTGGAGTCAGAGCTGGTGCTTCCAGTATATTTTTCGACGCAATCTCCACGCAAGTAGCCGATTTTACCGGAGATGACACCTTCATACCATTTATATTTGCCACGATCTTCGATGGCAGTGACTTTCATGGTAGTTCCTTTGTCAACCTTCATATGATAACTCCCATCCGGTTCCTTGCGGAAGTATACAGCAGGCTTGGTGGTAATTACGGTATCGCCGACTTGAATTGCAGCGTCTGCGTTGTCGCCAGAACCACTGTCGCCAGAACCACTGTCGCCAGAACCACTGTCGCCAGAGCCACTGCTTCCTGTGTCGCCGCAGCCGTCAGCATCAGGGTCGAGGTGATGCCCCAGCAGTTTTTCGAGATTAAGCAAACTATTTTTGCCAAAGTATCCGTCCGCAGTAAGATTACATGCACGCTGGAAGGACTTAACAGCACTTGCAGTGTTGTCACCAAAGATACCATCAGTCCCCTTGGTGTTGTATCCCAAAGAGGTCAAAGCCTGCTGCATCAACGAGATTTGGGAATGCGTAGTAGAAAGGTCTTTCTGGAAAGAACGCTCGCCAGAATGAATGTTTTTCAGATTGGTGCGGCTATTCGGTCCGCTACCAGTAATCTTCGGAATTGCCATGTGTTTTTCCTCCTAAAATTCATATAGTTCGGTTTGTGTCTGTTTTCTCTTTGCACAGGGCGGTTCCGTTTCCCTCACAACCACATTCATCACATCCATCCCTCCTTCCTTATCTTGAAAAGGAATACATCCGTTCTCAAAACGTTTGTTCTTGCGACCGAATGTTCCCTTTCGATGCGAAGGATATAACCGTTCTGTTATTTTGTCAAGCAAATTTTCGACCAATTAGGTATATTCATCATTTCCGACAATTTCGTAGTACTTCTTTTGTTCAAAACAGCAAACAAATGTTCGTATTAAATGTAACAAAATCTATGTGCAACTTCCCTTTTCCGCCGGATGATGATATAATGGAAGCAAACAGGGCGGAAAGCCCGGAGCAATGAAGGAGGAGAAACGGATGAAACGGCTGCTGGGACTGCTGATGGCGGTGATGGTGATGATGGGGGGAATGGCAAGTAGTGCGGAAACGGCACAACAGGAGGCAAGAAAAGAGCTACTGTTTAAGCATCAGCCTGATCAGATTGGGATTGTTACGCCGCTTCCCGATGGTAGACTGTTTGTTGAATCATTTGTGGAGGACACAGAAACGTCGGCATACCACTACATTGAGCTGTTTGCTCAAGACGGCAGTTTGCTTTGCGCATCAGCAAGTGGATTTACGAACTTGGCAGAACCGTCAACCTATAGGCAAACCGTTCTGACAGCGGATTCGATTCAGTATGAATATTATCGTGACTTGGAATTGGATACCAATTACACCAGCGTACCTGATTTGGTGCGTGGGCGCTTCGTTTCGTCCGAATTGCAAACCTCGAACGACGCGAAGAAATACTATGCGGAAAATTGCATGCCGTTCGTCTGGAAGCAATATCCGTTTACGGGCAACGGGAAAATTCCGTTTTCGCTGACGAACGTCCAGACGGGAAAGACCGTGAGCGGCGCAACGGAATACGGCGCTCATGCCATTTGCACCGATGCGGCACAGCATTTCTATCTGATTGATGTGGACGGGGACACGCTGCAAGTTCGGCAGTATGATGCACCTGTCTCTTATACACATCTGACGCTGCCGACGATAAGGCT
>ENA-OYZM01000604-OYZM01000604.1-human-gut-metagenome-genome-assembly--contig:-NODE-604-length-10637-cov-5.742771_pt1 | contig 10637 bp, 10 predicted proteins | sample MGYA00243291_ERZ653477 | MGnify/ENA primary metagenome ERZ653477 (study PRJEB26926, sample SAMN06165024) | human gut metagenome | biome: ENVO:00009003; feature: ENVO:2100002; material: ENVO:00002003... | reverse complement strand
CAATTCTACAATATGTTTCAATATCAAATTCATTTGTTGTTAATTTTTTTATTTTTTTTACGGCTTTCTCGTCTATAAAGGCAGCATGTTTAGTGTATGAATTCCTTTTCTTCTTTTCGGTTTCACCTAAATACCAATTGATATCTTTTGAATTATTAATATACATTATTGGTGTAGACACTTCTAATTCTTCTGACAATGGATTATAGAGGCAAGGCACCGTTAGGTCAAATCCATTTATAAATTTTTGGCAAAAGTCTTTATTATTGCGTCTTTTTCCACCTTTTAGTGTTCCACAACTACTGCCTAAGTTGTTTGCTCTTAAAATTGTATTGCCATTTTCACTTGTTGCTTTTGGTGGGATATTAAAACCACATTCATTTGCTATGTGGTTTGATACTTTTTTATTTTCTCCGATAATCGTTGCAGTCGCATTATTAGGTATACATGGTATTTTTAAATAACTACAAATAGCTGGAATCATTCCCAAAACAGATAAGTCATAACACCCATTGCTTAGATTTATAACATAATCAATATTAGGAAGAGTTCCCGTAAATGCTTTAAAACAAAATGTATCAACATCCAACAATAAAGGAAACATGTTTAGTTCTGAACAAGCTGTAATCCAACTGATTAAAACATCTGATTTCCAAACATCATATCGCTCAGCATTAATCTCGTTTTTTCCTTCAAAAACATATACTATTGCAATCGTCTTTCCTGATAATTCATTTAATGATTTTTTATATTTATCTATTCTCATCTCAATCCTCCATAATTATTAGTTATCCTTTATAGGTGAGTTGTTTCGGCATACATTATAACTGCTCTAAATAGAATTTTTACATATATACCCGCCTACAGATTTTGATCTGTAGGCGGGTGTTATCCCTGTTGCAATCCGTGAGCTTGCTTTTTTTCTTCAATTTTTCTGCGTAGTTTGCGGTCAATGGAAATTTGTTTTCCTCTGCGTTCATCCTCTAACCGATTCTGTATTATACGGCTGATCTGACCGAGCAGACGAAGAGAACCGAGTGTTGCAAACCAATTGCGGTTGGCTTTGATACTGTGCAGAAGTTGCTGGGCATACTGATTGCCGTGTTCAGCAGATGCAGTAAGGTATACAATCGCTCTGTCATAGTCACATTCAACCTCTTTGCCGTAGAGATACATCTTACCGAGCATATACTCTGCAAAATCGCTTCCGTTCTCAGCAGCGATTTCAAAGTTGTAGATTGCCTTAGGAATATCTTTTACAGTGTTTTCGGTCAGCCGGATTTTGCCTGCAAGATAAGCAGCATAAGGATTTTTCTGTATTGCTGCTTTTTCAAGACATTCTATTGCTTTTTCTAAATCCTGCGGCATGATTTCACCTTTGTATAACAGTTTTCCGAGTAGATACTGTGCAGGAGCAAAGTTTTTGTCTGTCGATTCGGTAATTAGTTTTATCGCTTCGGGAATATTTTGCATAAACATTTCATCGTCAAGATATGCTTTGCCGAGCGTATATTTTGCATACTTGTTTTCCTGTGCAGAGGACTTTTTCAACAAATCTTCTGCTCGGTACAAATCCTGTTCAATATCTTCACCTTTAAGATAGGCTTTGCCCAGCAGATATTCTGCAAACTCATTGTCCTCACTGACCGATTCTTCAAGCCATCGCAAAGCATAATCCACATTCTTTGACACATCATTGCCTTGCAAAAATATCTTGCCAAGGAGGTATTTGGCAACACCGCATCCAAGTTTTGATGATTCAATCAGAAAATCAACGGCTTTGTTTGGATTGCGATTCACACTATCTTTGTCAAGAAGTTCCTTTGCTTTCTGATAATACTGCCACATTAAAGATATTTTTTCTTCATCCGATAGTGGCGCTTCTGTTTCTTCATCGCTCGGTTCTGAATCGGATTCGGGCTGTTCATTTACAATTTCATCATCTTCTACGAATATTCGGTCAAAAACAATGTTCATTGCTTCCTGAGTAACAGCGTTTTTGATAGATTTAAATTCCTTATTCTGAGACAGCGAAACACGCTCAGGCAGTTCGTCTGTATAGGTTTTAATTACAGATTCTCTTTGCTCATACCATAAATCATAGAGTGTCGATATGCGTTCATCGGATGCAAGTTCATCTACAATGGAATCAATAATTGACTTGACATCTGCTTTCAAATAACCGTAAACTTTCTTACCGCTTGTTCTTGACAGCCTGTCAGCAAGATGTAAAAGCATTTCTTCAAGCTTCGGATTATCATAGATACCGCTGTTGATTTTTGAAATAATTTCCGCAATCACCTCACGGCTGTTCACTTTTAACTCGTCACGGTATTCGGTTTGCTTCTCATATATACTTATCAGATCCTGTCTGAATATTTGTTTTGCAAGCGTTGACTTGATTTCTCTGATTCCGTTTTTAGTCAAATATGCTTCATTCGGATTTGTCGAGTATGCTATCATATGAACATGAGGATGATGAGATTCATTATGAAAAGCGGCATACCACCGAAAGTTTTCAGGGGCAATCTTCATATTGCGTGCAATCATATTTCGGTTCGCACGGATTAAATTCATCCATTCATCAGCACAGTTATACCCAAGCCGTTCAGCATCCTCACGCCGAAGGGATATAATGTGCGTCCAAATATTACTCTCGCTCTCTGCCGCTTCCTTTGCAACATCGGAAAGAATAATCGGGACTCCCTCATCCGTAAAAAGACCGTGAGAAGAAATTACTTCAACCCGGGGACGCTCGGCGATGTATTTTACATACTTTTCACGGTCACCGAACAATTCACTGTGCATCTCTGCGATACGCATAATCAGTTCGTCTGCATTTTCACGGGTGGGGTGGCTGAGATAATCTTCATATTCAAACAGTTCCTTGCTGTCGGGATAGATTTTCACAAGCTTATCAACCAATTTCTTCTGTGTTTTAAATGCAGGTATCGTATTGGTACTGTTCTTTGCAGGCTCTGCACCATCACGGGTGGCAATGTAGCGAATATAATTTTCAATATGCACCTTTGCATTCGGTTTCAGGTACGGAGATTTAAGAATAATCTTAGCCATAGGTTAACCGTTTTGCCAGTCCACGGCATCTTCAAAAGAAAACCTGCCATTCAGACGTTTGACCTCTTTGATACACTCTCCGCGTAAACGATTAATACTTTCCTTATCAATATCATTGCTTGCGGCAAGTACGTTCATCATCATTGCCATTTCAACCGACATCTTGAATAATAATCGGGCGAGTCTGTTTTCCGTATCCGCAATCTTTGCACCGATTACAGATTCAAGTGCAGGCGTCAGCATCTTACTGGTTTCCTTTGAATTCAGCCATGCGATATACATTTCTGTTGCATCGGATATAAACTCACTGCGAGAGGAAGCGTTGGTTTTAGATATATTCTCATCGCACCGTTTCAAAAGATTGCGGCTGATATAGATTCCTGTTCTGACTGCGTCATTTCCGTTACTCATAGCATTTTCCTTTCCGGAATACCTTTTGTATTCCTGCATTTTTCTTTAAAATCGGCGGATTTCGGCACATTGGTATACCAACTTTTACACAAGGCGTAAACGGTAACACACTTTGAAACTCCCGAACGGCGTTGCCGGTTGGTGTAAAACGGCAGTTGCCGCTCCTCGGCGGCATACAGCCTTTATCCTGCTTGATTTTCGACCTTGTAACATCTGCAAAATAACGGTGTTTTGCTCATTTGCAACACTCGCCGAAAATCGCCCGAATTTTGCCGAATTGTTCGCATTCGGTTACTTTCCCGACCTCGTCCTCAAAGCCGTCACACAGGGCGACACGGTGGCTCACAGGCGGCTACGTTGTTTTTTCGGACTTGTTCATTTTTGAAGTCACTGTATAGCTTTCTGATTTCATAGATATAAACTCACGAACGCTTGCAGGAACGGTTTTGCCGTAAAGTGTATCCAGCATTTTTACAAGTTCATCATCAAGGCCTGAGCCTTTCTGTCCGAGATACATTTTTAATGCACTCAGTTTTTCCTCGTCGTAGGAAATATTGATTGTTGTTTTCTTCACTTTTTACACCTCACATTGAAATGTTTTGCCTGGGCGATTTATCCGACCATTCCTGCTCGTTATAACTGCAACCTCTCATATATACATCACCTAGTTCCATATCGCCGATATTAATTCTTTCGAGACAGCAATTTTGCAGGCTGCCGTTTTTTATCGTGCAGTCGTAAAACTTGGCTCCTGTGAAATCACTGTGTGTAAAAATACCGCCGTCAAAATTGCAGGCAACACACTCGGCATTTTTGAATTCGGATTCTTCTGCAACAATATCTATGCAATTACAGTTCTGAAATTTTGTTTCGTTAAAAAGAGAAAAGCAGAGTGATGCTTTTCTCAGATTTATATTTATAAACTTTGCACCGTCAAAAACAGCATTGATTAGATTCTTGCCTGACAAATCTAAATCCTTAAGCAAACATTTTGAAAAATCAGCCTGTTCGCCGCCTGCGTCATGAAGCCATAAGACATGCTTTGCACACATTATTTCAATATCCTCAGAGTCTAATATTCGCAGACTCTGTTCATCTTCCTGTCTTAAATACGGTTCGGCAACTGTAACCGTACAGCCATCGTCAGAGTATTCAACACTGTTAATCTCATCTCTGTCTGAAAGCATATGCATAAATAAATCTTGATTGAATTTGCTTGGTACACACAGGCTTCGTACTTCATCAAAATTAATTCTGTACTTACAGTCAATCTGTCCGTCAACAGCCTTGCGTGTATATTTATCTGTAAGGCTGCACATTTCATCTATAAAGTCATTCAGCGATGGATGTTGATCTAATTGAATGAGCGTTCGGGCATTCGGAACATAAGCGGAATATCTTGCGTAGTTGTATCCTGAAGATTCCACAAGAATTCCGTCCGATTTATCCTCACACAAAACAAGTAAACACTGACTGACACCTGATGGATCTGTTCCCATTTCATCTGCGTGTTCGGATATAAAAGAATAGTCACTCAGAAGATTATTCCTGAATGACTCAAATTCATGATACGGTAATTCAATTGTATCGACGATGTTGCAGTGTTCGGGTTCTGCTTTAGATTGTTTTCTGTTAAGCGGTATATCAATTAACATTTTAATTGCCATGCGATACATAAGTCGCAAAAAAAGTTATATAAAAACTACTTTCTGCGAACGGTATCGTTCCTTTCATTGTATTTCTCATATTAAACATTTTCCTTTTCTTCGATATAGGTGATATACGGAATTTTCAGCCAGTGTGTCCATCCGCCGTTTTTCAGCTGCGTTTTTACAACACCATACTGTGTACCCATTGCTTCAATGACTTCACCGTTGCCGATATAAATACCGATATGACCTTCGTGCCATACGGCAAGTCCGGGGATTTCGGGTAGAGTATCAATCGTGCCTTTTTCTCTTGCCACCTGAAACATTCCGTTTGCCGAAACATCCTGCATACCGTTTGCACCGATATCGATCTTTCCGCTTTCTGCATCGTACCAACCGTAGCCTTTGATTAACCCAACGCAATCGGCAGTTCGTCTGCCGAGCCAGTTCTGTTCAATGAAATCTGCATAACTTCCGACCTCATCGGGATACTGATTTTTCTTAAACTCAAAGACAGATTTATCAAGCACTGCACCGTAAGTCCCGTATACATAACCCCATCCGCTTTCCTGAGCGTGTATTGCCCACTTTACTAAATCGATATTGTTTTTTGTTGAAATATCGGTATAGTCGGAAGTATCAATATGCAAAGAGCGTATATTGCCCATGACATTGCTGAAATCTTCGGCAGTAAGCTGTGTGCCGAATGCAGAATTAACAGCGGAGATTAACTGTTCATCTGTTTGGTTTTCAGCAAAACAAGATACAAGCTTATCAACAAAACCAGGATTGTTAGAAAAATCAGGAAGCGCAAGTACATATAGTACCTGCGCTTCCTTTACGCTGCCGTTAAAACCTGCGGCTGTCATTTTATCATCAATGGTGTTCATAATATCTTCAACGAATTGAAGTTTAGCTTTTTCCTCTGCAGACAAATTCTGAACTACCATTGTTTGCAATCTATCGGTGTCAATATTGATATCGCCGTTGAAAAAGGAAACCACGGCAACGATAGGCATGATGATTATGATAATCACTCCGAGTATGATTCCGAGTGCTGTTTTCAATGCTTTTTTATCCGTGAGGATATATACAGCAATCTTCTTGAGAGCTGCCGCTATAGTTGCACTCATTAACGACCACCTGCTTTTCCAAACAATGCGGATTTGTAATCGGGAGCAATGACTTGAAGCAGATAACGTTCGTTTCCGCATCGGTACAGGCAAGTACCGCGTTCGGGATATTTAATCAGTTCAAATTCGCTCGGTTCAACCTGTAAAGCGTCCATATATTCTTTCGGATTTATTTGTCCTGCATTGAATAAAAACTGATGCGTTGGAATTGAAAATAACGGCTTTGTAAACTCACGGATAGAAGGTATTAAAAAATCCTCCATATTCTGACTTGCAAGAATAATCGAGGAATCTTTTTTACGCACACGCTTCATAGCGTTACGGATATATTCGATTGCCGTCATATTTGTAAGGAACAAATAGAGTTCATCTATTGATGCCGTCGTATTTCCCTTGCCGAGAAGTTGGTTGCTCATGAAGGAGAGAATATTGAACAACATTGCGTCTTTTAATCGCTTGTTGGTATCCAATAAGCCTTTTACACCGAATACAAGAAATGCATCATCGGTGATGTTTGTATGGCCATTGAAATACTTGCTTTCCGCACCTACGCACATTGAATGAATGCCGAGGCATACTTCTTGAAGTGTTTCTTCGATATAGAGATATTTTCTATTACTGTCGTAACTCATAAATTCTTCTTCACACAGCTTGTAGAAATCTTCCATAATCGGATAATCTGTCGACTTCATTTTGCTGTAGTCCGTGCTGTCCGTAATTCCAAATCGGGCATACAGCTTGGAGAGTAGGATTTCAATCGTATCAATCTGTGTATCGGAAAAGTCCTTGTAACTGCGAAAGAAATCTTTGAGAAAAGCGATGTGCTGTGAAAGCCTTGTTACTTTTCTGAATGCCATAGGCGCATCAAGATCTACATCGTCTGCGCTGTCATTCCAAGCCTTTGGTTCAAGCGGATTGATGGTGTACTCACCTGACATGAAGTCGATATAGCAACCGCCGAGCGCTGAACAAAGTTCTTCATACTCACTTTCGGGATCAAGGCATATTATGCTTTTACCTGATTCTCTTATATTTGTGAGAATCAACTTTAACAGATAGCTTTTTCCTTGACCGCTGTTACCGAGAATGAGGATATTGGATGTTGTTTTGTCCTCAGCTCTGCGGTCAAAATCTACAAGGATATTCGTGCCGAATTTATCTCTGCCGATATACACACCTTGAGGATCGGTCTTGCCCGAAAAGTTAAAGGGATACAGATTGGCAACGGAACTTGCAGGCAATACTCGTTCATACTGCGCACCGAACTGATTCGCGCCCACGGGCAGAACGGAGAGAAAACCCTCTTTCTGACGGAGTGTCAATCTGTCAACCGAAATTTTGGAGCGAGTTAGCTCCATTGCAATTTCGCTCTGCAATTCTTTCAGTGCGTCCATACTTTTTGCCTTTAATTCAATAAATACGGAGCAGTGAAGCAGAGGTTCTTTATTCTTTCTGAGATTAGCAAGCAGTTCAACAACATCCTGCAAATTGCCCTCGGCTTCAATGGTTTCATTTACATCATTACCGCCCGATTTCAGCTTGTTTCGGCGTGTTGCATTTTGAATGATTTTACGCTGTTCCCCGGCTTCTACAAGTCTGTGGTAAATGCGAAGCGTAACACCGCTTCTGTCACCGAGCTGAGATAGAATTGCCTGTTCTTCGGTAGTAGGTGGATATTCACGAATTACCCATACACAGCGGTAACTGTCACCGACGACATAATGGTCTGAAAAGAATTTAACCGTACCGGGCAGAATCATATCAAAGAAGTCTTTTGTGCGGATTTCTTCAATCTGTTCGGGTGTTAATTCTTTAGGTTTTTTCTTTAACATTTATTTTCACTGTCCTTAACAAAATCAAAAAACTGTTCGCCGTCCGAGTCGGGCATTTGTTCACCGTTTATACTCGCTTCAAAGTACAAGGCGAGGAAACGTTTGATTTCATTTTTCTTCATACGGTGCGTTTCAAAGCCTTGCTCGGATATGACTTTTTCTATGCGGTTTGCCGTATCAAAGGTTTGCTTATCCTTTGTATTTTTAAGCCTTGCGACAAACAAAAACTGCCTTGCCGTTGCCATTTCCATTTGAATATTATCAAGGAAATCTATATCCTTTTTAATAATCTTTCTGACTTTAGGATTGTGTTCTTCCGATAATCTCTCCTGTAAATATGATTTGTTATCATCAAAACACTCAGAGGAATCGGTACAGGTGATTTCAATATCAGGAATTGAGGATAAAACCATCATTAGATGTCTTATTTTAATCTCGACATTCGTATGAGACAGCACGGATATATTTGTGGGAGCTGCGAGGTAAAACAAAAGCTCGCCCTTATTTGTGGCGAGCCCGTACTTAGTAAATGATTTGACGCCAATTAAATCCTGAACCGAGCGTCCTTTTTTCTTTTTCTGCTGTTTTTCTTTTTTTATCATCAGCCTGCTCACCTCCAGTAGAATTCTTGCTGTGTACTGATAAAATATCTTACTGCATATTTGATAAAGTCAAGCACTGTTGTTTCATCCATACGGATAGTTAAAAAGCCGTAACACAAGGTCACGGCAACGGGGATTACAATTCTTGCCTGTACTAAAATAATGATAGACAGCAGTGCGGCAATTCCCAATATGCAAAAGTCCTTTAAACTCCAAAGCCACAGGTTTGCTGTGGCTCTTAAATTTTGAGGGTATAAATATTGTGTCATGTTTATATTACCTCCATCATTTTCCTGTCGCTCTTGCTATGGAGCGAGTAAGATTTACTGCTGTGGTTGTTGCATGAACAACGCTCATCATATTTACCTTTACGCTTGAGTCGAGTCCGAACTGCTGTGCAATTCTCGGTACTTCGTTGGCTGCAAGCATAATTCCCAAACCAAGTAGCATATTTGTGGGAAAGGTAAGCAGACCGAGAAACAATAGCGTTGTCTGCATAAATGCAGTGAGACATATAGCCGCAACCTGTTTCATCCACTGGTTAAATCCGTCCGCATATCCTCTCGGAACAGAGAACATATACAGAGCGCCGACAGACATTTGAATCAGCAGTATTCCACCTCGCTTGATATTCGCAAAGAATATCTTTATAACGCAGTAAGCAAACGCTATGAGAGCAAGCAAATTAAACAGATTAAAACTCACTTGTGTTGATACTTCAAAACTGCCTTGAAGAACACTCATGCTTTGACTTGCCAGATCAAGCGATTGCGTTCCTGCAAAAATTCGGGACAAATCCTGCGAGAAAGTATTTTGCAGACTGATGCAGAATTTATATAACTCCACAGGTACAATCCCTATAAGCGAACAGGCAAAAAAGCCTTTTAAGATGTTAATACTTGTAGTCTTTATATTCGCTCTGCCGCATTGGTACTCAATCGCCACATCAAATATGGCGACGACTACGCCCACAACAAAAAGCGCCCAGCCGAACAGCGTAAATAATTTTATCGTTGCCTTTACCCAATCAAGGTCAAAGATATCTGCGCCCATATTGCCCATCATCGTGAAAAAGTCTGCAACTGCGCCGTAAATAGTTTCATACAACCACTGGAGCATAGCGTTCCATATTACATTGGATATCTGCTGCCCGAGCGTTTCAAAGACATTGCCGATAGAATCACCAATACCTGAGATAATATCGCCTAACCAATCAAAGATGGGTCATCACCTCCAAGAAAAAAAGTGCCCAAATAAATGAGCACTTCTTTATAATTTATTGCTTTGTTAAAATAAATCGCTGTGTGTTCCTGTTCGTATCAAGGTCAAAGTTAAAATATCGTTATCAACTTTATAAATCAAAAGCCAGTCGGGATTGATGTGACATTCCCTGAATCCGATATAATTACCTGAAAGAGTGTGATCTCTGTATTTTTCGGGTAAGGGGTTACCCGATACAAGAATATTGAGAACGGTTTTAAAATCTTCTTGACTGTAACCACGCTTAATTATTTTTTTGTAGTCCTTTTTGAATTTAGAGTGATATTGGATTTTAAGCATTTAAATCCTCCATCAACTTATCAACGGAATTAAACGGTCCTACTAAGTTTCTTCCGTTTAATACGTCTTCAATTGCCGCAATAGTTTCGGTATGCGGTTCTTTGCGTTTAATTTCAAAGGGTATTCCGTTATTGCTTATTGCGGATTTTAAGAACATCGTAATTGCAGTTGACATATTAAGTCCTAAATCTGAAAAAAGCTGATCTGCGTCTTTTTTCAAATTCTCATCAATACGAACATTAATATTTGTTGTAGACATAATATCATCTCCCTTCAATAATATTATATCCAATATTTTTGATTTGTCAATACAATGTTTTACATAGTAATGTAACTGTCTCTTATACACATCTGACGCTGCCGACGATAAGGCTC
>ENA-OYZM01000601-OYZM01000601.1-human-gut-metagenome-genome-assembly--contig:-NODE-601-length-10646-cov-7.274195_pt1 | contig 10646 bp, 6 predicted proteins | sample MGYA00243291_ERZ653477 | MGnify/ENA primary metagenome ERZ653477 (study PRJEB26926, sample SAMN06165024) | human gut metagenome | biome: ENVO:00009003; feature: ENVO:2100002; material: ENVO:00002003... | reverse complement strand
GCTGACCATGCTGCTGGGCGTGCTGATCTTCGTGGATGACTACTTCAACTGCCTAACAGTCGGCACCGTGATGAAGCCGTTGACCGACCGGCAGAAGATTTCCCGCGCCAAACTGGCGTATCTCATCGACAGTACAGCAGCGCCTGTTTGTATTATTGCGCCGATTTCCAGCTGGGCTGGCGCTGTAGGCAGCAGCCTGCGTGCCACAGGTTCTTTTGCCAGTGATTTTTCCGCTTTTTGTGCTACGATTCCTTATAATCTGTACGCATTATTGACTCTGCTGATGATCGTATTTCTGATTTTCACTGGTTGGGATTTCGGGCCCATGCGCAAACAGGAAGAGATGTCTGCAGCTAGTACGGCGCCGGACGATACTGCCCGGCAGGCGGAAAGTCCTTGTAAAAGCGGAACCGTGACAGATATGGTCTTGCCGATTGTCCTGCTCATTGTGCTGGCAATGCTTGGCATGCTATACAATGGTGGTTTCTGGGCAGCGGGTGAACCCGGATATCATTCCCTAACCGGTGCCTTGAACAACTGTACCGCAGCCCAGGCTTTGTGTTGGGGTGGTTTTGGTGCTGTGTTGTTTGCTTTTTTGTTGTATGTGCCCCGTGGCCTGATTACTTTTAAAGAGTTTATGGCTTGTGTAACCGAGGGATTCAAAAATATGATTCCAGCCAATTCAATCCTGGTATTGGCTTGGACAATCAGTGGCTTGTGCCGCGACCAATTACTGACCGCTGAATTTGTACGCGATGCCATGACCCGCAGTCAAATCCCCGGTGCATTGCTGCCAGCAATCATTTTTGTGGTGGCCGCTTTCCTCAGCTTCTCGATTGGTTCCTCTTGGGGCACCTTTGGCATCTTGATTCCCATTATCGTACCTGTAGCTACAGCACTCAGTCCGAATTTGCTTATTGTTTCGCTTTCCGCCACATTAGGCGGCAGTATCTTTGGGGATCACTGCTCCCCTATCTCCGATACCACAATTTTGTCCAGTACCGGAGCAGGATGTGACCACCTAACCCATGTTGCAACACAGATGCCATATGCACTTCTTGTTGCCGGGTGTTGTCTGTTTGGCTATCTTGTGGCCGGTTTCAGTGATGGCAATTTACTTCTTATGTTTGGTGCTACGCTGGCCGCTTTAATTAGTCTGATAACCATTATGCACTTTTCATGCCAAAAGCATGCGGTTTCATTGCCGAAGGAGATATAGTTATCATATATAATAGCGTCCTCGGTTCAGTCTGAACAGAGGACGCTATTTCTTAACGAAGACATCTATATGCAGACAGCTCGAAAATGTTTCGCCGAATCGTCATATTACAATTACTGTCTATATATTTGCATAGCATTCATCAACCTATATACTGTAATGCCGATGCAATTAGGGCTGTGGTGCGGCACCTGCCCGAACGGAAACAATCATAGCCTTTGCCAAGGAGAACAGCTTTGAACAGTTGAATCTTGAGGCTCGCAGCAGCAATGTCCATGCCATCACTTGTATGAGAAGTACGGCATTCAAAATCTGTGTACGTTTCCTCGTCTTTTCAAAATCAATTGAGAATATATCGATTTTGACTTGGCAAACCTCGAAATGAACTCCGCAGACAATCAAGCAGTTGGAAATAATAAAGATTAGTTTACAACATTCAAATTTATTTCAACCTGCCGCACGACGGCAAAAGAAAAAAGCTGTTGTACAGCAGACAATTTGACATGTCCATTGGAAGCGGCGGCTTTTCGGAGCCGTCGTTTCCTTGTTCTTATACGAACCCATAACGACTTGCAGGGGCACGGTAGCCGTTGAAGGGGTAATCGCCCGTGTCTTGTTTGCGTTTTCACTGCGCACATAATCAACATCTGCCAAAAAAGTCTTACATCTTTCACAGATAAACATAGCTTCAAATCGGCATTATCGTTCCATGTGATTCAGCATAATAATGACTGTTCTTGGCACGCCAGTTTCCCATTGCGGGAATCTGGCGTTTTTTGTTGCCTTTTTTTCGGAGATAATCCGGCTGTATACCGGTGTCGTTCCCCACCTCCATTCGATTCACTCGTCAATCACCCGTGAATCGAAATGGAGGTACATAATGAAGAAAATTAACCTTCGGGAACTTTATCCTGATGTTTATACAACAGACTTTTTTGTAGATGTGACAGAGGAAGTAATGGAGACTATTCGAGCAGCTGAACGTGCGGAGGCTGCGTATGAGCGAAAGATGTATCGTTATAAAGCACAGTATTCTCTGGATTGCGAGAATGGCATTGAAAATGCGGTGCTGTTGAAGCCGCAAACACCGGAGATGCTTCTGGAGGAAAAACAGTTTCAGGAGCAGGTCTATGCCGCTGTGATGAAGCTGCCGGAGAAACAGGCAAAGCGAATTTATGCCCGATACTATCTGGGAATGACGGTAAATGAAATTGCCGAAGTAGAAGGTGTAGACCCAAGCCGTGTCCGAGACAGTATCCGCCGTGGATTAAAGCAGCTTGTAAAATATTTTTGATAAAATTTCATTTGATGCGCCTGTTTTTTGCCTTTTTTGTCAGTGTTAATAAGAAGGACAAGTTTTCCTCCTTCATCAGTACATTGACAATCGAATAGACAGCACAACAGGTACATAACCCATGTACGAGCGAATATGAAACGCCGCGAAGATGGAGCAGTCAGGGAGGTGATGAAAGAACTGCTTCGGAGCGATCTACGATTTCATAAAACGGATTGTGGCAGATTCGGCGCGATGACTGCATGGGGGCTTAAAGATACTTCCTCACGGCCCGCCAAAGACTTGGGGGGAACCCTGCGGCACACGATACGAACGATGCTGCGGAGTTATGACAGCCGCGCCAGCGGAGACCTGTTGTGTTCCCATCGTCAGGGGGCGTGGCAAATGTGACGAGTAATCCGAACAGAATAACAGTAGCCGCACCAGGTTTTTATCGGAAGATTTCTTTCAGACTGGTGCGGCTGTTTAAGTATTAAGATATTAAGGAGGCGAGAGTGATGTTTGAAAAATTCCATCGAGGTGACATATATTCGGCTGATTTAAGTCCTGGTATCGGCTCCGAACAAAGTGGCTCTCGTCCTGTACTCATTCTTCAAAACAATGTAGGAAATTGTTTCAGTCCTACGATTATTATTGCAGCAATTACCAGTGTAAGCAAAAAAAGCAGAAAGTTCCCCACGCATTACCACTTAAATGACAGATGCGGTTTGGTGAAACCATCTGTTGTTATGCTGGAACAGATCAGAACAATCGACAAGTCGAGGTTAAAAAACTATATTGGTCATCTAAACAAGGATGACATGGAAAATATAAACAAGACGCTCTTGTGCAGTCTGGGGATTACATAAAAGTGCCAAAAGGCCGTATCATTTTCAGGCTGTGCAAGTAGAGTTATAATTTCGTTAGGAATTGCGGAGGTGATTCTGAATGGAGAATATCCAGAATAAAAGCGCATTGATTCCTTCAGATGAAATCCGGTCAGAAGAACTTCTGGCGGAACAAAAATTTGAAGCGTTTATCACTTCGCTGGCACATATCATCGAGAAATATGGTATGAGAGTGCTGGGCGAGGTTGACGGAGCTGCGTGAGAATCGCAGCTTTACATAGGATATTTTCCAAAAGTAAATTTTGGAGGTATGAATTATGAATCGATATGGAAAACGCTGTGTTTTGTATCCGAGGGTCAGCACAGAGATGCAAGTGGACGGATACAGCCTGGAAGGTCAAAAAAATATGCTGACACGATTTGCGGATCGTGAGGAAATGATCATTGTTGATACTTATGAAGATGCCGGTAAATCCGGTAAATCCATTGAGGGACGGCCTGCCTTTCAAAAAATGCTCAGAGATATTGAGGATGGCTTGGACATTGACTATATTTTAGTGTATAAGCTGTCACGGTTTGGCCGTAATGCAGCAGATATACTTAACTCTTTGGAGTTGGTTCAATCTTATGGTGTAAATCTGATTTGCATAGAAGAAGGGATTGATTCCTCTCAGACAAGCGGAAAACTTTTGATTTCTGTACTATCTGCTGTGGCTGAGATTGAGCGTGAGAATATTATCGAGCAGACGATGAACGGACGGCGCGAAAAGGCACGGCAAGGTGGATGGAATGGTGGCTTTGCTCCCTACGGATATACACTGGAAGATAACAAGCTGATGATTGAAGAAACAGAGGCTGTGGCAATACGGAAGATTTTTGAATTATATACTTCATCGGAAATCGGTTTGGGTGGTATTGCGAATCAGTTGAACTTACAAGGTATACGGAAAATTCCGAGGCAGAATGGCACATTAGAGGATTGGACAGGACATTTTATTAAACTGATATTGGATAACCCGGTTTATTGCGGTAAAATTGCCTATGGACGGAGAACGAAGGAAAAAGTCAAAGGCACAAAAAACGATTACCAGATGAAAAGAAATGACGATTACATTCTGACAGAGGGACAGCATAAAGGAATCGTTAGTGAGGAGGTATGGGAAAAGGCTCATGCCAAGCGTCTTAGAACCGGAGTAAAGCAACCGTCAAAAATTGGGCGGGATCGAGTTCATTTGTTATCAGGTCTGCTGAAATGCCCGGTTTGTGGAAGTCCCATGTATACGAATAAACACGCATGGACAAATAAAGATGGCACTTACAAAGAAATTTACTATTATGTATGTAGTCGGAATAGGATGGTCAGGGGTAAGCATTGTGAATATAAGGCAATGCTGAAAAAGACCGATATTGAACCGATGGTCATTGAGGCAATTCGTGAGATCGTAAGGAATGAGGAATATGCCCAGGCCATTAAAAAACGGATTGGCGTTCAGATTGACACGAAAGCAGTGGATAAAGAACTGGAGGGCTATCAGGCAAAGCTGAAGGAAGTTGATCTGAATAAAACAAGATTGGAACGGGAAATTGACAGTCTCCCTGCTGATGCAAAATACCGGGAACGAAAGCTCCATGATATGACCTTGCGGTTAGATTCCCTATATGATGTCATTGTTGAGCTGGAGGAAAAAATCGAAGATGCCAGACTTCGGCGAGATGCAATTAAGCAACAGGCAATTACTCTTGAGAATATTTACAAAATCATGGTGAATTTCGACTGCGTTTATAATATAATAAATGACGAAGAAAAGAGAAATGTGGTCACAGCCTTGATTAAGGAAATTGAAATTTACAGGAATGACGAGTCTGAATATCCGCTAAAGCGGATTGGCCTGAATTTTCCGGTGTTCAAGGATGGCGGGGAAGTTACGGAACTTTTGTGGGACAAAGGGAATACCGTTGAGACGGTTGTCTTGCTTTCCAAGGGAGAAATCGACTCGAAAAAGGTTCGTGTGGAGTTCTCGTTGGAGGATATGGATATGTCTGGATTCCAGAAAGGTGCGACCTATGAACAGATTAAGGCTTATGTGCTGGAGAAGTTTGAATTGAAGGTATCGTCTCTGTATATCTCCCAGATCAAGCGGAAATGCGGTCTGGATGTAGGGCAGAACTATAATTTGTCGAAGAAAGAAAACGCCAAAGTGCCAAAATGCCCGCCAGAAAAGGAAGCAGCGATTATGGATGCACTGAAATATTTCCAGATGATAATGTAGTATTTGAAATGGTCAGGATTATATAAGTCCTGGCCATTTCGAGGTCAAACCTTCGTTGAAATCATCACGGATTCGTGATATGCTTATCTATAATTTATACGTTGTTAAAAACCGTGGAGGGCATCTATGGCTGTACAATACAATAAGTTGTTTAAGATGCTGATCGACCGAAAAATGAGCAACAATCAATTGGCGAAGCAGGCAGGAATTAGCCTGAACATTATTACTCGTTTAAAGCGGGATGAATACATTGCAATGCAAACTATTGAGAAAATCTGCATTGCTTTGGACTGTGGTGTGGATGACATTCTCGAATTTATCTCGGAGTCTCAGAAATGAACTATCATTATGGCAGAGGGGAGGTTTATCGTGCAGTTTGAAGAAAAACTGGATGTGATTGAGGAAGATATTGTCCAATACAGCCAAGAATTGCTTAATATCCTCCTGAAGGATAGAACAACAAAAGAGAATATTATCTGGGCAACCAGTGACTATATCTCGCATGGGGAGCTATATGCAACGACAGAGCAAATCTACGCAAGCCTGATCACTGGCGTTCATTCTAAGCTGATTCAGCCTCGTGTAGCAAAGGCGCATGAGCAAAAAAACAGTCGCACCAGAGACAAGGCGGAAGTGTTTACCCCTTCCTGGATTTGCAACGCTCAAAACAACTTGGTGGACGAGCATTGGTTTGGTCGGCCTAATGTGTTTAATATCCCGCAAGACAACACTTGGACGGCAACGGAACGAATCGTATTTCCTGAGGATAAGCAGCATACCTGGAAGCATTATGTGGATGCACGGAGAATTGAGATTTCCTGCGGCGAGGCTCCTTATCTGGTAAGTCGCTATGATACAGTAACCGGTGACCCCATTGAACTTCTCTCCCGGATCGGTTTTCTGGATCGCAAGCTGCGGGTTGTGACCGAAAATGCCTCCGACGAAAGCGAATGGTTGAAATGGGCGTATCGAGCTTACGAAAGTATTTACGGCTTTGAGTTTCAGGGCGATAACTTATTGCTTGCACGGGAAAATTTGCTGTATACTTTTATTGACTACATGCGGCATGCGCTAAAGCGTACTCCGACGCTCAATGAGCTAAAAAGGGTGGCCACCATCATTTCCTGGAATTTGTGGCAGATGGATGGCCTCACATACGGGCCGCCGCTTTGCGATATTCAAGAAGAAATGAATCAGCTATCAATATTTGATTTTATTGAATCCGAGTTCCTGACTGCTCAAAAACCTGCAAAGTCTCGGTGCAAAATCAAGGATTGGCGATCCAAAGTGATCGTGGAATACTACTCTTTGGTGAAGGGGGGACGATAATGGAAACCGTATTTGGAACTTCTTTCGAGTACAAATTGATTTATGTTTTTGCCATCAATGATGAAGCCCACAAAGGGCTTTTGAAAATTGGTGATACTACGATTCAGTCAGATGCTTCCATTGATGCCCTGTTTCCCAACTGTAAGGTGCTGAATCAGGCGGCGCTGAGCCGGATCAAACAGTACACGAACACAGCGGGTATTTCTGCCCAACTGTTACATACTGAGTTAGCTGTCCGTCTTGTCAAAGGTAAGGATGGACAGCAGGTACTGAAGGCTTTCCGTGACCATGATGTACACCGGGTGCTGGAGAATTCCGGCATTCCCAAGAAGAAGTTAAAAAATTCCACCAGCAGAGAATGGTTCGAGGTCGATCTGTCCACCGTCCTGAAAGCTATCGAAGCAGTGAAGAAATGCCAGCCTAACCTGTCCGGCATGGGTGCAGGTACAGGTTTTGCTCCCATCGTGTTCCGTCCGGAGCAGGAAGAAGCCATCGAGAAAACGCTGAAGCAGTTCAAAACGGGAAGCCGAATGCTCTGGAACGCAAAGATGCGTTTCGGCAAAACCCTCTCTGCCCTTCAGGTGGTTAAGAAGGCTGGCTTTGCCAAGACCATTATTGTTACTCACCGCCCTGTGGTGGACGATGGCTGGTATGAGGATTTTCAGAAAATCTTCTATGATACCGATGATTACACCTACGGTTCCAAGGGCCACGGGACTGCCATCGAAGATCTGCTGAACAGCGGCAAAAAGTTCGTCTATTTTGCATCCATTCAGGATCTGCGAGGTTCTTCCACCGTTGGCGGCAAATTCGATAAGAACGATGCAGTATTCTCTCTGGACTGGGATCTGGTCATCGTGGATGAGGCCCATGAAGGAACCACCACCGCCCTAGGCGATGATGTCATCAAAAATCTGGTCAAGGAAGAAAACGGCTATGATACCAAGTTCCTTGCCCTGTCCGGTACGCCGTTCAATATCCTCAAAGAATTTGATGACAACATTTATACCTGGGACTATTTGATGGAGCAGCAGCGCAAAGCGCAGTGGGACGAGCTGCACTTTGGCGATTCCAATCCATATGACGAGTTGCCAGAGCTGAAAATCTATACCTACGACCTGGGTAAAATCCTTACCGATAAAAGCTATGTGGAGCTGGAGGATAAGGCGTTCAATTTCCGGGAGTTTTTCCGTGTCTGGACCGAGGATATCAAGCACGACCATAAGGCCATGCCAGCTACTGCACAGGTGGGCGATTTTGTCCACGAAAGTGATGTTTGGAGCTTTTTGAACCTGATTACAAAAGACGACCCGGACAGCCATTATCCTTATGCCAACGAGGAATACCGCAACCTGTTCCGCCATGCCCTCTGGATGGTTCCCGGCGTCAAAGAAGCTAAGGCCCTGAGCAAGCTGATGAAGAAACACCCGGTCTTTGGCTGTGGTGCATTTGATATTGTCAATGTTGCTGGTGACGGCGACGAAGAGGAACGCTCCGAAGATGCACTCCAGAAGGTGCGACAAGCCATCAACAGTGCCGGAAACGATGGTTACACTATTACTCTTTCCTGCGGTAAGCTGACCACCGGTGTCACGGTGCCGGAGTGGACGGCTGTGTTTATGCTGGCCGGATCGTTCTCCACTTCTGCCGCCAACTATCTACAAACCATCTTCCGAGTACAGTCGCCCTGCAACAAGGACGGCAAGATCAAACGCTGCTGTTATGTGTTTGACTTTGCTCCCGATCGCACCTTGAAAATGGTGGCGGAATCTGCGGCCCTGTCCACCAAGGCGGGCAAGGCTAACGAATCTGATCGCCGAATCATGGGTGAGTTTCTGAACTATTGCCCGGTGATTGCGGTGGACGGTACCGTGATGAAAGCCTATGACACCAACCGACTGCTCCAGCAGCTGAAACGGGCCTATGCGGAACGAGCCGTACAGAACGGTTTTGATGACACCAACCTCTATAATGAAGAATTGCTCCGTTTAGACGAGTTGGAAATTGAAAAATTCAACAGCCTGAAAAAGATTGTGGGTACATCCAAAGCAGCGCCCAAGGCCAAGGAGATCGATATCAACGCCCAGGGCTTTACGGATGAAGAATACGAAGAACTGGGGCGGATTGAGAAAAAGCCCAAGCGGGAGCGCACAGCGGATGAAGAAAAGCGTTTGCAGGAGATGAAGGAAAAGCAGAAGCTCAAAAATAATGCGATTTCCATCCTGCGTGGCATTTCCATCCGTATGCCGCTACTGATTTACGGCGCCGATATTCCCATTGACGAGGATATTACCATGGAAAAGCTGGTGGACATCGTGGACGATTCCTCCTGGGAGGAATTTATGCCCTCCGGTGTCACCAAAGAGATGTTCAAAAGTTTCATCAAATACTATGACCCGGAAATCTTTGTGGCTGCCGGTCGCCGGATTCGCACCACGGTTCTCAGCGCCGATGAGCTTTCCCCCACGGAGCGGGTCAAGAAAATTGCACAGCTGTTTGCCTGCTTCAAAAACCCGGACAAGGAAACGGTTTTGACCCCATGGCGGGTAGTAAATATGCACATGAGCGACTGTCTGGGTGGCTATGACTTCTATGATGAAGCCCACGAGCAGATGGTGGATGAGCCCCGCTTTGTGGACCGTGGAAAAGTGACAGCCGATACTTTTGCAAACGCCGGTGCCCGTGTACTGGAGATTAACTCTAAAACCGGTCTGTATCCTTTGTATGTGACCTACAGTATTTTCCGCAGCCGGTGCGCTGCCTGTTCTGAAAAAGAACTGGATGATGCTAAATTACAGCAGCTTTGGGATGCAACTGTGGGGAAAAATGTGTTTGTGATTTGCAAAACGCCTATGGCCAAGCAGATCACCCGGCGCACACTGGCCGGATATCGGAAGATTCCGGTGAATGCCCATTATTTTGATGACCTGATCAATATGATGAAGAACAAGCCCCGGCAGTTTATTGACCGGGTTCTGAAGCCCAGCTATTGGAAGCAGGAAGGGGTGAAAACCATGAAATTTGATGCCGTAGTAGGCAATCCGCCTTATCAAGTAATGGATGGTGGAAGTAAAGCAAGTGCAACGCCAGTGTATAACTATTTTGTTGAACAAGCAAAAGAGTTGAAACCCGCCTATGTTTCAATGATTATTCCAGCACGCTGGTACTCTGGCGGTCGTGGGTTGGATGCTTTTAGAGAGTCGATGTTGCACGACCATAGGATAAGGCAACTATTTGATTACTCGGATTCTAATGACTGTTTTGCGGGAGTTGATATCGCTGGGGGCATTTGCTATTTCTTATGGGACGAGAATCACAATGGAAGCTGCGAGGTTGTGAATTTTCATAATGGTGCTCGATACGAAACCCTTCGGCAGCTCGACGACAACAAAGTTTTTGTTCGTTATGGTCAAGCCTTGTCAATTCTCAATAAGGTACAGCAACAAACTACGGAATTCTACGATTCAAAAGTTAGCTCGCAAAAGCCTTTTGGACTTAGAACTTATGTGGCTCCAACAGAAGATGGAGATATTCAACTGCGATACAACAAAGGCATTGGTCCGTTTAAACGTGAACTGGTAACCGGAGCTTTAGATTGGATTGACAAATGGAAAGTTATTATGTCGTATCTAACATACGACCATGCCGGGCGAGCAGACAAAGACGGTAAACGCCGTATTTTTTCCACTATGGAAGCTGTCTCTTAT
>ENA-OYZM01000597-OYZM01000597.1-human-gut-metagenome-genome-assembly--contig:-NODE-597-length-10662-cov-5.104271_pt1 | contig 10662 bp, 9 predicted proteins | sample MGYA00243291_ERZ653477 | MGnify/ENA primary metagenome ERZ653477 (study PRJEB26926, sample SAMN06165024) | human gut metagenome | biome: ENVO:00009003; feature: ENVO:2100002; material: ENVO:00002003... | reverse complement strand
GATCATCCTCGGTCTCGTGGGCTCGGAGATGTGTATAAGAGACAGGGCTGGACGCTCCGGGATTTGTACAACGAGCGCTGCCCGCTGTATGAGCAGTACGCCGACATTGTGCAGGACTGCGACGGACTGCGCCTGCGGGATGTTGTGGCGGAATTGCAGAAGAAGCTGAAGGGCTAATGACACGCATCCGTCCTATACCCTGCTTATTCTTCCCGTTCTTTTCCATGTGAGGTTCTGTTTTCCTTCGTCATTTGTGTCATTTGTTGTATTTTTAACTCAAAAAGCACAGTTCTCTATTGCATTTGTCCCCTTTCTGTGATATGATAGGAACATTCTCTCAATGCAAAGGAGCTGAAAGTCATGGCAAAGCAAAGTATTCTTTCTTACATCGGTAACTGGTGCAACAATAACCCTTGGCCTTGCGCGGTCGTTGCAAGTTCCACACTTATAGGCTTTTCTTGGGTGACAGCATCTGCAATTAAAAACGGAAAAAACGTCTCCCTCTCTTTTGGCAAAGCAAGAGTTGAAATCAGTTATGTGCAAAATAAAAAAATGAAACTTCCAGCATCTAATACTTCCAAAGGCGTCTAACGCATTAGTTTACCGGCTGTCCCCCGAATTTTCCGGGGCTGGCAGCCGATTTTTTGCGTGCAGAATCGCATGTTCCTTGCATTTTCAGGGAATGTATGGTATACTGTAAGATGGTATGTTGCATGATGCGTATCCTGTGCCGTCCGGCAGAATACGCGGCGACTGCCTGATATGCGGACGGAACTTGTTCCGAAAATGAGGAGGTTTTTTTGTGTCCGGTGACCCATGGGCTGGCCCTTTGCTGCTTCAGCTGGTCCTGATTTTTCTGAGCGCCTGCTATGCCGCCGCTGAGGTGGCGCTGCTCTCGCTCAACGCGACAAAACTGCACCACGACGCGGAGGAAGGCGACCCCACAGCCGCCAAGCTGCTCCGCATCACGGATGCCCCTGCGCGCACGCTCTCCACCATTCAGGTCTGCATAACGCTGTTTGGTTTTCTGGGATCAGCGCTGGCGGCGACGCAGTTTGCACCGCGACTGGCTGGAGCGATTCTTTCTGCCGGGGCTGGCATCGACGCGGACGTGCTGAACGTCCTCTGCGTCATCCTGATTACGTTCCTTCTTTCCTACCTGACGCTCTGTCTGGGAACACTCGTGCCCAAGCGCCTCGCGATGAAGAATCCCGAAGCGATTGCGCGCCGTTCGCTGCTCCTGCTGGAGGTCAGCGCGGTGATTTTCCGCCCGTTCGTGATGCTGCTGAACGCCGCCACGCACGGCATCCTCCGCCTTTGCGGCATTGACCCCAACGTCACCGAGGACGAAGTGACCGAGGACGACATCCGCATGATGGTGGACATCGGCGGCGAAAACGGCGCGATTGAGGAAGCGGAAAAGGAAATGATCGAAAACATCTTCGAGTTCAACAATTCCACTGCCGAAGAGGTCATGACCCACCGCACCGACGTTACCAGCATCTGGGTGGATGATACGGAGGACGAAATTCTCCGCACCATCTGCGATTCCGGTCTGAGCCGCTTCCCCGTCTACAACGAAAACATGGACGACATCATCGGTATCCTCAACACGCGCGACTTCCTGCTCAATGCCCAGTCCGACAACCCGAAATCCCTGCGCGCGCTGCTGCGCGAGGCATACTTCGTGCCGGAAACAGTGCAGGCTGACCAGCTCTTCCGCAACATGCAGGTGAAAAAAATCCACATGGCAATTGTCGTGGATGAGTACGGCGGCATGAGCGGCATCGTCACGATGGAGGACTTGCTGGAAGAAATCGTCGGCAATATCTACGACGAGTTTGACAAGCAGACCGAAGCGGAAATCGTCCGTGCGGGCGACAACACTTGGCGCATCAGCGGCAGCACGCCGCTCAAAGACGTCAACGACGCGCTCAACCTCTCGCTCCCCGAAGACGAGGATTACGATACGCTGGGCGGCTTGATTTTCAGCCAGTTCACCACCATCCCGCAGGACGGCAGCACCCCCGATTTGGACTGCTTCGGTCTGCACATTCATGTGGAGAAGCTGGAGGATCACCGCGTGGAGACCGCGCTCGTCACGAAACTGGCGACCGAGGACGACCACGCCGACGACCACCCGGAAACGCTGCTTGACCGCCTGCGCAGCCGCGACGATAACGACGCGCAGACCGACAATGGGAAAGGAAACGAAGACAGGTAATTCATCATGGATACTGATTTGCAGGCCACAGACCCTTCTTTACAATTCATGACCAGCGGTGTGCTGGATACCACGTTTTATGCCACCTACAAGAAATGGCTGCTCTATCGCACCCAAGACCTCAACCTTTACGTTGCGATGGTCGTCATGGCAATCGCCGTCGCGCTGATTTCCATCTTTTCCCGCAGCTGGTACGTCATCCCCGCGGGTGTTGTGTTCATCGCCGTGCTATACATGATGATGATGCGCAACCGCACGCGGATGCTGAACGCCCTCAGCCGCGCGCTGGAAGAGCGGTACCCCGAAGGCATGGCGGAAATGTCCATCGCCTTTGGCAGCGACGGTCTTCATCAGCTGAACCAGACCACGGGTGACCTGACCGTTCTCCCCTACGACAACCTGACCGATCTAATTGAAGGCGAGGACTCGATGGCGCTGCTGACCCGCGCGAACGCCCTGATTCCGGTGTTCACGAGTCAGCTGACCGAAAGCGAAAAGGAGCATCTGCTGGCCCTGCTGGCGGAAAAAGCCCCCAAGTGTAAGCATCATCGCGCCTAAAAAACAAAATCACCGACCAGAACCGCGTGTACTGGTCGGTGATTTTTGGTTGCGATTTTTTGATTTTCTAATGGAATAGGCTGTTTTGTTGCAAAGGTTTCGCCCCTGCAACAAGAAAAATCAAGCAACACAGAAGCCGTAGAAGGAGTTCAGCAGGGATCCGCTTATTCCTGCTCCCCCCGCGAACACGCCGCATAGTGCCCTTTGCGCACCTCGCGCAATTCGCAGCTCGCCGTTTTGCACGCCTCCGTCGCCCACGGACAACGCGTGTGGAATACGCACCCGCTCGGCGGGTCAATCGGCGAGGGCAAATCGCCTTCCAGAAGAATGCGCTGGCGATTGTCACGCGGGTCAATCGACGGCACGGCAGACATCAGCGTCCGCGTATACGGGTGCTGCGGATGGTCGAACACCTCGTCCGTGTCGCCCTCTTCCACCAAGTGACCCAGATACATCACGCCCACGCGGTCGGAAATGTACCGAATGACGCTCATGTCGTGCGCCACAAACAGGTACGTCAGCCCGCGCTTGCGCTGCAACTCCTTCAGCAGGTTGATAATCTGCGACTGAATCGACACATCCAGCGCCGACACCGGCTCGTCACACACAACAATCTTCGGGTCAAGGATCAGCGCGCGCGCCAAGCCGATGCGCTGCCGCTGACCACCGGAGAACTCGTGCGGATAGCGATAGAAATGCTCCGGCCGCAAGCCGACCTGTGCCATGATGTCCAGCGCCCGCGCCATCCGCTCGTTCTTGTCGCCGATATGGTGAATCGCCAGCACTTCCATCAGCATGTCGCCAACGCGCTGCCGCGGGTTCAGCGACGTGTACGGGTCTTGGAACACAATCTGCACATCCCGGCGGAACGGCAGCATTTCCTTCTTGCTCAGGTGGGTGATGTCCTGATCGAATAGCGTGATTTTCCCGCTCGTCGGCTCCAGTAGGCGGATGAGCGTGCGCCCCAGCGTGCTTTTGCCGCAGCCGCTTTCACCCACCAGGCCGTACGTTTCGCCCTGCCGCAGCGCAAGGCTCACGCCGTCTACTGCCTTGACTTCCTTGACCGTCTGCCCCAGCGCCCCTTTGACCGGGAAGTAGGTGCGAACGTCCTCCGCTTTCAGGATGATTTTCTCCTCGCTCACTGCGCGTTCGCCTCCTTCTGCACCAATTCCGCCGCCCGGAAGCAGCGGACGCTCTGCTTGTCACTGACGGGCGTCAATTGCGGCGTTTCCTGACGGCAGCGCTCCGTCGCGTACGCGCAGCGCGGCGCGAACCGGCAGCCCGTCGGAATCTGGCTGAGCAGCGGCACCGTGCCGGGAATCATGTACAGCGGTTTCGTGCGGTCGCCTTCCATGCGGGGGATGGAGCGCATCAGCCCCTCGGTGTAGGGGTGGCACGGATGGTCAAACAGCGTCAGCACATCCGCTTCCTCGACAATTTGTCCCAGATACATCACGATGACGCGGCTGCACGTCTGCGCAACGACGGCGAGGTCGTGCGTAATCAGCATCACGCCCATGTTCAGCTGCTCATTCAGGCGGACAATCAGCTCCATGATTTGCGCCTGAATCGTCACGTCCAGCGCGGTCGTAGGTTCATCGGCAATCAGCAGGTGCGGACGGCACGCCAGCGCAATGGCAATCATCACACGCTGCCGCATACCGCCGGACAGCTCGTGCGGGTACTGGTCGAGGCGCTTTTCCGGCGCGGGAATCCCCACCAGACGCAGCATCTCCAGCGCCTTCTCACGCGCCGCTTTCTTCGACAGATGCTGATGAATGCGCAGCGGCTCACTGATTTGGTCGCAAATCGTCAGCACAGGGTTCAGGGAACTCAATGCGTCCTGAAAAATCATCGACACGCGCGAACCGCGGATGTCCTGCATCTTGTGGAACGGAATGTCCAGCAGCGACTGCCCTTCCAGCTTGACCGTGCCGCTGTACCGTACCAGCCGCCGTTCGTCATACAGGCGCATGATGGACTGGCTCGTGACGCTCTTGCCGCAGCCGCTTTCGCCCACGATGCCCAGGATTTCGCCCTGATACACGTCAAAAGAAACGCCATCAATCGCCTGCTGCCAGCCGCGCTCGGTGTGGAAGCTGGTCGCCAGCTGACGGACTTCCAGAATCTTTTCGCTCATTCCTTTGTCCTCCTTAGCGACCGCTCAACGGGTCAATCAGGTCGCGCAGGCCGTCGCCGAACAGGTTGAAGCCCAGCACGGACAGCGCCGTGAAAATCGCCGGAAATACAATCATCCACCAGCCCATGTAGACATAGCCGCGCGCCTCGTTAAGCATCCCGCCCCAGCTCGGATAGGGTGACGGAATGCCCGCGCCAAGGAAGCTCAGGGACGCTTCGGAGATAATCGCCGTAGCGAAGGTGAACGTCATCTGCACGATGATGGGCGAAAGGAAGTTTGGCAGAATGTGCCGCCAGAGAATGCGCGTGCGGCTTGCGCCCACCGCCGTCATCGCCTCGGCATACGTCTGCTCGCGCGCCAGCAGCGCCTGTGAACGGGCAATGCGCGCCACGCCGGGAATACTAACGATGGTCAAGGAAATGATGACATTCTTCATGTTCGCGCCCAAGACCGCCATCAGCGTAATCGCCAGCAGAATATTCGGAATCGCCTTCAAGCCGTCGCACAGGCGCATCAGCACATTGTCCAGCACCTTGTTGACGGAGGCGTACAGCCCCAGCGCCGTGCCAATCAGCGCGGACAGAAGCCCGACGGTAAAGCCGACCGTCATGGAAATCTGCGCGCCGTAAAGGACACGGGCGAAGATATCGCGCCCCAGATTGTCCGTGCCGAAGAGGTGCGCGGCAGACGGCGCCTGAAAGCGTTCCTGCATCGTCGCGGTGTACGGGTCAACGCCCAGCAAGCCCGTAATCAGCGGGGCGAAGACAGCACAAATCAGCATCAGCAGCACCAGCACCATGCCGACGACGGAGAGTTTGTTGCGGAAAAATTTGCGGATGGAAACAGCACGCTGCTCACGGACGAGGCGGCGGCGAAGCTGGCGCAGGGATTCGCGATTCTGCGCGGAGATGGATTCGGTTTTCATCATGCAGTTCGCTCCTTTCGTCAGTCCAGCCGGATGCGCGGGTCAGCCAAGCCGTAAATCAGGTCGATAATCAGGTTGATGAACACGTTGAGCATGGCAATCAGCAGCGTAATTGCCTGAATCACCTGATAGTCGCGCTTCTCGATGGAATCCACCATCAGCGAGCCCATGCCGGGAATGTTGAACAGGCGCTCGACAACCGCCGCGCCCGCCAGCGCACTGATGAAGCCCTGCCCGACGACGGTGATGACGGTCAGCAGCGCGTTGCGGAAGGTGTGCTTCGTAACAATCTTCCATTCGCGGACGCCCTTGGAGCGCGCCATCTTGATGTAATCGCTGCCCAAGACCTCCAGCATGGATGCCTTCGTCATGCGCATCATGTACCCCGCGTGGATGAAGCCCAGTGACACCGCCGGCAGCGTCATATAGCGCAGGAAGGGCAAAAATCCGTCCGTGAACGGGTTCTTATAGCCCGCCGCGGGCAGCACGCGAAGATTCACCGCAAAGAGCAGCACCATGCCCAGACCCATCAGGAAGCTCGGCAGCGAAATGCCCAGCATCGACAGCACCGACACGAAATAGTCAGCAATCGTGCCGCGCTTCTTCGCCGCCAGCATCCCGCACGGAATCGCAATCAGAATGGTGATGAGCTGCGAATAGATAGCGAGCAGGATGGTCGGCTGGAAGTGGCTGGCAATCATTTCGCTGACAGGCTTTCCGACCACGGCAGTTGATGTGCCGAAGTCGAGCCGCAGACAATTGCCCACCCAGCGGAAATACTGCACAACGAGCGGGTCATCCAGACCCAGCTGCGTTTGGAGCGCCGCAATTTCCGCCGCCGTTGCGTCCTCACCCAGCATAGCGGCCGCTGGATCGCCGGGGGTGAGATGCACCAGCAGGAAAATGACCACCGACACAATGAAGATGGTCGGGATGAGCGACAGCAGTCGCTTGAGCACATACTTTTTCATGCTGTTCCTCCTCAGCAGGGATGGGGGGTTCGCCTCCGCAGAGGCGATTCCCCATGCAACAAGAAAAGCAAAGCCGCAGATAGCCCCAAAAGTGGCGGCGCCGAAGGGGTCGAGGGGGCGATCGGAAAGCCCCCTCGTCGCCTCCGCAGAGGCGAAATCCCTGCACAACAATACAGAAATAGGCTAAAAAGAGCCGACAGCGCCTCTCCACGCTGCCGGCTCGTTATCAGCCGCTGATAAATTACTCTCCCACAACCTGCTTGCCGCCCACAAACACAGCCTTGGTGCGGCACTGAATGTCGCGCAGCGGGTTGCCTTCAAAGATGGCGATGTCCGCATCCTTGCCGACTTCCAGCGAACCCACGCGGTCAGCAATGCCCACGACGTGCGCCGGGTTGATGGTGATGGCGCGCCATGCGGATTCTTCCTCCATTCCCGCCTTAACCGCCAGACCCGCGCACAGCGGCAGGTAGTACAGCGGAATCACCGGCGCGTCGGTGATGATGCAGACTTCCAGACCCGCACGGTCAAGGATGCCAGCCGTCTCGAATGTCTTTTCGCGCAGCTCCGCCTTGCTCTTCGAGCCGAGCGACGGGCCGACCAGCACGGGCTTGCCCGCCTTCACCAGCTGATCCACAATCAGGTGACCTTCGGTGCAGTGGTCGAGCGTGATGTCCAAATCGAACTCACGGGCGATGCGCAGGGCGGTCAGAATGTCGTCCGCACGGTTCGCGTGGGCCTTGAGCGGAATCTGCTTGCGAATGACGGGCAGCAGCGCCTCCAGCTGCATGTCAAACGGGCGGGTCTTGGTGGGGTCTTTTTCCGCCGCATCGACTTCAGCAGCATAGCGCTTCGCCTTGAAGAGCTGTTCGCGCAGGAGCGCCGCAACCGCCATGCGGGTGACGGGTTCCTTGTGGCCGTTCTGACCATAGCAGCCCTTGGGGTTCTCGCCGAAAGCAATCTTCATGGCGACGGGGTACTTGACAATCATGTCGTCGATGCAGTTGCCGTCGAGTTTGAGGGCAACGAACGTGCCGCCAAGGACATTCGCCGAGCCGGGGCCGGTGGTCGCGGTGGTCACGCCGCCTTCGAGTGCGAGGTGGAACGCTTCGTCGCGGGGATTGATGCCGTCGATAGAGCGCATTTCGGGAGTCACAGGGCTGGAGTATTCGTTGCAGTCATTGCCCTCCCAGCGCATCCCCTCTTCGTCGATACCGATATGGCAGTGCGCGTCGATGAAGCCGGGGGTCACGAGGCAGCCCGTGGCGTCGATGACCTTGGTGTCCGCGGGTGCATCGACGGTCTTGCCGATGGCGGCGATTTTGCCGTCGTCGCCGATGAGCAGTTCGCCGTTTTCGATTTCCGCGCCCGTGATGGGCTTGATTTTTCCACCCTTAATGAGAATCATAGGGGTCAACCTCCTTATGTTGAACAAGGGCTTGCACCCTTGAACTTTTCGCTGATTATGCAGGGGTTTCGCCTCTGCGGAGGCGACCAAAGGGCAATGAAAACAGAAGAAGTCTGCGATCGCCCTTTGGAAGCCTTCGGCTCGCACCCATGCTACTGGTCTTTATCGCAACGAATACAGCGTGAACAGCGCGGCGTTACTCTTCCTTCAAATACTTGTCCATCCACGCGGTGATTTCCTGCAAACGGCGGATGCGGCCCTTGGGCTTGCCGCCGCGGCTCAGCTCGTGGTTCTCCCCGTGGAACAGGCACAGGCGCGTCGGGACGCCGTGGTGAATCAGCGTTGAATACATTTGCAGCGCCTCCACCATCCAGCAGCGGTAATCCTCCTCCGAATGGATGAACAGCGTCGGCGTGGTGCAGCGGTCGGCGTATTTCAGCGGCGACTGCTTCCACATCTTCTCCAGATTCGTGTGGGTTGTGGCGAGAATCTGGCGCTCAGCGAACAGTGTGCCGATGTCGCTCGTGCCTTCCATGCTGACGAAGTTCGCAATGCCGCGCTGGGATGCCGCCGCCGCGAAACGGTTCGTGTGGCCGATAATCCAGTTGGTCATGAAGCCGCCGTAGCTGCCGCCCGTCACGCCCATATGTTTCTCGTCCATGTCGGGATAGGCTTTCAGCGCCTCGTCACAGAACGCCATGATGTCGTCATAGTCAATCGTGCCGAAGCGGCCGCAGATGTAGCCGAATTCGTTGCCCCGGCTTTCGCCGCCGCGCGGGTTGCAGTAGATGACGTAGTAGCCGTGATTCGCCCAGTACTGCATCTCGTGGTAGTACACCGCGCCGTAGGTCAGGTGCGGGCCGCCGTGAATGTCAAGGATGACAGGCGTCTTCTTGCCCGGCACATGGTCGGTCGGCGTCATCACGAAGCCGTCAATCTGTACGCCGTCGCTGTTGATGAATTGCAGCGGCTGCGGGATAACGGGCGGCTTGGTGAGGAAGAAGTCGTCGTTCCAGCTGCTCAGGCGGGTCAGCTTGCCATCCGCAAAGCGATACAGCTCCTGCAAGCGCATGTCGTACATCGCCACGCAGTACACTGCGCCGTTCTGCACATCGAAGCAGTCAATCGAGCCGTCCTTCTCCAGCAGCTTCTCCATCTTACCCGTGCGGTCAATGCGCCACAGGTGCGTCGCATCATATACGCCAGTCAGGAAGTACAAATACTCCCCGTCCGCGCGCATCACATAGCCGCCGCCCATGCGGCAGTCGCTGCCGACGGGGTTGCCGACGTTGATTTCGTCGTCCGTGTCGCACAGGAGGGTGCGCGCGCCCGTTTCGAGGTTCAGCAGCAGCAGGTCGGGACACTGTGCGCAGCTGTACCGATCCATCTTCGACCCGCAGTAGGCAAGCGAATCGCCCCAGAACGTCATGCCTTCGATGTAATATTCATCTTCCGGCAGCAGGCAGGTGATTTTGCTCTTCTCCGCGTCGTAGCAGTAAACGCCGACAAGCTCTTTTTCAATCGGTTCCACCATGCAGCCCGCGTAAGCAATCTTCATGCCCTCTACGCACACTTCCATCACGCGGAAGCGCGGCGGGGTGATGCGCTTGAGTTCTTTGCCGTCCCAGAGATACAGCGTCTTGCGGGTCTTGTTGATGACGCCCTTGCCGTTGAACCAGAAGGGATATTCATCGAACACGGTGCAGACCTCATTGCGTTCCTTCTCCGCCAGACGCGCCGCGAGCCGCTCATGCCCTGCCAGCCCTTCCAGCGCGGCTTCGGTCGTCAGGTTATCAACGCGGGAGAACACAATGCTTCCATCCGTCAGTACGCCTTCGAGCGACAGGGAGCCTTCGCCGCGGCATACTTCTTCCGCCGCACTGCCCGCATTCTGGCGGTACAGCACGGTCTGCCCATCCGGGAAAGCGTCATCCGCTTCGACCGGCACGGTGTACAGCAGCGTTTCCGCGCCCTGCCAGCAGAAGCCCTTCACGCGTCCAGAGTTCGTCAGACAGGCATTTTCGCCGCTTTCCGCATCGATGCGGTAGAGGTTGGCGTTATAGCCGTTCTTTGCGAGATCAGGCGTCGTCGCGACATAGGCGACCTTCTTCCCGTCGGGGCTGATTTGCACCTGCGAGAGGAAATTATACATAAGAAAATCATCAAGTTGAAGCTGTTCCACGCTATTTCCTGCCTTTCAGGGCACAGCGGTAGGTGCTGCGTCCGCAACAAAATGGGGAACTGGGTTCTTGTTGTTGGGAAGTTTCTTGCTCTTTTTTGGGGATGGGGAATGCAAAGAATGCCAGAGGGCATTCAGCTGCCCTCTGGTGTTCTCATTTCCATGCTGATGGGGTGTCGCAGGGGGAATCGCGCCTGCGGGCGCGACCAAAGGGCATGAAAACAAACGAAGTTTGCGATCGCCCTTTGGAAACCTTC
>ENA-OYZM01000590-OYZM01000590.1-human-gut-metagenome-genome-assembly--contig:-NODE-590-length-10744-cov-4.840022_pt1 | contig 10744 bp, 9 predicted proteins | sample MGYA00243291_ERZ653477 | MGnify/ENA primary metagenome ERZ653477 (study PRJEB26926, sample SAMN06165024) | human gut metagenome | biome: ENVO:00009003; feature: ENVO:2100002; material: ENVO:00002003... | reverse complement strand
GATGTGTATAAGAGACAGCTGATAACAAGACTGTTTCCGTTACCCTTTCGCCTTTCGGCAGGTACTTCGATTTTTTTCTTGCCCGAAAGGTACTGTCCCGTAATTGATTTCTTGCATTTGAGCAAGCCCTCAACATTACCGCTGTAAACGACCTCTCCGCCGTGAACGCCTGCGCCCGGTCCTATATCCACAACATAATCTGCAGCTCTGATGGTGTCCTCGTCGTGCTCAACAACGATAAGCGTATTTCCTATATCTCGAAGCTCACGTAAAGTACCTAAAAGCTTGTCATTATCTCTTTGGTGCAAGCCTATGCTCGGCTCATCAAGGATATATAGCACACCCATAAGCGACGAGCCTATCTGTGTCGCAAGCCTGATTCGCTGACTTTCGCCGCCCGAAAGCGTGCCTGCCGAACGGGATAATGTCAAATAATCAAGACCGACGCTTGCAAGGAAAGAAAGCCTTTGCCTTATCTCCTTAATTATCATATCGGCTATCATATGCTGTTTTTCGGTAAGCTCAAGCGAGTCGATAAATTCAATCGCCTTGCTGATTGAAAGCTCGGTGAATTCAATAATATTCTTACCGCCGATTGTAACCGCAAGAGCCGATTTGTTGAGCCTTTTACCGTTACATTCAGGGCAATTACACTCGTCCATCACTTTGGTAATCTCTGCTCTTGAATACTCGCTTGTGGTTTCGTTATACCGTCTTTGAAGGTTATTTATTACGCCCTCAAACTCGGTCAGATAAGTTCCCGAGCCGTAAGCGTTTACCCTTGTCATCTTAATTTTCTTGCCGTTTGTTCCGTAAAGCAGGACGTTAAGCTGCTCCTCGGACAAATCCTTAATCGGTGTATCAAGAGAAAAGCCGTATTCCTCGGCAAGTGCGGAATAATACATTTGCGCTATTGTTCCGCTGTCGGCATTTGACCAGCCCGAAGCTAAAATCGCACCTTGATTTATCGAAAGATTTTTATTCGGTATAACAAGGTCGGGGTTGATTCTCATAAAAGTACCGAGTCCCATACACCTCGGGCAAGAGCCGTAAGGATTGTTAAAAGAAAACGACCTCGGTGCCATCTCTTCAATGCAGGTGCCGTGCTCGGGGCAGGCAAACTTCTGTGAAAATAAAAGCTCATCCTTTCCGACAACATCAACGAGTACCGCCCCGTCGGAAAGATTGCAGGCGGTATCTACCGAATCGGCAAGTCTGCTTCTGATACCGTCGTTTATAACAAGTCGGTCAACTACGACCTCAATGCTGTGCTTAATATTCTTATCAAGCTTGATTTCTTCGGAAAGGTCATAAATGCTTCCGTCAACTCTTACTCTGACGTATCCCGACTTTCTGGCAGAATCAAGCACCTTGACGTGTTCGCCCTTTTTGCCTCTGACAAGCGGTGCCAAGATCTGTATTTTTTCGCCCTCGGGAAGCTTTAACACCTTATCAACAATTCCGTCAACGGTTTCCATTGAAATTTCTCTGCCGCAAACAGGACAATGCGGAGTACCTATTCTCGCATAAATAAGACGAAGATAATCGTAAATTTCCGTAACGGTACCTACCGTTGAACGTGGGTTTTTTGAGGTCGTTTTTTGGTCAATCGATATTGCGGGAGACAAGCCCTCAATGTATTCAACATCGGGCTTATCCATCTGACCTAAAAATTGCCTTGCATACGAAGAAAGCGATTCGATATATCGCCTCTGTCCCTCTGCATAAATCGTATCAAACGCAAGCGAGGATTTTCCCGAGCCTGAAAGCCCCGTAAAAACAACAAGCTTATCACGGGGAATTTCAAGGTCAATATTTTTAAGATTATTGGCTTTTGCGCCTTTTACAATGATTTTTTTATTTTGCAAGGTTTATTTACCTTCCTTTAATTTTGCGATTTTATCTCTTAACATAGCTGCGTGCTCAAATTCAAGTATCTTTGCCGCCGCTTTCATTTCATTTGTAAGCTCAATGATAAGCTTTTCTCTCTCCGCCCTGCTCAAGCGTTTACCGCTTTCATCCTTATGAGTTGCGGATATTTCAAGAATATCCCTAACGCCTTTTTTAATTGTTTTCGGAACAATATTATGCTCTTTATTGTATTCCATCTGTATCTCACGGCGTCGGTAGGTCTCACTTATCGCCTTTTCCATTGACGGCGTAACGCAATCTGCGTACATAATGACTTGACCGTCGGCATTTCGAGCCGCCCTGCCTATTGTCTGAATAAGTGCGGTTTCAGAACGCAAAAAGCCTTCTTTATCTGCGTCAAGAATAGCCACAAGCGATACCTCGGGTATATCAAGTCCCTCACGCAAAAGATTTATTCCGACAAGAACATCATACTCGCCCAAGCGCAAATCACGGATAAGCTCCATACGCTCGATAGTGTCAATATCATAGTGCATATACTTAACCTTTATGCCGTGCGTATCAAGAAATTCCGTAAGGCTCTCTGCCATTTTCTTTGTAAGTGTAGTAACCAAAACACGCTCGTTGCGTTCGGTTCTTGTATTTATTTCAGAAATAAGATCCTCAATCTGCCCGTCCGTCGGTCTTACTGATATTTCAGGGTCAAGAAGTCCCGTGGGTCTTATCAGCTGTTCAACAATTTGTGAGCTTTTTTCCTTTTCAAGCTCGCCCGGTGTCGCACTCACGAACACCTTTTGCCCTATTTTTTTATAAAATTCGTCAAAGGTAAGCGGTCTGTTATCAAACGCCGACGGAAGTCTGAAGCCGTAATTTACAAGGGATTCCTTTCTTGAACGGTCTCCGCCGTACATTCCTCTGACCTGAGGCAAGGTAACATGCGATTCATCGACAAACAGCACAAAATCATCGGGAAAATAATCGAGCAAGGTAAACGGTGCCGTGCCTGCTTTTCTTCCCGACATAACTCTTGAATAGTTCTCAATGCCTTTACAAAATCCCGTTTCCCTAAGCATTTCCATATCGTATTCGGTACGTTGTCTTATTCTTTGAGCCTCAAGAAGCTTCCCCTCTTTTTCAAATTTCTTGACCTGCTCTTCCATTTCCGCAAGTATCTCGGTAATGGCCTTTTCAAGCTTTTCAGGTGCAACGACATAGTGCGAAGCAGGATAAATCGCCACGTGAGACAATACATTTTTTACCTGCCCCGTAAGTGCGTTTATTTCGGAAATTCTGTCTATTTCATCGCCGAAAAACTCAACTCTTATAGCGTTTTCGCTCGAATAAACGGGGAAAATCTCCACCGTATCGCCACGAACTCTGAATTTATTTCTTATAAAATTAACATCATTTCGCTCATATTGAATACTTACAAGCTTTTTTATTAAATCATCCCTGCTTTTTTGCATACCCTGCCTTAAAGAAATAACCATATTTCGATAATCAATCGGGTCGCCGAGGGTGTAAATACAAGAAACACTCGAAACAATTATCACGTCTCGCCTTTCGGACAAAGCGGAGGTTGCCGAGTGTCTCAACTTATCGATTTCATCATTTATTGCCGAATCCTTTTCGATATAGGTATCGGTTGTCGGAATGTATGCCTCGGGCTGATAATAGTCGTAATAACTTACGAAATATTCAACCGCATTTTCAGGGAAAAATTCCTTAAATTCCGAGCACAGCTGAGCTGCAAGGGTTTTATTATGGGCAAGCACAAGCGTAGGACGGTTGAGCTTCGCAATAACATTTGCCATTGTAAAGGTCTTGCCCGAGCCTGTAACACCAAGCAGGGTTTGTTCGTTATAGCCCTTGTTAATTCCGTCAACAAGCTTTTCTATTGCAGCAGGCTGGTCGCCCGTCGGCTTATATTCGGAATGTAAAATAAACTTATCCATAATATCCCCCTTTCTGTCAGTATAAAAACTTAATGTTAGCCTTCACTCGGAACAAAGGTGTCCATATATTTAATCTTGAACAGATTTTTAACGTGCTTATCGTCAATTATTGCCTTTTTCTTAAGGTCGGCAATTTCGCCCGTTCTGATGTATTTATCAAGCTCAGCGTATGTAAAGCCAAGATTTTCCTCGTCCGTCTTGCCGCAAAGTCCGTCAATCGGAACCTTATTAACAAGCACATCGGGAAGTCCGAGAATTTTTCCTATCTGCTTCATCTCTGTAACGGTAATATTTGCACAGGGACTGAAATCTCCTGCCGCATCGCCGTATCTTGTTGAATAACCGACCCAATCTTCCGACAAATTACAGGTATTCGCAACTCGTCCGTTACAGCTTTGCGCAACCGCATACAAAACCGTCATTCTTACTCTCGGAGGAATATTTGTTGTTGACTGAACAGATAATTCAAGCGGTATGCTCGACTTCACGCCGTCAACGGCAGCTTTAACATTTACAACATAATGTTTAATGTCAAGGTGCTTTACAAGCAGCTCAGCCATATCAATATCATGCTGAACTCCGCAAGGCATAAGCACACCGATAACCCTGTCCTTGCCCAAAGCTTCAACGCAAAGAGCCGCAACAATAGAGCTGTCCTTGCCGCCGGAAATGCCTATTACCGCATTACAGTCTTTACCGTTCTTGTCAAAAAAATCACGTATCCACTCAACACATTCATTTTTTGTTTTCATTGCATCAAACATAGTTTTTCCTCCGTTTTATTTATTATTTAATCTTTTATCAATAATCAAATAAGTATGCAAATTTGCTGTGATTTGCCATTGAATATGCACTGTCATCAGAAATAATCACGCTATCCAAAAGCGTTAAGTCAAGCGGCTTGAAAATCTTTTTAATAACTCTAACCGCTTCAATATCGGCTCCTGACGGTGCGGCAACACCCTGCGGATGATTATGTGCAATAATAACCGAGGTTGCATTAAGATTCATTGCGGTTGCTGCGATTTTTCTTATGTTGACGTCCGTACTGCTCTGACCGCCCTCAGAAACGACAATTGTTTTCTTATGTCGGCACTGATTATCGACAAAAGCCGCCATCATAACCTCATGCTGATAGCCTATGAATTTTGAAGCAAAATACTTTGTAACCGCCTCAGGCTCACTCAGCACAAGCTTTCTGTTAATGTTTTTACTGTCGAGATATTTTGAATAAATCTCCGGGACCATTTTGATAAGCGTCGCCGAGCTTTTACCCATACCCTTTACCGCCTCAAGCGACTCCAACGGTGCGTCAAACACACCTGCAAGCGAGCCGAATTCATTGATAAGCATATGAGCCAAATCATTTGTATCACGTTGAGGTATTGCATAAAACAAAAGCATTTCAAGCACCTGATGGTCCTGAAAATCACGCATACCGCTTTTAGCAAACTGTTCCTTAACTCTGCTCCTATGTCCCGAATGTAAATGTTCTCTCTTTGTCTCCTCCACAACAAGAGCCTCCTTTCGCCCCAAAAAAAACAAATATATACCTATTCTATCACAAAAATTACGTTTTGAAAAGAGAACAGACGCATTTAGCGTCTGTCAAAACTTAAATATTCTTCTAAAGGTCTTTCTCCATTTAATCAAATACAGTCTTATAAGGTTAGTCATTGCAAAATCGTAAAGTAAAAATATTACGTTTCCTGCCGCAAGCAAACCCCATGCCGCAATAGCTCCGTATTTTTCCATTTCCTCAAAGGGCACCAAAAAAACATAGGTTGAAATAAAGAACGCCGCCACGGCACCGACGTTAAACACCGCAAATTTAAGCACCCACAACAGCACCGAATGAAAATGCTTTTCAAAAATCGCTTTTACAATCGGATAGTAACCGAAAAACATTATATACATAACCGCCGCTTCTTTATCGGCAATAAGCAAAACAGATAAAAGGCTTACGGCGGCATAAACACCGAGAGCCCATTTTTTGTCAATTTCAATTACAATCAAGGTTATCAAAAAGCCTGCCGCCGCAGGAAGAGCATATGTTAACGTCGGTATTACCGAGGTTAAAAACATAAGGACTATCGAAAGTGCTGTTATTACGCCGCCGACAGCGGTCTTTGATGATTTTTTTGAATTTTGTGTCATATCAGCAACAGGGAATCAAGTCTCCGCCCAATGATTCGCAACAGCAATCTGCGCAAATCAAGCCTGAGCAAATATCACACGACGAGCAGCCGCTTGCCGAGCCTTGATGTGTCTGCCTGTATCCTCCGTTTGAATTGTTGTTAAGCGCATTAAAGGCATTTGAATATTCAACGTTATCAGGCTCCATTCTGCAAGCCGTTGAATAATTCCTGTAAGCCTCATCAAACCAGCCACGTCGCTGTTGAATTTGACCCTTGCAATAGTACCATTCGGCATTTCTCATATCCTTAGGAATACCGTCAAGTATCATTTCCGCATCATCGATTCTTCCGCAATTTATCTTCTCTCTGACATCTGCGAATTGCGAATTTCCGTAATATGCTCCGCTGTTAGGCTGCGAATATGAACGATTTGAAGAATAACCGCCGCTTCTCTGCGCCATTATCTCGTCATATGCCATATCAAGCTCCTGCATTTTCTTAACTGCAACGTCGGAAAGCGGACTGTCGGCATAGTTGTCAGACTGATATTTTCTTGCAAGATTTCTGTAAGCATTTTTAATTTCGTCTTCACTTGCATTTTCGTTTACGCCCAAAATATCATACGGGTTATTCAATCAAATCACCTCTCTTTTTCTTTATTATTTTCATAAGCTCTGCTTCCATACCGTCAAAAACAATATTTTCTATTAACGGCTTATAGCAGTTTTTGTCAAGCAATTCAAGCGCAAGCCCCGTTTCGTTTGCGGTAAGGCGGATAGATTTGATTATATCGTCCTCAATCGCCTTATTATCGCCCGTCAAAAATGATTTATCAAGCTTATATTTCAGAGCAAACGGGTTGTAAGCCCCTGTTTTAATATCGTTTTCAAGGTCGTCAAACGCATCCACAAGATATACCCACCGTCCGAGACAATAGCCTATTCTCTCAACAATGCGTTTCTGTGTTTCGTCTTTAATTCCGTCGGAAAATATCTTTTGCAACGAAACAGCTGTCGGATGAGCCGCTATATCTATACTGTCGATTTTTTCGTTTTCTATCCTTGTCTGCTCATCTGTTGACGCTTTTATTATATCATTATATTTTGAATATTTTTTTACGGCTTTGTTAAACTTTATTTTAATATAAGGGTAAACAAGCCGTGTTGCCAATCTTTTCAAAGGCTTCCCGTCATTTATATTATCAAGAACCTTATAATAAAACATAATCACCGTCAATGCGGCGGCGTCCTTTAGATAACTGTCTGTATCTATATAATTACACTTTTTAAGAGGGTTAAATCTGCACACGCCTTTATATGCGCAATCGGGCTTTGATTGAAGCACAGATTTTTTCAACAGAGCATAAAAGGCTGCGTCATAGGTCAATAAGAACCTTGCAAGCAAGCCGTATTCCTTGCCCAAGGTTCTGCAAAGAGAGCAATAAATTGCCTTATATGTTTCGTAGTCCTTTATTTTAAGCTCAGGCTTATCAGGCTTTACATAGCCAAACAAGAAATCACCTCTTAAAGAATTGAAGAAAGGTTGTTCATTATAGCCCCTGCAACCTCGGGCTTGTTCATAGTGTAAATATGAATTCCGTTTACGCCGTTCGCAATCAAATCAATTATCTGCTCGGTGGCATAAGCAATTCCTGCCTGCCGGAGCGAAACGGGATCATCGGAAAACTTATCAAGCATAATCTTAAATCTTGACGGAAGAGTTGCACCTGAAAGCGCACAGCTTCTTTTAATCTGATTTGGATTCATTACAGGCATAACACCCGCAATAACAGGCACGTCAATACCGACCTTTAACGCTCTGTACAAAAAGCTGTACAAAGCGGCATTGTCAAAGAACATCTGTGTTACAAGATATTGTGCACCGCAGTCAACCTTTTCTTTAAGATGAATTAAATCCTCGTGTGCATTTTTAGACTCAACGTGTCCTTCGGGATAGCAAGCCGCACCGACCGAAAATCCGCCGAAATCCAAAATCCTCTCAACAAGCTGAGAAGCATATCTGTAATAATTACTGTCGTCGGGGTTGTAATCCTCGGGCAAATCGCCTCTCAAGGCAAGAATGTTGTCAACGCCTATGTCTCTAAGCTGAGAAAGGATAGCATCAATTTCCTCCTTTGTGGAAGAAGCACAGGTAAGATGCGCCATTGACGGAGTGTGAAGCTCGTGTTGTATATACGAAGCGATTTTAGGCGTGTTTTGCGAGGTTCCGCCGCCTGCGCCGTAGGTTACGCTTATAAAATCAGGCTTCAAAAGCGAAAGCTTTTCTACCGATTTCAAAACAGGCTCAAACGGAGCGTTATTTTTCGGAGGGAAAACCTCAAAAGACGTTGTTATTCCTCCGTTTTCCAATATTTCATTTATAAACATATTTGCACCTCGCAAACAAAATCGACTTTTTGAATACAGTATATAATACCACAAACCGTCCTAAAAAAACAATATTTGATATGTTAATAAGCGCAATCTTTACATATTGTTTACAAATTAAGGCGGTACAGAAGCTGTACCGCCTTAAAAAATTTTATTAAACGTCGCCCATTTTACAGGTATAGACAAATTCAACCTTGTCTCCGTCCTTCAATGGATAGCTTTTTGTCGAAACCGAAGGCAACACACCGTTTACCTTATACATCCAACCGCTATATGCTCCGCAGTCAAATTCGGAAAGACCGCTAATCATTCTTACATATCCGCTTGAAGATATGCTGAAATTTATACGGTTTTCTTTAAGAATTTTTTTAAGCGCAGACATAACGCTTTCGCCGTTTTTTACGGTTATTGCAGAGGTCGAAAGTATAATCCCGTCAGCAGGTAAAACCTGTGCAAATGAGCCTTGCGATAAAATTCCGTAGTTTATCGCATTACGGCAATCAACCGAAAAAGTAACGGTTATTTTTTCATTTTCATTGCCGTTTACCTGTGGCGGTGAAGTCGGTGCTGCCGTTATTACAGCGCCCTCGGAAGAATTTGCAGAGCCTTCTGCGGCTTTTTTCGTTTCGGGAGACGGTAAAGCCTGTGTTTTGCTCTGTTTGTTTTCCGATATTTTGGAGACGCTTCCGCCTAAAGTGTCTTCAGAAGCCGCTTTCGTATCAGACGGTGCTTCGGTTGAATATTCACTGTTTGCCGATACCTCTTGATTTGCCGTATCTTCGGAAGCGTTGCCTTTTCCGCAAGCGGTTAAAACAAGAAGTATCGAAAGCAAAAGTGCAATAATTTTAGTCTTCATCTTTTTTTCTGAGAACAAGTGAAGCTGCACCTGTTGCAAGTGCAAGACCTACAAATACCGATACTGCGGTATTACCTCCTGTTCTCGGAATATCAACCTTATTACTCTTTGCCGTTGTCGGTGCAACTGTCGCATCGGTTGAGCTCTCCGAAGCTGTTGTATCAACCTCGGTAGTGGTGTCTACGGGAACGGGAGCAGTATATTTATAAATACCGTTGCCGCCCGCTGCACGATCCTTAACGTCAAGGAGAGCAAGCAAGGTCTGATATGTGGTCATTGTGTTATCAGCACCCGTGTAATCCTTTCCTGCGCCCGTTTCGGGATTGATAAAGCCTTTAAGAGCAGTAACAGAGTCATCACAAGGCTTGCCGAGACAATTCTTTGCAATTATAGCCTGTGCGGTTGACTCAGCTGATTTAGACGACCATGCTACATATCCGTAAGCACCGTCATCAAATTTCTGCGTTTCAAGGTATGCAAGAGCATTTTCAAGAGCTGTTGCCACTTCAGGAACGGACTTAAAATCAGCAAGTGCCTGAATTACAAATGAAGTTGTATCCGGATCAGAAGTAATACCGTATCCCGTATCTACAGAGCAATACGGGAAACCGCCGTCAGACTGCTGTGCCGCAAGGATTGTATCAACAATGGCCTTTCTTACGCCGCTGTATTCGGGTGCCTCTTTATAATCAAGAGCTATAAGCGGAAAATAAAGACTGCTGAGATAGGTTTGAGTAGTGTAGTCAACACCCTTAAGAGAAGCGAGCATATCATGTCCGCCGATATTTGCTGTATCATTTCCCCTTGCAAGCTCTGCAAGATAAATCAAAGCAAAATTTGCAGGGTACAAAGACGCATACTGCGCCTCAACGATAGTATTAACATAATTTTCAACTTCGGGATATACCGTTTTATTTCCTGCCTTTGCAAGTACAAGAACAGTCCACAAAATATCCGTATCAAGTGCAGATGTATCCGTAAAATCAAAGCCTGTGTTTTCACTCTTTGAGAGCCACGAAGCAAGTCCGTTGATTTCATTGTCTACGCTTTGAGCAGAAACTTGAGTTGCAAGCAAGCAAAATACCATTGCAACCGCAAGGATACCCGAAAGTACTTTGTTGAATTTCTTTTTCATTTTTACCTCCAATGATGTTCTTTCAACAAAAAAGAGGCGGACGCACATAGTGGTCCGCTCAAAGTACAAATAAAGAAGGTTAAACTTTATATGCACATCCTACTTTCCCACCGAAAGAGATTTGCAGTTCTGTGGCAGGTCTCCTGACTCGGACATACACATCAGCCGCCTTCCCGTTTTCACAGTGGCATATCGGCAAATGCTGTTCCATACAGTAGCGGGGGCTGTTACGGCTTTTAACCGTATTCCCTTTTAATTCGAGCAGAAAAATCGCACTCGAAACCATAGAACGTTTTCAGTTGTAATCCTCGCTTTCCCGATAAAGCAAACAAATTACCATATAATTCTACCTGTCTCTTATACACATCTCCGAGCCCACGAGACCGAGGCTGATCTCG
>ENA-OYZM01000588-OYZM01000588.1-human-gut-metagenome-genome-assembly--contig:-NODE-588-length-10787-cov-5.421729_pt1 | contig 10787 bp, 10 predicted proteins | sample MGYA00243291_ERZ653477 | MGnify/ENA primary metagenome ERZ653477 (study PRJEB26926, sample SAMN06165024) | human gut metagenome | biome: ENVO:00009003; feature: ENVO:2100002; material: ENVO:00002003... | reverse complement strand
AAGAGACAGCTTCGGGAATTATTTTAACTGCTTCCATACCTGCGTCGGCGGCATGGGCTGAATCAAATAATATCATAACCAATTCTACATTTGATTATAATACCACGGGCTGGGGCACATATAAGGAAAGCGGCGGAAAAGCTTCCCTCTCTGTGGATAGTGGACGTCTTGCCTTAAATATTACGTCTTTAGGAACATTAAACTATTCCGTTCAGGTATATTACGACATTGTGCCGCTGTATCAGAACGGAGTTTACCGCCTGAAGTTTGACATATCATCTACCGTAGACCGTTATGTTGAAGAAATGATTCAGCAAAACGGCGGTACATACAAGGCTTATACGTGGAAATGGATTAATATAACGTCTGAGCCGCAGACTATAGATTACACTTTTACTATGAATTCGGAAACAGATATTATGTCCAAGCTGGTTTTTAACTGCGGAAATCAAGGAAATGAGCTGCCGGAGCATACTATCTATCTCGACAACGTATCATTGGAGCTGATAGACGACAGCGAGGTTGATTATACCGAATTCAAGGCTTACGAGCCGCCAATCGTTATAAATCAGGTAGGCTATAAACCGGATAGCAAGAAAACGGCGGTTTTCCGCGAAGTGACGGATGAAACTGAATTTTCTGTAATTGATTCTGTCACCGGCAAGACGGTTTATACGGGAGAGCTTTATGGTAAAACTGTAAACAGCAGCGCAGATGAAACCGATTATTTCGGAGATTTTACATCGGTAACGAAACCGGGAAGCTATTATATATCGTGCGGAAACCTAGATGATTCCTATACCTTTGAGATTTCAGAAGCGGTTTATGATAATCTGTTGGACGATACCGTCAGAATGCTGTATCTGCAAAGGTGCGGCACTGAGGTTGAGGAGGGCGTATTCAGTCATCCCGCCTGCCATAATACGGAAGCTGTTATTTACGGGACAAGCGAAAAAATAGACGTTACGGGAGGCTGGCATGACGCCGGAGATTACGGCAGATATGTTGTTCCGGGAGCAAAAGCAGTTGCGGATCTGCTTTTCGCTTATGAGGCTGCTCCTGAACTTTATAGCGACGATATAGGTATTCCCGAAAGCGGAAACGGAATACCCGATATTTTAGACGAAGTCAGATATGAGCTTGAATGGATGCTAAAAATGCAGTCGGAATCAGGCGGAGTTTATCATAAGGTAACATGTCAGAATTTCCCCGGCTATATAATGCCGCAGTTTGAAACGAATCAATTAATTGTAACTCCTATTTCCACAACGGCAACGGCAGATTTCTGCGCTTCAATGGCGATGGCATACGAATTTTATTACGATATAGACAGAGCTTTTGCGGAAACATGCATTAACGCTGCCGAAAAGGCATGGGGATATTTAAATGAAAATCCTGATTTGATATTTGAGGATCCTTCAGATATAACCACCGGTGATTACGGGGACAGCTCCGATAAGGACGAACGCTATTGGGCAGCCGCACAGCTTTACCGCGCTACAGGAAACGACGTGTATCTTGAATATATTATGCAGAACGGCGTAAAAACAGGTCAGGACTGGACAACTGTAGGAAATTACGGCAGCTTTGCCATTCTGACTATGAAGGATATTGATAAGAACTCAGAAATATACACAAGGGTTAAGAATTCTGTTATTTCTCAGGCTGATTTATTTTTAAAAACTACTACGTCTTCTCCATATGGAGTAGCAATAACTAAATTTAATTGGGGAAGCAATATGACGGTTGCAAATGCCGGCGTTTTACTTGGCGTTGCCTATGACCTGACCAACGACAGCAAATATCTTGACGCGGCGGAATCAAATCTCAATTATCTTTTGGGCAAAAATCCAAATGGAGTATGCTTTGTTACAGGTTTTGGAACGGTATCTCCGCAGAATCCTCATCACAGACCGTCGATGGTTGCCGGACAAGCAATGAAAGGAATGCTTGTAGGAGGAGTCAATTCAGCCAAAGAGGACAGCGCCGCAAAGGCTTACCTTTCAAACAGTCCGGCTGCAAAGTGCTATATAGATCATTCCGAAAGCTATTCCACCAATGAAATCACGATTTACTGGAATTCACCGCTGACCTATTTGTTATCATTGACGGAAACGGAAAAAACCGAGATCAAGGGAGATATTAATTCCGACGGTGAAAGAAATACGGCAGATTTGGTTTTGTTGCAGAATTATATTTTGGGAAAATCGGATTTGACTGAAAAACAGACTGAGATCGCCGATATTAATAAGGACGGCTTTATAAATTGCTTTGATATTATAATATTAAAAAGAATGCTGTTAAATCGGTAATAACGGCGTTAAGATTATCTCCTGCTGCTTAAACGGAGGGTCAGAAATTTTATATTTTAAATAAAGCGCGCGGCGGGCAGTATAAAAAATTGTCCGCTGCGCTTTGCAGTCTGAGGAGAACATAACTCCGCTTTCCGTTTTTTCGCTGTTTGAATATCAAAAAAGCCCGAAACTTCGGGCTTTTTTGACTGTTCATCTCTTTTATAACAACAATATGGTGACCCGTAATCAAGTTCAGAAGTTTTTACATCAATATGATACATATTTCTACAGTAAGTCCTGACGATAGCCCAATTATTTTTTCAACAACATACTCAAGCTGGGTTACTCCTGCGCTCAAGCGCTTGTTTTTTTCCTTTTGTATGTTGTTATCCTTAGAAGAATCATAAAAATCCGTTACAAAGGATCCGGTATTGGTAACATAGGTCATCAGCGTTGGCGGTTTAATATCAGTGTTTTTATTAGCTCCTGTATATGCAGACTGGAAATACTCATATCTGCTGCCTGTTCCAACAAGAATATAAGCACGACCATGTCCGGGCATTGTGGCTGCCGCCGCATCTGTCGTTCCCAGCATCTCTTTTGATGCCTGTTTTGTTGCAACTTTCAAACATATTTTTGATTTTGTGTTAACACGAATATCATCATTGATCGCACCCTCAATATTCTGAGAAACAAGGATAATGTGCAGTCCAAGAGTGCGCCCGATTCTGGCAATTGTCGTGATTTCAGCAATAAAATCAACATCGTCAGATTCACTTGAAAACCGTTTTAATTCTGTAAACTCGTCAACAACCAGGATCAGATGTGATAGAGGCTTTAACATGCTAATATCACCATCGATGAAACGAATCTGTTTCTCTTTCTTTCCATCTCGAATCTCCTTGATAAGATCCTCACGAATTTTGATGCTATCCGTATTGGTTGAATTCTCAAGTTCGTGGATCTTCTTTATCTTGCGTAAAATTCTAATATACGCATCAGCATTATCAACATCAAGATCTGCCAGGATGATCTGTCTATTTTTCACTTCCGCATTTAATGATTCAAGGAAGCGCTTAAGCATATATACAGCAGATATACCCTGACTTTCTCCTGCTGTATTGGTAACAGTACCCACACAGTGAGGTAGTTTGCCAAGTCGCTCTGAGAAGCCGCCGCCTTTCATATCGACAAGCATTAAGTTCAGATCGATAGGAGAATATTTGACACACAGTCCAATCAAATAAGTGATGATAGTTTCAGATTTGCCGGAACCGGTTGTTCCGGCAACAAGCATATGCGGTCCATCTGCATTTTCATGCAAGTCAAGATAAGTGATACCATGCTCATTTTTTCCCATCGCTACCCGAAGATCTTTTGTAACGTCATTCTTAGGAGTGGTCGGGTCTTTCTCCTTATGATCAGTCCAGTTTTTCTTAATAACATCTACCAATCCGTCTCCTTGTATTGAAGTCGAATTCAAACCATATATGTCCTGATAGAGTTCAAATAAGGTAACAATTGATGGCACTTTTCCATTTTCAGCTACCCTTGTGTAATAAATCGAACTGAGTCGTCTGAATGCAAGGCTAAACTCTGCATTGGGTAGAAGTGCAGCACCGTCACCGAAAATATATTCATTACTAAAGCGAGTATATTCAATGATATCATCTGTGGTTGTAGAGGAATCATTACCTCCAGCAAGTTTGCTGAGAGTTTCATGACTCAGCAAATTGTATCTGTTGCTGATCCGGCGCAAATTGTCAAGTTCGACAATACTTCCACAGTATTTTGGAAGCATACCTTTTTCACGCTGAATAAAAATAAATGTTAACCCCAGAGAATTCACATAATCCTCGCCCTCAACCGGTGCTTCGGGTATATACTTTGAAAACGCTTTTTCTTTAATATCATAATCATCCATTACAAAGCAGACGATTTGTGTATGTTTTTCCGACACCGCGCCATCATCTTCTTCATCTGAATTGGTAGATTTTGCCCTTTCAGCAATTATTGTTTGTAGCTGACTAAAGACTTCGCCGGCACTTTTTTCGTCAAAAACAAACTGAGAAAGATTATCGAATAATTCATTTGTATGCGGAAGGAACAGATAATCCTCAATCAATTCGTTTTGCTTGTGAGTATCGCTTTCCTTATTAAAGAAGAATACCATCTGTAAGTCTTCAGGGGAGTGATAGAAAGATAGCTCAAAGGCAAGATGCTTTATAAACTGCAGAGAGATATCATGGTCTCTTGAAATAACACCAAGAGTCCCCATGTTTCTAAGATCAATCAGAAGCGGGGGCTTTTCTCCCTTACCGGAAGTATCTCTTAAATATTTAAATCCGGTTTGTTCTCCGCTATTTTCATCATCATATTGTGTCGTGGAAAAAATATATGGTAATTCAGTCAGAAGAAACTGATTCTTTAATTCCGACGCAGTTTCCTGGAATCCTTTCTTTTTCTTTTTCTTTGGTGGAATAATTATTTCAATATATGGAGTAGCGTCCTCTTGATCTTTTGGAGTATGCAGCTTATACCTTATATCATAGAAGATATCATCTTTCTGCTCTGCCTTTATCTGAAAAGACGGCTTTATTTCATCGGATTCCCCCAAAGAAATGCGCATGAAGTCATTGTCATTCTGCGAACGTGAAAAAATAACAGTAGATATTTCCCCTGCTTCATTGAAAAGCACACCCATCTTAGGATATACTTTATTCAGATAAACAATCTCATCTCTTTGCCACTGCACTATCTTCTTCTTTATGATAGTCTCATTTATATATTTCTCGTATTTTTCTTTCCACTCTGCTACAGATTCACGATGTTCCTTGGACTGGCGCTTTCTACCATAGACCGAGTTAACCGCCGACATGAACGGCATTGCAATTGTCATCGCCATCATGGAACTATTGAAAGCCGAATTATCTGTAAATTTGCTGATTAAGAAACGCATTCCGACCATGCCCAGTCCGGTAAGGATTGGAGGTGCAATGGTATCAAGAAGGCTTTCTTTTTGTTCAGCAGGCATATCGCCTGCCGGAAGAATGTCAATTTCTGTCGGCTCTATAACGTTCAGTCTTCTTGTGCTTATATTGTACTCAAGAGTATTGTTTTCACGCAGAATGTATGTTTTTTACCTATCGGTATCATCAAAAAGCTGCGGTACTCTTTCTACTACGTCTTTATCCGTAATAAGGATCTGACTTGAAGTAACAATACCCAAGCTGCTCAAGGGCATATCATAGTTCTTTTTGCGAGTCTTTTTTTCATCCAACTCATCTATGGATTCATCAGTAATATTCAAAACGGCATATTGTCCCATGATTGTATAAAAGACAAGAAACTCCTTATGTGTCTTGATATACTTCTCATAAGCCGAGTAGCACTCCTGTATAGTAAGGGTATTGGAAGTCTGTTCCTCTTTACTTTTCTTTGCCATTTTACCAAGACCGTAGTACACACCCTGGACAAACGCTTTAAGTGTAGTATCTTTTATTACAAGAAAAGACAGAGTTCTTGATAGATTTCCTACTTCAAATTTAACAGATACTAAAATCTCATTGTTTTTCATTATATCACCTGATTATAGACATAATCTTTTTCAGCTCTGCTTCAGTATCAATTTGCGAAGCCTTAACCAAAGAAGGTTTAATTATCTCAACTTGGCAATCTGGCTCTGAATATTGGATTTCTTCCGGAATTGAAATACCAGGAGTCACCGTTGTTTTGACAGCTGAAGCATTAATTTGTACCTCCGGTGCAGGCGTAGGCATACAAACTTCTCTTAGTTTCGTGATCTTCACCTGGTTAAGTTGGACATTTACATCCGGAGCAGATACAGATGCTACTGTTGGCAAGGCTATTTCAGCCTTTTCTATTTCAGTTGGAGTATTGTTGTATTCAGGAATTGGTACAGGAGATAGCTTTACAGAAGGTTTGCTCTGTTCTTTATAACTGATAATCGGAGCGCTAACTGTATTCAACGTAGCTTGTGAAACCTCATACTCTTTAATTTCAACCTTGACATCAGAGGGTTTAGCTATAGTAACCGAATGTAACGATGCCAACTCTGGCTTTTGGATGCATATGCCACCAATATCAGGCATTGATGTATTGACCATGGGTAAGGAAATACTGAATGCAGTCTGAATATCCGCCGGTGGTATCGTTGGTGATGACATATCAACTATTGGAAGAAGACTAATAGAGTAATCTTCAATAGCTATATCATTCAATTCGGGCATTTTGCATTGCTGCAAATTCGGAATTACTGTTTTATATTCTAAAGCATCATACTGTGTTGACTTAGGAATAGCAATAGATACAGAAGAAAGTGGCTCAATGATGAATGGTTCTCCTTCTTCCATATTAACTTCATTCGGATTGGAAATAAAGATGTCAGGTAATGAGGCTTTGTATCTTCTTATTGCAATTGCTTGCGAATTAGCCTTTAAAGCATTACTTGCTCGTTTAGTTACATTTAAAAGATTAATGCCTGATAAAGAATCAGCTGTGAATTCCTGTGTCCTTATTTCAGAAATTTTAGGAGTTTTGATTCTTTTAATACCTTTCTTTTTCACCGAAACATCAGGCATCTTAACTTTTTCTAGCTGTTCCAATTTTTCAACGAAAGCAACTCTTTCCAGATATTCTGCATATGACTGCTCATAGAGTTTGCGCTCATATTCACTAAGAACAGAAATCTCATCATGTGATAATATTTTAAATGACACTAAAACTCACTTCCTTAAAACTAAATGCGACTCTGCTTGACAAATGTTTCAAACAGAGCCGCATTATTATCGACTATACCAGGCTCTATCAGCCCTGCTGTCCACCATTTCTGATGCTCTGTGCAATCTGATCGTCAACCTTCTCAAAGTTGTCACGATTACCCTCGAGGAGTGAAGCAAGACCCTTGATCATTGCAGGAAGACCCGAATCCATGCTGGTAACGAACTCCTTGTAACTTTTGTTGAACAGTTCAACCATAGCATCTTTTGCATCGCCTTCCATCTCTGCGATTGCATTCGTGAAAGCTGTTTCAAAATCTGTTCCAGCTGTTGCATATTCCTTTGCGAGATTATGGATTGCCGTAACTGATGCAGCAACCTTTTCATTAACAATTCTACAATCTGCCATTATCTTTTTCCTCCATTACTTAGTTTTCGACAGAACCGCCGGGATTCTGGTTGCCCTGACCGAGCTGCTCATCAACGCCCTGGTCGTCTCCGGGGATCTGTGCCTTAACAGAATCACAAATGCCCTTCAACGAATCAAGCATCTTGGTAAGGTTTTCGCCGGTGTTAGGGAAGATGTTGTTATCGTAGAAAGCCTTAAAACCCTGTGCAGCAGAACCGGAGAAACTCGAAGGAATCAAGCCATCGATCTCCGCCTGAAGTCTGCCATTCAGCCCGTTAATAGTAGTCTGATAGTCATTGATAGCCTGAACAGCAGCATCCATCATTGCCTTTGTGATGTTAACTGTTCCGGTTGAGCCCATGTTTGCCATAAAAAATTACCTCCTAAAATAGATGACTTAATTCTTCAAAACCCGTAAAGACGTCCTTATAGTAGCCACTTCCGATAATAAGATTCAAAGTATCGGAAATATGACCAACCACCAAAGACATATTCTCCACTGGTTTTAATAACACATTTTTCGCTTCCAACTGAACTTCTTTCCCCGCAGGGGTGTCCATCGCCGAGGCTAGATCATCATACATCGTGCTCAGCTTTTCCTTCAGTTCATTTGTCCGTCTTTTTAAATCTTCCATCTGTTGTGCTGCCGAGTTGAATTTCTCTTCATCAACAACAAGATCTTCCCAGAGCCAAGCAGCCATTATGTATCACCTCCAGAGCGTGCCTCATTGATCTGTTCTCGAAGCGGTTTAGCAAGATCATCAGACAATAGCTTACAAAGTTTTTCAGCTTCGTCAAACTCGCCAAGATCTACATGACACTGGACACGAAAACTCAATGCCATCATATCTGAAGGATCTTTGATCATCTCATTTCTGAGGAACTTCAAGAAATCACGATATTCCTCGTCTGCCTTTTCGTATCCTTCATCCTTCAATGCTTTGATCAAGCTGTATTTTCCGATGTATTTGCTATGAGGATCCGAACTGTTTGCAAGCTTTGATGCGTATGCTCTGATATGTGCTGTGTCCTGCTTGATCGTATATGATGCAACATAGAGCCTATTGATCCTATCAAGCATCTCCACTGAATACTCAGCATGAACGCTTGAATCAAGCTGTGGGATTTTTGTCTCTTCTGCGGGCTGTTCCGCAATGGGAGTCATGTTGTCTGTATTCGTGGCAGACTTTCTTGCCTTCGCCGTGAGTTCACGTCCCATGACTTCAAGCCTTCTATCGCCATATTTGCGTCTGACAGCCTGAATAGCGTGATTTATCTGGCGTTCACTCGGTCTGCCTTCACCCTTCATTTCAAGTTCCGGTACTATTTTTACTGAGAATCCTGAGTTAAATGAGTAGATGGGGTTTTCAGCAGCATTTAAGCATTTCAGAGCCATATCTACATCTTCAAGCTGAACATACAAATCTGCGACAGTAACATAGCTTTCAATTACTGCATCAACACTTGGTTCAAGCACATAAAGGCCATCATAAATCTTATCAATCGCTGTGGTCAAATGTGTTCTGTCATGGTCAAGCTGATAACGCGCCGTTTCATATGCGATCCAGTCCATGAACAGATCCTTGGAAGGCTTTGCGAAGCGTTCCGCACGATCCAGTTCTTTTTCTGCTTCTTCGAGCCGATCTTCCTGAAGAAGGATATTGAATGCAATTCGATATCCGAGATAGTCGGTAGGAGCAAGCAGCTTCATCTGGTTCGCAATTTCAATGCCCGCAATTGTATCACCACTCATACTGTAGCTGAGAGCCTTCCGCTGCAGAACTTCCATATCAATTCCGATAATCTTTTCAGACTTGATGAAATTGAGAACCGCATCGTTATATCTGCGCATATCAAAACACAGCATAGCCATGATCTTATAAAGCTGTCCTACAACATTGGGTGAGCAACCTACTTCATCAGCTTTTGCAAACATCTCAAGAGCCTTAACAGGCTGATTATCTGATGCATAAGCATAACCAAGGTTGAAGTATCGATCACCGTTATCAGCATCATTTTCGATTGCTTTCTTATAATGGTCAATCGCTGATTCGTAGTCGGCTTTGGACATATATGCATTTCCGGCACACTGGTGAGCGTCTGGGTTTTTAGGTTCCTTTAAGAGTACTTCCTTTGCAAGCGTAAGAGAAACCTCATATTGCCCTTGTAAAAAAGCCAATCGAGAATCAGAAATTAAGGTACTTGCATCAAACATCATGCTTATTCACCTTCTTCTAGTAATGCTTCTCTATCCATTTCTTCCTCAACTTGTTTAGCAGTTTCAGCATATGATTCTAGCAGGTTTTTTAAGAATTCAGAAGTCGTCTCTTTATCATGCTCGTAGATAACGGTAGCTATTCCGTTATTATTCAACTCCGAATGAATAGAAAGTATTACTTCAATGCCTTGAGCATCTACATAATCACATTCATATAAGTATCTGCCCTCTGATACTATTGCTTTTATTTCTGAAATTGAAATATCCTTGTATTTTCTTAGTGTTTTAGCAATGCCGGCACTGAAATCAGGCTTTGCTGTTTTTATTCCAATATAACCCATATTGCCTCCTTAAAAATCTAAAATTGTTTTTATAGGTTCTCCAGGTAAACTATTTTTATAATTACCTCCATGCCAACCGTTTAGATGTTCATTTGCGGTTGCAGGATAGATAACTTCACCCTTGTCTGCCAAATGTGGATACTTGGATACACTGTAGGAATGATGCCCTTGTATAGTTTTCCCATTATAAGTTGGGCGTTTACCATTAAGAATATCAGCCTTTTGTTGAGGGGACCAGTAATGCTAACCTCGAATCACCTATCAACTCATCAATTGAAACAATATAGTCTTCCATTTATATCTCACCGACCATTTCAGTTATCAGAGCAATATGCTCACGAATCTTGACTTTTTTCAAGTTGTTGACAGATTCTTTTCCTCCAAGAGCAAGAAGTGGAACATAACCAAAGCATTCATCGTACTCTAAAAAACCATATTTCTTTAATGCGGCATTATATTGGCGTATACTCAGATACTCTTCATCAAGTTCGCCATCCGTTACGTCCCCAATGAAGAATTTAAACCCACTGGAAATCACATCATTTTCTCCATACCGATATTTAACAATTCCAACGAATTGATTTTTTTCCCATGTAATCAAATCGCCAAAAGCGGTTGCAAAAATAGGTATAGAAACATTACCTTGAAAATAGGAACTTTCAAGCAGTTCCTTATAATCATCAGGGTTTATAACTTTCATATAACCGTTATAAAACGTTCCGAATCCATATTTACGCCAAATATCAATTACTCCCGTAGCTGTCTCTTATACACATCTGACGCTGC
>ENA-OYZM01000571-OYZM01000571.1-human-gut-metagenome-genome-assembly--contig:-NODE-571-length-11029-cov-5.100328_pt1 | contig 11029 bp, 7 predicted proteins | sample MGYA00243291_ERZ653477 | MGnify/ENA primary metagenome ERZ653477 (study PRJEB26926, sample SAMN06165024) | human gut metagenome | biome: ENVO:00009003; feature: ENVO:2100002; material: ENVO:00002003... | reverse complement strand
ATACTATTTAATAAAAACTTTATAAGGAGAAATATGTCATGGGAAAGTGTACATTTAAAGGTGGATGTCATCCTTATGACGGTAAAGAGTTTTCTAAGGATAAACCAATCAAAGAACTCTTTCCAGCCGTAGGAGAGATGGTGTTCCCGCTTTCACAGCACATCGGCGCACCTGCTAAGCCAGTTGTTGCCAAGGGCGACTATGTCCTTGCAGGCCAGCTGATAGCCGAGGCAGGTGGATTTGTTTCTGCGAACATTCATTCATCTGTATCAGGTACTGTTAAAGCTATTGAGCCAAGAACATTGGCTACAGGCGGTAAGTGCAATTCTATCATTATCGAGAATGATGGCGAATTCAAAGAAGTTGAATATACACCTATGAAGTTCGAGGATCTTACTAAGGACGTTATCTTAGAAAGAATCAAGGCTGCTGGTGTTGTAGGTATGGGAGGAGCTGGTTTCCCAACTAATGTTAAGCTCTCTCCAAAGAATCCTGAAGCCATAGATTACATTATCGTTAATGGAGCAGAGTGTGAGCCTTACCTTACATCTGATTACAGAAGATTATTAGAAGAATCAGACAAGGTTGTTATGGGTCTTAAGATTGCTCTTAAGATATTTGACCATGCTAAGGGAATTATCGGTATTGAAGATAATAAGCCTGAGGCAATAAGAATCATGCAGGAAGCTACAGCTTCTGAGCCTGATATTGAAGTTAAGCCATTAAAGACTAAGTATCCACAGGGAGGAGAGCGTAGTCTTATATATGCAACAACAGGAAGAGCTATTAATTCAAGTATGCTTCCAGCTGATGCAGGCTGTATCGTACATAATGTTGATACAATATTCTCAATCTATCTTTCAGTTATAGAAGGTAAGCCTCTTACTAAGAGAATATGTACTGTAACAGGCGACGGAGTTAAAGAGCCTGGCAACTTCTATGTATGGTTAGGAACTAATTACAGACAGCTTCTTGACGCTGCCGGTGGTCCTGTAGGAGAACCTGAGAAATATATTTCCGGTGGTCCTATGATGGGATTTGCCATGTACAGTCTTGACGTACCTGTTGTTAAGGGAAGTTCATCACTTCTTGTATTCCAGAAGGATATCGTATCTAAGACCACATCTTCTGCATGTATAAGATGTGGTAAATGTGGTGAGGCATGTCCGGAACACCTTCTTCCAGCAAAGCTTGCCGGTTTTGCATCACGTAATGATGAAGAAGGCTTTACTAAGTTCGATGGTATGGAATGTGTAATGTGCGGAAGCTGTTCATATGTCTGTCCAGCCAAGAGACCATTAACACAGCAGATTAAGGCTATGAGAAGTACAGTACTTGCTAACAGAAGAAAGAAGTAGAAAGGTGGGCAATCAAAGTGAGTGAGATTTTTAACGTATCGACTAATCCTCATGTGCGAAGCGGGAATACTACTCAGACAATAATGAGAGATGTTCTTATTGCTTTAACTCCTGCCAGCATATTTGGTATAGTTAATTTTGGCCTCGATGCACTGCTTCGTATAGTAATCGGTATTGTTACTTGTGTAGCATGTGAGGCATTATATCAGTATTTCATGCATAAGAAAGTTACTGTTACAGATTTAAGTGCAGCAGTAACAGGTCTTCTTATTGCATTAAATATTCCATCAACATTAAATGTTGGTTTTGAAATCGTAGGATGTGTATTTGCAATTATCGTAGTTAAGCAGCTTTTTGGAGGACTTGGACAGAACTTCATGAACCCTGCTCTTGCAGCAAGATGTTTCCTTCTTATTGCATATACAGGTCCGATGACTAATTTTGTTACATCTAACGGATTTTTAGACGCATATTCAGGAGCAACACCTCTTGCACTACTTAAGCCTGGTGCAGAATCAACAGGCGTTGTTTCATTAGCTAAGATGTTTATTGGTACAACAGGTGGTGTTATCGGTGAGACTTCAGCAATCTGCCTTCTTTTAGGTGGTATCTACCTCCTTGCAAGAAAGGTTATTAACTGGAGAATACCTGTAATATATGTAGGTGTATTTGCAGCGCTTATATTCCTTTTTGCACCAGGACATCATTTCGATGTAATCTACATGCTTGAGGAAGTATGTGGTGGTGGACTTTTACTTGGTGCCATCTTCATGGCGACAGATTATGTAACTTCACCAATTACACCTAATGGTAAAATTGTATTTGGCTGCTGCTTAGGTCTTCTTACATTCATTTTCAGAATGTATGGTGGTTCAGCAGAAGGCGTTTCATATGCAATTATCTTCTGTAACCTCTTAGTTCCTCTTATTGAGAGAGTAACAGTTCCTAAGTCATTTGGTAAGAAGAAGCCAGAGAAGAAAGCAAAGGAGGCTGCATAAGATGAAGAAAATAGTTAAAGATGCATTAGTTTTATTTGCTATAACACTTGTAGCCGGAATTCTTCTTGGTGTTGTATATCAGATAACACTTGATCCTATTGCAAAGGCTAATGAGAATGCTAAGGAAAAGGCTTACAAAGCAGTTCTTGCAGAAGCAGACAGTTTTGAGACAATAGATGCCCTTCCTTCTGATGATGATATTAATGCTTCATCAGACATTGACTTCTCTAAGGATAAGGTCAATGAAGTTGCTATAGGAAAGAAAGGCAGCGAGACAGCAGGTTATGTTGTAACAGTTACAGATAGTGACGGTTACGGCGGAGATATCAAGTTTACAGTTGGTATTTCAACAGATGGAAAGGTACTTGGAGTATCATTCCTTTCAATCAGCGAAACTGCTGGTCTTGGTATGAGAGCTAAACAGGATCCATCATTTACATCACAGTTTACAGCTAAGTCTGATGCAGTTGCATCATTTTCAGTAGTAACAGATGGTTCAGCATCAGAAAGCAATGCTAATGTTGATGCAATCGGTGGTTCTACAATTACTTCTAAATCAGTCACAAAGGGTGTAAATTATGCGCTTGCAGTTTACAAGCTTGTGGCAGGAAACTAGGGAGGTGCGGACTTTGAATAAATGTATAGAAAGACTTTATAATGGTATTATTAAAGAGAATCCTACCCTGGTACTTACACTTGGTATGTGTCCTACACTTGCGGTTACTACATCAGCAATCAATGGTATAGGTATGGGACTTTCTTCTACAGTAGTACTTGCATTATCAAACCTTATGATTTCATTACTTCGTAAGGCTATTCCAGATGGTGTAAGAATGCCAGCGTTCATCGTTGTCGTTGCATCATTTGTTACAATGGTACAGTTCCTTATGCAGGGCTTCCTGCCAAGTCTGTACGACTCACTTGGAATATATATTCCTCTTATAGTTGTTAACTGTATTATCCTTGGACGTGCGGAAGCCTATGCTTCTAAGAATCCTCCAATTCCTTCATTTTTTGATGGAATAGGTATGGGACTTGGATTCACAATTGCTATCACAATCCTTGGAGCAATAAGAGAGCTTATCGGTGGCGGTACAATTTTCTCAGATGGTACTAACGCATTATTTGATCTCTCAACAATCGGTTACACACCAGCAAGTATCTTTATACTTGCACCAGGAGCGTTCTTTGTTCTTGCATTCATGATTGCTATTATGAACAGAATTAAGAGAAAGAAAGGCATGAAGCCTGCAGAAGTTCCTGACTACACAGAAGAGATAGAAGAAGCTAAGGCTGAGGCTAAGAATAACTAAGGGAGGTAAATATGGGATATTTTTCACAGTTATTATTGATAGCTGTAAGTACAGCAATTGTCAATAATGTAGTTTTAAGCCAGTTCCTCGGTTTGTGTCCTTTCCTTGGAGTTTCTAAGAAGATAAACACAGCAGCAGGAATGGGTGGCGCTGTTATCGGCGTTATCACTATTTCATCAGCTGTCTGCAGTCTTATATATGACTGTATACTTACACCGCTTAAGCTTACATATCTGAATACAATTGTATTCATCCTTGTAATTGCGGCACTTGTTCAGTTTGTTGAAATGTTTTTAAAGAAGACATCACCATCTCTTTATGAAGCACTTGGTGTATACCTTCCACTTATTACAACTAACTGTGCAGTACTTGGTATTGCACTTACTAACGTACAGAACTATAACACAGCAGCAGGACTTAATATTGGTCAGAAGCTTTTAGATTCTGTAGTCAGTGGATTAGGAACAGCTGTTGGTTTTACAATAGCAATCATAATCATGGCTGGTATACGTGAAAGAAACGAATTCAATGATGTTCCGGAAAGCTTTAAGGGAATGCCTATTGTATTACTTACTGCAGGACTTATGGCTATCGCATTCTTTGGATTTTCAGGTATTATTTAAGAGGAGGACGACAAGATGTCAGGTATAATTATTGCTGCAGTTGTTGTAAGCTGCACTGGTCTTCTTCTCGGACTTTTCCTCGGAGTAATGGGTAAGAAGTTCTATGTTGAAGTAGATCAGAAAGAGATAGATGTAAGAGCAGAGCTTCCTGGAAACAACTGTGGTGGTTGTGGATATGCAGGATGTGATGCACTTGCTAAGGCAATTGCCGCAGGAGAAGCTCCAGCTAACGCATGTCCAGTTGGTGGCGCACCGGTTGCAGCAAAGATTGGTGCAATCATGGGTGAGGAAGTTGGAGAATCAGTAAGAATGACAGCATTTGTTAAATGTGCTGGTGACTGCGACAAAGCAAAAGAAAATTATGTGTACTCAGGTGCAATGGATTGTACAGCAATGAACGTCGTTCCTAACGGTGGTTCTAAGGCATGTACATACGGATGTATGGGATATGGTTCATGTGTTAAGGCATGTCCTTTTGATGCAATTCATATTGTTAATGGTATTGCTGTAGTAGATAAGGGCAAATGTAAAGCATGTGGTAAATGTGTTGCTGTATGTCCAAGACACCTTATTGAAATCATACCATACAAGAGTAACTATACAGTTAACTGTTCATCTAACGATAAGGGTAAAGATGTTATGTCAGCATGCTCTGTTGGATGTATTGGATGTATGTTATGTACAAAGCAGTGTGAGTTCGGTGCTATTACAGTAGAAAACAATATTGCACATATTGATTATTCAAAGTGTACAGGTTGTGGAAAGTGTGCTGAGAAGTGCCCTAAGAAGATAATTCATCTTCATTGATAATTTAATCACAATAAGTTATAATAAGAAACTGCCGTAGGCTTATGCTTATGGCAGTTTCCTAGTTTAAGAAAAGAGAAGATACACCTATGGCAGAGATGAAATCGAAGTTACAAGATTTTTATAAAAGACTTGATTCCAGAAAATCAACATATTTTCTGGCTTATTCAGTTATTTTTGCAATCCTTGCTATAGGTGTGTTTTCTTTTTATTTTTTCACTAGAAAGACATTCATATGGGAGGTTGATGGCTGGGAACAGCATTATAAGTCACTCATATATTATTCACAGTATTTAAGGGACTTCTTTAAAAATATATTTATCAATCATCAGTTTGTAATACCACAGTGGGATTTTGCAATAGGTGAGGGAAGTGATGTTATAGGAACATTTCACTATTATGTGATAGGCGACCCATTTACATTCTTATGTTTCCTGTTTCCAGCAAAGTACATGTATATATTCTATGAAGCAATGATTCTTTTAAGAATATATCTGTCAGGTATAGCATTTTCACTGCTGTGTTTTTATACAGGACATAAGAAAAGATATGTCCTTCCAGGAGCAGTAGCTTATGCATTCTGCTACTGGGCAATATACAATGCGGTAAGACATCCGTTCTTTCTTAACCCGCTTCTGTATTATCCGCTGCTTATATTGGGTGTTGAGAAGATAATCAGAGAGAAGAAAATGTGGCTCTTTACAATAACAGTAGCTGTTGCTGCAATGAGTAATTTTTATTTCTTCTACATGCTTGTGTTCACAACAATTATATATGTTATTGTAAGATTCATATTCTGTTATGGAAAAAATGTAAAAATGTGGGGCAAAGGAATATTAAGACTTGCAGTTTCATCGGTTACAGGACTGTGTATGGCGGCAATAGTGTTTCTGCCTGTGCTTCACGTTTTCTTAAGTGACAGCAGATTTAATACACCTAATAAAATGGGACTGGTATATCCTTTTTCATACTATGCAAAGCTTCCGGGACTTTTTATCGTTGAGGGTGATAACTTCTGGACATGCATGGGATTTGCAGTGCCGGTGTTACTTGCAGTGCTTTTAATGTTTAAGAGCAGACGTAAGTACACAATGCTTAAGACTTATTTTATTATAAGTGCTGTGATGATATGTATACCGTTCTTCGGACAGGCAATGAACGGATTTTCATATATGTGTAACAGGTGGATATATTCATTTGCATTATTATGTGCATATATACTTGTGTGCATGATGCCGCGTCTTATAACACTGGAAAGAAAAGAAATCCGCTTTATTGGAATTGCACTTACAATATATTTTGTGGTATGTATGTGCGTAAAGTATTCAAGAAATGGCAAGCTTATAAGTGCAGTTACAATTGGAGTAATATTGCTAATTGGACTTAGCATAAAGAATGTTAATGAATATAACAGATGCATGATGGTGACAGTAGCGGTTATGCTGGCGGCATTAGCTAATGGTATATGGAAAAATGCTTCATTTGGGGAAAATTATGCGGCACAGTGCATAAGCGTTAAAATGGCACAGGAAGATGTGTTTGGAAGCGAGAAGGAGCTTATAAGTAAAGATGCTGAAGATACAGATTTTATCAGATATTCAGGCTCTGGACTTTCGTACAATATGAACTGCATAACAGGAATATCATCCTCTAATCTGTATTGGACACTTACTAATCCGTATGTATCGAAATTCAGATATGATTGTGCAATCAGGCTTGATACGCTGCTTCCGCACAAATACACAGGCTATGATGACAGGTCATCTCTTATAACATTGTCATCTGCCTCAAAGTATCTGGTGAGTAAGACCGGTGGACTTGTTCCATATGGATTTGCTTATGAATCAGAAAATGATGATTATGTAATGTATAATAACGACAATGCACTTCCGTTAGGATTTACTTATGACAAGGCTGTTAATAAGAATGAATGGGAGGGCTTAAGTGCAGTTGATAAGCAGAAAGCAATGCTTCAGGCTGTTGTTATTGACAGGAGTGGGAAGGATACCAGGGAGGCGCTTCCTGACAGGGTATCTGTTAAAGATTTAAGTTATGACAGCCAGATTAAAGATTATACAATGAATTATGATGCCAAAGAAGTACAGTGTACTGACAATACATTTGCAGTAACTAAGGCAGGTGCCAGGGTAACATTTAACTTTACAGGCAGTGGCGCAGGTGAGACTTACTTTAATATTAATGGGCTTGATTATGAAGGCGCAGCACAGTTCCAGCTGTATTTTGGAAAGAAAAAGTTTGACCCGTTAGACTTATACTCTAAGTCAGACTGGAAAGAGCTTTCACATAATGAGAAGAAGAAGATATTTAAGAATTTCATATACTGGACACAGTCTACAAGCAGTGTTAAGCTTGGGATTACGACTGATACAGGAGTAACCAAGTCAATGAATTACTTTACATCTGATTACAGCTATTACAGTAACCAGCATGATTTCAGTGTGAATATGGGCTATTCGGAAGAAAATGTTACATCAGTTACAGTGACTTTCCAGAAGATTGGTGTGTATTCTTATGATGATATACAGATTGTATGCCAGCCAATGGACAGTTACACTGACGAGATTAATATACTTAAAGAAAATGTATTAACAGATGTAGAGCTTGGAAATAATAAGGTTACAGGTCAGATAACACTTGACCGTAATAAATATCTGTGTCTTACAATCCCTTATTCAAAGGGCTGGAAGGTATATGTAGACGGGGAAAGACAAAAGCTATATAATGCTAATGGTCAGTATATGGCTGTATATCTTACGAGTGGAACGCATAATGTAACACTTAAGTATTCTACGCCACTTCTTAAAGAGGGAGCGTTGGTGTCACTTGCAGGTGTGGCCATCTATGCCATGCAGCTTGTAATTAATAAGAGAAAGAAGAGGGAGTAATAATGTACAGAGAAGTTGCGAAACTTATTATATATGGTAATCATGAGGACACTATTCTTATGAAAATGTCCGATATTTTCAAAAAATTTGATAGGGATGAGGAGACTCCTGACAAGCTTATAAGTGATATATATGAGCAGATTAAGAGAATATTGGAGGTTGCCACAGATTATGGCTTTGATAAGAATTTATGGCATAATTATCTTACATTCTATCTTATAACTAATGAGAATCCATTCAGCCTTACATGTGAAAAGGTAGGTGCTAATGATGGAAGTGTTAATGAATTTGCTAAAAACGACTTCAAGGTGTTTATGAATCTGTTTAATTATGATTTCAGACCTATTGAGGCTGCACTTGGAATTAACTGTTTTTCACTTATATCTGATTACAAGGCAATTGTTAAGAAAGAGCTTATGTACAATAAGAATGTAAGTGAGAAGGTACAGGCTTTAAGCCTTAAGCTTGAGACAGCAAAGGACGAGAATGAGTTCTTTAATTATGTTACTGATTTCTATAAAGCATATGGTGTAGGAATGTTCGGACTTAATAAGGCATTCAGGGTAATAGGCGGTGATAATGGCGTTACATTTACACCAATTAACAATATGGATAAGGTTATGTTAGATGACCTTATAGGTTATGAAATCCAGAAGAAGAAGCTTGTGGAGAATACAGAGGCCTTTGTTCAGGAAAGAAAAGCTAATAATGCGCTTCTTTTCGGTGACAGCGGAACAGGTAAGTCAACTTCTATCAAGGCTATTGTCAATGAATATTATGACCAGGGTCTTAGAATGATAGAGATATACAAACATCAGTTCAAGGATTTATCTAATGTTATAGCAAGCATTAAGAACAGAAATTACAAGTTCATAATATATATGGATGATTTATCTTTCGAGGAATTCGAGATTGAATACAAGTTCTTGAAGGCTGTAATTGAAGGCGGTGTTGAGACTAAGCCTGATAATATTCTTATCTATGCAACATCTAACAGAAGACATCTTATCAAGGAAACATGGAATGACAGAAATGATATGGAAAGCAATAACGGTCTTCACAGATCTGATACTATTGAGGAGAAGCTTTCATTAGTGAACAGATTTGGATGCCAGATAAGCTACTCTAAGCCATCACAGAAAGAATTCTTTGATATTGTTATTGGCCTTGCAAGGAAGAATAATGTTAAGATGACAGATGAAGAGCTTATGGCAGAGGCTAACAAGTGGGAACTTTCACATGGTGGAATATCAGGAAGAACAGCACAGCAGTTTATCAATTACTGTCTTGGGGGTAGAGAATGATTTCATACATTAAAGGTGAGCTTGCCGAAATCCTGCCAGATGTAATCGTTGTGGAAGCCAATGGAATCGGATATAATATATATGTTCCGGGTTCAGTTCTTGGTGAGCTTCCATCAGTTGGCAGTGAGGTTAAGATATATACATATATGAATGTCAAGGAAGATGAATGCAGTCTGTTCGGATTCCTTACAAGAGATGATTTAAGCATGTTTAAAATGCTTATCTGTGTCAATGGTATTGGCCCTAAGGCAGCGCTTGGTGCATTATCTAATATCACAGCAGATGATTTAAGATTTGCAGTTCTTGCTGATGATGTGGCAGCAATCAAGGCACTTCCTGGTATCGGACCTAAGACAGCACAGAAGATTATAATTGAGCTTAAGGATAAGTTAAAGCTTGATGAAGTATTTGAATCAGCACTTTCTAAGAATAAAAATGCAGACAATAACAGTAATGTAAGTAATGTCATGATGATAAGAAATGACGCTGTTGAGGCACTTGTATCACTTGGATATTCAAGCAAAGATGCACTTGTTGCTGTCAAGGAAGTGGAAGATATAGAGAATAAGGATTCTGAGACGGTTCTTAAGGAAGCGTTAAAGAAGCTGGCTAAATTCTAGAGCAGAATAGTATTTGAGAAATGAGGGGCTATATGGAAAAGAGGATTATATCAACACAGATAACTGAAGAAGATTATGGTATTGAGAATTCCTTAAGACCATTATCTCTTGATGACTATGTTGGACAGAATAAGGTTAAGAGTAATCTTAAAGTATATATTGAGGCAGCAAAGGAAAGAGGAGAGGCACTTGACCATGTGCTTTTCTATGGACCTCCGGGACTTGGAAAGACAACTCTGGCAGGAATTATTGCTAATGAAATGGGGGTTAATATCAAGGTTACATCCGGTCCTGCAATCGAGAAGCCGGGAGATATGGCAGCTATACTTAACAACTTGAGTGAGGGTGATATTCTCTTTGTTGATGAGATTCACAGACTTAACAGACAGGTTGAAGAAGTGCTGTATCCGGCAATGGAGGATTATAAGATTGATATTATGATCGGAAAGGGTGCAACAGCAAGGTCTATAAGACTTGATCTGCCACAGTTCACTCTGATAGGTGCAACAACAAGAGCGGGACTTTTATCAGCACCTTTAAGAGACAGATTCGGTGTTGTAAGCCATATGGAATTCTATACAGTTCCGGAGCTTGAGAAAATCATTATCCGTTCAGCCAATGTGCTTAATGTTGATATTGACTCAGACGGAGCACATGAGCTTGCAAGAAGGTCAAGGGGAACACCGAGACTTGCCAACAGACTTTTGAAAAGAGTAAGGGATTTTGCACAGGTTAAATATAACGGACATATCAATAAGGATGTTGCTGATTATGCACTTAATCTGTTAGATGTTGACAGAGATGGATTGGACCGTAACGATCGTGTTATACTTACTACAATAGTTGATAAGTTTGATGGCGGACCTGTCGGTATTGAGACACTGGCAGCTTCAATAGGCGAGGATTCAGGAACTCTTGAAGATGTTTATGAGCCATATCTTATACAGAACGGGTATATTAACAGAACTCCAAGAGGAAGAGTTGCAACTAAAGCAGCTTATGATAATCTTGGCAGGCCATTTAAACAAAAATAACATAAAATATTCTAAAGAATGTGTTTTATGAGTTGAATAGTAAGCTGTCTCTTATACACATCTGAC
>ENA-OYZM01000570-OYZM01000570.1-human-gut-metagenome-genome-assembly--contig:-NODE-570-length-11036-cov-5.855933_pt1 | contig 11036 bp, 8 predicted proteins | sample MGYA00243291_ERZ653477 | MGnify/ENA primary metagenome ERZ653477 (study PRJEB26926, sample SAMN06165024) | human gut metagenome | biome: ENVO:00009003; feature: ENVO:2100002; material: ENVO:00002003... | reverse complement strand
GAAGCGTCCCTGCCAGTAACTTTGCGCTCCCGCAGGAGCGCCCCCAAGCTGCTCTGCCCACTACTTGCACATTGTCGCGCCAGATGGGCGCGACCACATAGCCGCTCCACCGCACCTTGCCCTTGCTTTTCCCCTCCAAACGGATACCCAACCCCAAAAAGATACAAGAAAACCAGCGGCACAAAACCGCTGGTTTTTTCAATCTCCAGAAATATTCACTTTTTCAGCTCCGCCAGATGAATCCGCAGGAACATCAGCACGTTCGCCACAAACTCGCACGTCGTGGGGCGCGGTTCATGCGGCGCGGGATTCCGCCCCGACAGGGCGCAGTAAAGCGGAATGTTCTGCTCCTGCCACGATTGGTTGATGGCCGTGCGAATCGCGCGTTCTACCGCCAGCGGCGACGTGCTGTATCGCCGCGCAACGGTCGGGTAGACTTCCATCGTCATGCAGCGCGTCTCAATGGGCTGACGCAGGAGATACAGAATCGCATCCACCAGATAGTAGAAGCCGGACAGACGCGCAGGCACGCCGAGAGACGACAGCAGACTGGAAATCTCCCACTGCGTCGGGATTTGCGATTTCGGCAGGGGCAGTTGAGGCGGCTTCGGGCGGGCGGATGCAGTGGACGACGACACGGAAGGCATGGGCTGTGCGGGCTGAACGGCTCGCGCTGTCTGTGCGCCCTGCACCGCTCCGCCAAGCGGGATGAGCGGAATTGCCTGCTGTATAGGGAAACCGTCCACCTCCGACGTCATCAGGCAGTACACCGGCGCGAAGTTCGGGCTTGCGGCGGGTACAGCGCGGACGCTCACAACTCGGCAGGTTGAGAAATTGACGGTTTCTGGCGCAGGGCGTTTCGCATCATCCACGGGAAAGGACCTCCTTCAAAGTCGACAGAAAAAAATGGAAGTAAAAACTCGACAAAACAAACACAAGGAAAAACGGAACTTTCAAATTGCTACTGCCTGACGTCCGACTGCACAATAAGAAGTATTCACACTTCTATTGTATCACGGATACGAGAAAAAGAAAAGTGATGAATGTAAAAAATAGGCTGTTTTCGGCTGGAAAATGCAAAAAAAACAGTTGAAGTACAGGTGTGTACAATTTGAATACAATTTGCGGAAGAGGTTACTTTGAACATTGCGGAACATGAAGAAAAGGTTACATGGCTGTGTTTAGGACAAACGAGGGTGTAATAGCGCGGCTTAGGGGGCGCGTCTGCGGACGTGCGAAATTCCCCTTTTGACCCCTCTGCGCGATGGAGACGGCTTCTTCTCCATCCTTTTTCCGCGTGTTTAGCCCCTTTGTGCCGCGCCTATTCTTTTTCTGTTCCTTCCCCTATCCAATACCACTGATACACCTGCAAGACCTTTGCGCCTTCCAAGTCCTTCGCGTACGGGCAGCGCATCACCCGCTGGCGATTCTGCGCAAACGACAATTCATACGTCCGCACCGTATCCCCCTGAAATCCGCGCGGCGACGGATCAACCGCCACAAACCGCTTCCGCTCCGCATTATACCCCACAATCAGCAGCGCATGGCCCACACCGTTCGTCCGCTTCATATATATATATAGCGGCGAATATCGCTCATCGTTGAGATACTGCGCCATCATTTCATCAAATGTCGCTTCGGTCAATCCACGCCGCGCCAAACCATCCACCAGCGCCGTGATTTCGTCGTACGGCTCATTCAGCGTGCGCCGCTGGGCAAGGACGCTCATATCCACCGGGGTCATATCCACGCCGAGGTAGGACAGCGCCATCGAGTACACCGCACGCGTGCACATGGTGCCGATGTAGTAGGCATAAGGCGCGCCGTAACGGTTTTCCTTCGCAGTCAGGTCAAATTCGCCTTTTTCCTCGCCCGAACGCCAGTAATCAGCGCAGAACATGTCGTCGCGCCGCGTCTGGACAATCAGGCGGACTTGCCCGCTCACGACATCCAAGCGTTCGCCGGTATCAGACTGGATGAGCAGCGCGTTTGCCTCTTCAGCGGACTGCGCCTCGCGGATGGAGGCGGGCAGCATTTCCTCCGCCCATGCCGCGCCGATGAGCGCCCAAATCAGCGCCAGTATCAGCAGGCCGCGGATTCCATGTTTCTTCAAGCCGCTCACCCCTTTCCGGCAGATTAGCTTGTTCCATTATATCGCGTTTTTCGATGAATTTCAACATATTTCCGGGAATGTTGCATTTTCGCGCAGCAGGAAGCGGGTGCGCTCCGCTGATGGCAGGCACACCCGCCTCGTCAATTTTTCAAATAGTGATTCGCTTCGGAATCGGATTCGCGCTGACGGCATCCGCATTGCGCGGCAGAAATCAGCGTTTCCCCAGCATCTTCTTGAGGAACTGCCCCGTGTACGACTTTTCGCACGCGGCAACTTCCTCCGGCGTGCCTTCGCAGACGATTTCGCCGCCTTTGTCGCCACCCTCCGGGCCGAGGTCAATCAGGTAGTCCGCCACCTTGATGACATCCAGATTGTGCTCAATCACCAGCACGCTGTTGCCCGTTTCAGTCAGGCGCTGCAAAACGCCGATGAGCTTGTCCACATCTGCCATGTGCAGCCCGGTCGTCGGCTCGTCCAAGACATAGAGCGTCTTGCCTGTCGCGCGGCGGCTGAGCTCCGTCGCCAGCTTCACGCGCTGCGCTTCGCCGCCGGAAAGGGTCGTCGATGCCTGCCCCAGCTTCATGTACCCCAAGCCGACGTCGTAGAGCGTTTCGAGCTTGCGGCGGATGCTCTCGTGGTTCTCGAAGAAGGTGATGGCTTCCTCGATGTTCATATCCAGCACGTCGGAGATATTCTTGCCCTTGTAGGTCACTTCCAGCGTCTCGCGGTTGTAGCGTTTGCCCTTGCACACGTCGCACGGCACGAAAATATCCGGCAGGAAGTGCATTTCGATTTTCAGCATCCCGTCGCCGCAGCAGTTTTCGCACCGCCCGCCCTTGACGTTGAAGGAGAAGCGGTTTTCCTTGTAGCCGCGCGCCTTCGCTTCGGGGGAGGCGGCAAAGATCTTGCGAATCTGGTCAAACAGCCCGGTGTACGTCGCCGGATTCGACCGGGGCGTGCGCCCGATGGGGCTTTGGTCAATGCAGATGATTTTGTCCAGCTGCTCCACGCCCTCCATGCTGCCAAACGCGCCGGGACGGGTTTTCGCGCGGTTCAGCACCTTCGCCAAGTGCTTGTAGAGGATTTCGTTCACCAAGCTGGATTTGCCCGACCCCGACACGCCCGTCACGCAGCAAAGGCAGCCAAGCGGCACTTTCACGTCAATGTTCTTGAGATTATGCTCCTTCGCGCCGCGGATGGTCAGGAAGCCCTTCGGCTGACGGCGCACGTCGGGAATCTCGATGCGCTTCTTGCCCGACAGGTACTGCCCGGTGATGCTGTTCGGATTGCGCTTGATATCCTCCACCGTGCCTTCCGCGACGATGTTGCCGCCGTGGATGCCCGCGCCCGGCCCGACGTCCACAATCCAGTCCGCCGCGTACATCGTGTCCTCGTCGTGCTCGACGACAATCAGCGTGTTACCCAAGTCGCGCATTTTTTTCAAGGTGTTAATGAGCTTCATGTTGTCGCGCTGATGCAGGCCAATCGACGGCTCATCCAGAATATACAGCACGCCCATGAGCGCTGAGCCAATCTGCGTCGCCAGCCGGATTCGCTGCGCCTCGCCGCCGGACAGCGACCCTGCCGCGCGCGCCAATGTCAGGTACCCCAGCCCGACGTCCTCCAGAAAGCCCATGCGCGCGTTGATTTCCTTCAAAATCTGCGCGGCAATCATGCTTTCCTTCTCCGTCAGCGCCAGCGACTGAAAGAACGCCCGCGCGTCCGTGATGGACAGGCTGGACACCTCATACAAATTCTTGCCGCCGACCGTGACCGCCAGCGCTTCCGGCTTCAGGCGCTTGCCGTGGCAGACCGGGCAGGGTTCTTCCGCCATGTATTCTTCATAGGCGGCTTTCATGGCCTCACTGCCTGTTTCCTCATAGCGGCGCTCCAAGGACGGAATCACGCCCTCGAACGTCGTGGAATACGTTCCCCTGCCGCTGGGCGTGTCGTAAGTCATGGTCAGCTTCTCGCTGCCCGTGCCGTAGAGCAGGGCATGGATGCCCGCTTCGGGAATCTCCTGAATCGGCGTATCCATCGTGAAGCCGTACTTGTCGCATAAGGCTTGGAAATACTGCGCCGTCACGCCGTCGCCATCCGCCGAACCGAAGCCCATGGCGTTCAGTCCGCCCTGCCGTAGAGACAGCGACTTATCCGGGAACAGAATGTCCGTGCTTACGACCATGCGGTAGCCCAGCCCGCTGCACGCCGGACACGCGCCATAGGGGCTGTTGAAGGAGAACATGCGCGGGCTGAGTTCCTCGATGGAGATGCCGCAGTCCGGGCAGGCGTAATTCATGGAGAAGAGCAGCTCGCCCTTGTCCATCATGTCCATGATGACCAAGCCGCCGGAGCGCTTCGTCGCCGTCTCGATGGAATCCGCCAGACGGCTCTGAAACTCCTTGCCGGGGCGGACAATCAGGCGGTCAACGACGATTTCAATCGAGTGCTTCTTCTTTTTGTCCAGCGCCGGCACTTCTTCCAGCCGATACAGCTCGCCGTCCACCCGCACGCGCGCGAAACCGCTCTTGCGCGCCTCCTCGAACACTTTGACATGCTCGCCTTTTTTGCCGCGGATGACGGGCGACAGCACCATCAGCTTCGTGCCTTCGGGATAGGCGACGATTGCGTCCACCATCTGGTCAACGGTCTGCTGGCGGATTTCCTTGCCGCACTTCGGGCAGTGCGGATGCCCCACGCGCGCATAAAGCAGACGCAGATAATCGTGGATTTCCGTCACCGTGCCGACGGTCGAGCGCGGATTGCGGCTGGTGGTTTTCTGGTCAATGGAGATAGCGGGGGACAGGCCGTCAATCTGGTCAACATCGGGCTTCTCCATCTGCCCCAGAAACTGCCGCGCATAGCTGGACAGGCTTTCCACATAGCGCCGCTGTCCCTCGGCATAAATGGTATCGAACGCCAGCGAGCTTTTGCCCGACCCGGACAGCCCCGTAAACACAACGAGCTTGTCGCGCGGGACGGTCAGGCTGACATTGCGCAGGTTATGCTCTCTTGCGCCGCGAATGATGATTTGGTCGTTCATCGTTGCAATCCTCCTTGGCTTAGGAACACAGTATAGCACATTTTGTCCGGCACATGCAAGGCGAACACGAACAAATATTTTCGTATCGTGGATATGCTGGGGGCTTTTTATGGAATCGCATTGACAAATGAAGGCTTGTTGTGTATGATAATGGTATAAAGGAGGTTGTTCTAATGGAAAAGAAGTGCTTCGTAGCTCTGCTGATGGTTGTTGTGATGATGTGTGCCTGCTGGACGGGTGTACTCGCGGAGGATGTGGAACGCGAGGCGTTCACGTCTGGGGACTATGAGTATGCGCTGCTGGATGATGGAACAGTGGAGATTACAGGGTACAATGGAAAAGCAGAAAAGCTCACCATTCCCAATATGCTCAATGGGAAAAAGGTTACTTCTATTGATGACAGAGCGTTTTATCGGTGTGATTCTCTAATCAGCATCATCATCCCAGATTCCGTTGCGAAAATTTCTGCTAATCCTTTTGCATACTGCAGCACACTAAAAAGTATTTTCGTTTCTTCTGAACATCCGTACTTTTTTGCCATTGATGGCGTTTTATTCCGTAAAGCAGATAGCTGTTTGATTTCTTATCCTAAAGGAAGGGAGTACACAACTTATAACATTCCTCAGGGGATTACTGCTATTGGAAACAGCGCGTTCTTCTGCTGCGATTCCCTGATTAGCGTCGCCATCCCCGATTCCGTTATTTCCATTAGAGACAGTGCGTTCTCCTGCTGCAAGTCCCTGACGAGCATCACCATTCCCGATTCCGTTACCTCCATCGGTGACAGCGCGTTCTCCGACTGCGATTCCCTGACGAGCATCACCATCCCCGATTTCGTGACACAAATTGGTGTGAATCCCTTTGTATTCTGCTCCTCCCTGAAAAGTATTTTCGTTTCCCCCGACCATCCGTATTTTGCCGTCATTGATGACGTTTTGTTCCGAAAAGCCGATAAAACCTTGATTTCCTACCCTGAGGGAAAGGCTTCTTCAACTTATACCATTCCGCAGGGAATTATCTCCATTGGGGACGGCGCGTTCTTCGACAACTCTTCCCTGAAGAGCATCACCATCCCCGATTCCGTTATCTCCATTGGGGACTACGCATTCTTCAGCTGCGAGTCCCTGACGAGCATTAGCATCCCCCATTCCGTTACTTCCATTGGGGACTACGCATTCTCATGGTGCAAATCCCTGACGAGCATCACCATCCCCGATTCCGTTACCTCCATTGGCGACGAGGCGTTCTCCTCCTGCTCTTCTCTGACCTCCGTCAACATCCCCGATTCCGTGACCTCCATTGGCGACAGCGCGTTCTACTCCTGCGACTCCCTGACCTCCGTCTCCATCCCCGATTCCGTTACCGCCATTGGCAACCGCGCGTTCTACTCCTGCGACTCCCTGACCTCCGTCTCCATCCCCAATTCCGTTACCTCCATTGGCGACTACGCGTTCGGTGACTGTTCCAACCTCACCCTCACCGTCCCCCGCAACTCCTACGCTGCCGAGTACGCCAAAACCAACAACATCCCCTACACCTACCCCGACGCCAACGACTGGCTGAACAACTAACCCGCGACAAAATTTCTTTCTGCCTTGCTCCGCGCACTCGCCGGGGCAAGGCGCTTTTTCTTCCCCCTTGCAGTCCTCCCGCGAAAGTGGTATGATAGAAGACAGAACGCAAGGAGGCGGCGAAGATGGAGCGCATCCGCAAAATTCCTGACGACAGCGACCGCGTATCCCCCGATGAGGACGACGAGGACATGTCGCCCTATGAACCGACGTACCGCGACGGCAGCGCGAAAAACGAATGCTGGCGCGACGACGACGGCTGATTATCCCCCGAAAGGAGAAGACCCCCATGCTGACCATTGATTTTCTGACGGACTATGTGTGTCCGTTCTGCCTTGTCACGAAAGAAAACCTCCGCGCGGCGCTGAAAACGCTGCATCAAGAGGCGGAAATCATCGAGCATCCGTATGCGCTGACCCCCGAAGGCAGCGAGGCGACCGACATCTGCGACGAGGAGCATCGGGCATATTTCGCGCGGCTGAAAGAACCCGCGGAGACGGTCGGGCTGAACATGCAGCTTCCGCCGGAAATCCGCCCGCGCCCAATGACGTATCTGGCGTTTGAAGGGGCGGTGCTGGCGGAAAAATCGGGCAAGCACGAGGCGTGGAGCGACCGGGTTTACCGCGCGTATTGGGTCGAGGGGCGCGACATCGGGCAAATTGACGTGCTGTGCGAGCTGGCGGCGGACATCGGACTGAATGCGGACGAAATGCGTCAGGCGCTCGAAAACCGCACCTATGCGGGCGACGTGAAAGCCGCCATCCAGCACACGCTGGACACCTATCATCCGCGCGGCGTGCCGATTCTCTTCGTCAACGGGCAGCGCATCCGCTTGCGGGCGTACACGCTGCCGGAAATGACGGACGTGCTGCGCGGCGTGATTCCGGCGGAAGAAAATCAGGAGGAAACGGGCTGCTCCGCGGACGGATGCCGCCTGAATTGGTAAGCAATGCAAACATTAACACATCGGGTGCAGTATTATGAAACCGACCGCATGGGCGTGACGCACCACTCGAATTATATCCGCTTCATGGAGGAAGCGCGCGTGGCGTATCTGGAACAGCTCGGCTTCCCGTATGCGGAACTGGAGCGCCGCGGGGTGATTTCGCCCGTGACGGCGGTGAACTGCAAGTATCTGGCGACAACGACATTCGACGACCGCATCACGGTGGATGTGCGCGTGGAGGCGTTCAACGGCGTCGTGCTGACGATTGGCTACGACATGACGAAGCAGGACGGAACGCGTGTGTTCACCGGCACATCCGAACACTGCTTCCTGAATCCCGAAGGGCATTTCATTCGGCTGCGGCGCGATCAGAGGGAGTTTTACGAGATGCTGATGCGCGAGCTAAACGTCCATCATCCAGCAGAAGGAGAAACATCGCATGAATAACCAGACGACAATTGGCATTCTTGGCTCCGGCACATGGGGCATTGCGCTGGCGCGGCTGCTGCACCGCAACGGGCACGATGTGACCGTGTGGTCAAAATTCCCGAAGGAAATCGAAAATCTGTCTGCTACGCGCACGCATCCCGCGCTGCCGGGGCTGGTCATCCCCGAAACGGTGCATTTCACCTGCGATTTGCAGACAGTGGCGAGCGGCAAGGATATTCTGCTTTTCGCCGTGCCGTCTATCGCCATTCGGCAGACAGCGGAAAGCGCGCGCCCGTTCATCCCGGACGGACAGATTATCGTGGATGTTGCCAAGGGCATTGAGCCGGACACACTCATGACCATGACCGAGGTCATCCGCGACGAATTGAGCAAGGACGGTCAGCATGACCATGTGAAGCTCGTTGCGCTGTCCGGCCCGACCCACGCGGAGGAAGTCGCGCTCGATATGCCGACTTCCATCGTATCCGCCTGCACAGACATGCAGGTGGCGGAAAAGGTGCAGGATGTGTTCATGAACACCTGTATGCGCACCTATACGAACACGGACGTGCTCGGCGTAGAGTTGTGCGGCGCGATGAAGAACATCGAGGCGCTCGCCGTCGGCATTTCCAGCGGGCTGGGCAACGGCGACAACGCCCGCGCCGCCCTCATCACGCGCGGCATTGCCGAAATCAGCCGTCTGGGGCTGAAAATGGGCTGCGCGGAGTACACGTTCGGCGGACTGGCAGGCATCGGCGACCTCATCGTGACCGCAACATCCATGCACAGCCGCAACAACCGCTGCGGCATCCTCATCGGGCAGGGTGTTCCGCCGCAGGAAGCCGTTCGGCAGGTCGGCACGGTGGAGGGCATCAACGCGCTGCCCGCCGCCATGCAGCTGATGGAGCGCTATCAGGTGGAAATGCCGATTGCCAAGGCGGTGAACGCAGTCGTGAAGGGCGAAATCAGCGCGAAGGACATGGCGCTGGCGCTCATGACGCGCGACAAGACGAGCGAAGTGCGTCAGAGCGAATTGGCGGTGCGCTTCGAGAGCGCCCTCATGCGCCACATTTCCGGCGGCATCATGCGCCGCGTGATGGTCATCGGGGAATTTGCGGATTTGTCGCACGAGGCGATTGCGTTCCTGACCCGCGCGAAGGACGAGGGCGGACACCTGACGGTCGCGCTGACCGGATGTGCGCAGGATGTGCGGAAAAGTTCGCTGCTGGCGCTGCGGTGTGTTGACCGCGTGTTGGAATTGGAGACGGAGAAGCTGACGCTGCCGGAGCTGATGCGCCTGTACCGCATTGAAGTGCTGGTGCTGGCGAAGGGGCAGGACGTGCCGGAGATGCTTCCGCCGACGGTGAAGGTGAAGTACCTCTAAGCCGCGGGTTCACCCCAATAAGCACGCGGGCATTGTATGCAAATGCGCTCAACTGAATCGCGCGAAAGGGTCAAGGGAGGAACTCCCTTGCGTCCCCCCAATAAACACGCGGAACCAGTATGAGAGTGTCACCAACTCAATCGCGAAAAGGGTGTCGAGAGGGTCGAAGACCCTTCGCGGGTGCAGGGCAGAGCCCTGCCGGAGTCCAGAGGCAGAGCCTCTGGCGCCTCCCCACGTCCTCCCATAAGAAAGGAAAAAAACGGATGCAAGCACAGGAAACCCTGCGGAAGTACTTTGGGCATGAGGCGTTCCGACCGGGGCAGGAAGTGATGGTGAATGCGCTGACGCACCACCGGGACGCACTGGGCGTCATGCCCACGGGCGCAGGAAAATCCATGTGCTATCAAGTGCCGGCGCTGATGCTGCCGGGGGTCGCGATTGTCATCTCCCCGCTGATTTCGCTGATGGCAGATCAGGTGGCGGCGCTCAAAAGCGCGGGCGTTCCAGCTGCGTACCTCAACAGCTCACTCACCCCGCGCCAGATGGAGCTCGCCATGCAGCGCGCGCGGCAGGGCGCGTACAAAATCATCTACGTCGCCCCGGAGCGCCTCGAAACGCCCTCGTTTCAGGCGATGGCGCAATCCATGCCGATTTCTCTGCTTGCGGTGGATGAGGCGCACTGTGTCTCCCAGTGGGGGCAGGATTTCCGCCCGGTGTATCTGCGTATCGCGGATTTCGTCGATTCGCTGCCCACCCGCCCGGTCATGGGCGCATTCACCGCGACCGCAACCGAGCGCGTCCGGCAAGATATCATCCGCCTATTGCGCCTGCAAAACCCGGAAACGGTCACGACCGGCTTCGACCGTCCGAACCTCTACTTCGAGGTCATCCGCCCCAAGAACCGCGATGCTGCCCTCATGGATATTCTCCGCCGGAAACGCGGCGAAAGCGGCATCGTCTACTGCGCAACGCGCAAGGCGGTCGAACAGGTCTGCGATAATCTGATTCGCGCGGGCATCGACGCGACGCGCTATCACGCGGGACTAAGCGACGAGGAGCGCAAGGAGAATCAGGAAAAATTTCAGTACGACACCTGCCCGGTGATGGTCGCGACGAACGCGTTCGGCATGGGCATCGACAAATCCAACGTGCGGTTTGTCATCCACTACCAAATGCCGCGCTCGATGGAGGCGTACTATCAGGAGGCAGGGCGCGCCGGACGCGACGGCGAGGCGGCGGAGTGCATCCTGCTGTACAGCGGGTCGGACATTTTCACCGCGAAGTGGATGATTGAGCACACCGAGCCAAACGAGAACATGACGGCGGCGGAGCAGTCGGCAGTGCGCTATCAGGACATGAACCGCCTGAACCGAATGGTGGATTACTGCACGAAGCCCGGCTGCCTGCGGGCGTTTATCCTGCGGTACTTCGGGGAGAATACAGCGCAGGACTGCGGGCATTGCAGCGCCTGCTGCGGCGCGCGCTACGGCGAGGCGGAGGAAGCCACCCAAAAGCGGCAGCGGATTGCAGCGGACGGCGCACATCTGGGG
>ENA-OYZM01000568-OYZM01000568.1-human-gut-metagenome-genome-assembly--contig:-NODE-568-length-11065-cov-14.046322_pt1 | contig 11065 bp, 11 predicted proteins | sample MGYA00243291_ERZ653477 | MGnify/ENA primary metagenome ERZ653477 (study PRJEB26926, sample SAMN06165024) | human gut metagenome | biome: ENVO:00009003; feature: ENVO:2100002; material: ENVO:00002003... | reverse complement strand
CAAAAGTCATATAAAATGAGATTTGAAAGGATTAGAGACTAATTATGATGAAATGTAACTTCATGTTTGCTAAAAATTCAAAGGCATATTCTGTCTACCTGCTGTTCCGATTTGTCTGTTCCCTGGCGGTTTCTATGTCCACAGTGCTTTCCATCGTGTACCACCTGGAGGTGGTGCAGCTGGATGCTTTCCAGCTTGTCCTGGTAGGGACGGTTCTGGAGACCTCCTGCTTTCTGTTCGAGATACCCACCGGTGTGGTGGCGGATTTGTATAGCCGTCGGCGCTCGGTGCTGATTGGAATGTTCCTCTACGGCCTGGGCTTTCTGATGGAGGGTGCGCTACCGTGGTTCGCGCCGGTTCTGCTGGCCCAGGTTGTCTGGGGTTGCGGTGATACCTTCATCACCGGCGCTCTGGAGGCGTGGATTGCCTCGGAGGAAGAGGACAAACCCATAGACAAGGTGTTCCTGCGGGGCAGTCAAATGGGGCAAATCGGCGGCGTTCTGGGCGTGGTGCTGGGCACACTGCTGGGAAACATAAACCTGCAAATGCCTGTCATCTTGGGGGGCAGTTTGTGCTTGTTGTTGGGGCTGGTGATGGTTCGCATCATGCCAGAAACCAACTTCTCCCCTGCTATTGAGGAACGGCAGGGCTTGCTTAAAGACTTTGTCTGCCTGTTCAAGCTCAACCTGGGCTTTGTGAAAGGCGCACCTGTGTTGCTGGCGCTCTTAGCAATCACACTATGCGGGGGACTTGCCAGTGAAGGCTTTGACCGGCTCTCCACCGCTCATTTTCTGGAGGACACGGTAATACCCGTTATCGGGCCGCTGAACAGCGTCACTTGGTTCGGTGTTATCAGTCTTATCGGCAACGGCTTAGGTATTCTGGCTTCTCAGTTGCTCATCGCCCGCATGGAGAAAAAAGGGACTGTCAGCCGAACCAGTGTGGTCATGTCCACCAGCGCCGGGTATATCCTGTGCCTGGTTCTCTTCGCGGTGGGGCGGAGCTTTTGGTTCATGTTGTTGGTGTTCCTGCTGGCGGGGCTTATGCGCACCATCAAGGAGCCTGTGCTGGCCGCCTGGATGAACGACCATGTGGATGAGAAAATGCGCGCCACAGTCTTTTCCACCAGCGGACAGCTGGACTCTTTCGGGCAGATCATCGGCGGGCCTATTGTGGGGCTGGTAGCCCAGCAGGTGTCCATACCCTGGGGGCTGGTCTGTACCGCTTTCCTGCTGTTGCCCGCGCTGTTCTTAGTGCCGGTGGCGGGAAAGAAGCGGGATTGATATGGCATAGTTAAGTTTACTGACGAGCGGGAGATTACTTCCGCTCGTCTTCATTTAGTAGCGCAAAATTTGAGGACTCTTTATTTCCTTATTCGGTATAGCGGAGGCGGCTGTCAATTCGACATAATTTTCTTGTGATACTTTACCGTACATGAGCATTAGGAATAGGAATGTATCTTTGTGTGGTAGTTGTTACTTGCACAGGTATTATTGTTTCAAAAATCAGTTCCAAGCCAAATGAAGATACTCCTGAAGAAAAAGAAGAATGACCAATTCCAGTTTGTCGGTACGAAGAAAAAGGTGCAAAAATGTATTGATAAGATTAGCGGTCAAGGCGAGAGGGAGTGAGGTGCAAAAGACTATGGCAAAATACACCAAAAGGAGAGATAAAAGAGGGTATGAGTGGAAGTCTGCTTATCGGGAGAAAGAAGCCCTTATGTTGGAGAGGGGATACCCGGAAGTAAGTCCTCATGATTTCTATCGGGAGTTGTTTCCGGCTGGCAGTCTCCAGCAAGAGCCGGAGGACGGAAAAGGTAATATTATAGCGACACAGATTAGACCGTCTGGCAAAGGAAGAACCCGGCAGTGGGTAATTGATGATAGTCTGAAAATGCTGGATAAGGTCATAGGAGATAGGTTTGGGCTGATACCGCCTATTAGTTTTTACGGAAAGTCACACACGAAAGAGAACGCTCATGAGCTGTTTGCGGTGGTGGTGGACGTGGATTATGTAGGCAAACAGCAGTTAAAGAACCTGTTGAAGCAGTTTGGGAATGGTGTGCAGCTTCGTCCGACTTATCTTGTCAGCTCCGGCAAGGGGGTACATCTTTACTATTTCTTGCAGGAGCCGGTTCAGTTGTATGTTCCACAAGTTAGCTTAACAGCTTGCAAAAGTCATATAAAATGAGATTTGAAAGGATTAGAGACTAATTATGATGAAATGCGAATGGATATTGTGTCAGCAACGGCCTTGCCACCCTCAGAAGCAAGAAAATTCATATTGCCCTTATCGTCCAGAGCAAGAGCCAGCTAAACGCGATTTACGGGAAAGATATTGCCGAGGTTATCGCGGATAACTGTTCTTACAAGGCCATTTTGAAAGCCAGCGAACCGAACACGCAAGAATGGTGTTCCAAGCTGGTGGGTACATACGACAAGGCGAAAAAGAGCAGTAACTATAACGCCGATATAATGGGTATCGGCAAGGGACAGGGAACGAGCCAGACCACCGAGGAACGGCGCATAATCAAGCCGGAAGAATTTGCGTATTTGAAAGATGTGGTTTGCGTGTTCCCGACCGGGTACAGGCGATTGCAGAAAGCCAACTATTACGAAGATAAAACCTTTACAAGCCGCCTATAACACCAAGAGGGCGCGCCCGATCTGCCGCAGGCAGAACAGGCGCACCCTCTTTTTTTAGCTATTTGCAATTTTGGCAAGGAGTACACCCAGCTTATACAGGAGAACGAAAGACACCAGAAAAAGCAGGAGATACACCGACCGCATATCCAGAAAAGCCGAGAAGCCGGACGCGGCGATAGCTTTTCGGAAAATGAAAAACTGGACGATTGCGCCCACAATGCCATACAGCAAAACGAGCATACCGAAAGGCTTTGCAATCACGCCACAGAGGGCAACGAGAAAGCCCGGATATTCCCCCGGCAAGGAGTAATCTTTTCTTGAAAAACGCCGGGGCTTTTTTTGCTTAAAGCCCGGTTGATTTTGAGAGGGCAAGCCCTTTTCAGCGCGGGCAATTTCTCTTTCCAGTTCGCTTAATAAATGTTCGTCAGACATGGTTTATTCCCCTTTGCGGATAACGGCTTTCACGCTATCCAGAGCGGCGAGAGAGGAAAGGAGTTTTTCAAAATCTTCCGGGGGCATATTTTCCGCGTTCAGATACTTTTCAGCAAGTGCGCCGTTCTGAATAAGGCGGCGCGTTCTTTGCGCCCTTTCAATCTTGCTTTGCTTTGCCTGTATCGCCTTTTTTTGCGCCTTTAACTGTTCCATTTTCTTTTCCAGTTCGGCTAATTTCTGTTCGTTGGTTTTGCGTTCTGCCATGTGGTTTGCACCGCCTTTCTCATTTCTTTTTTATCGCTTCAATTTTACCACAGACCGAAGCAAAAAGCAATGAAGAAAGCCGCCGCAGGCGCACCGCGTATAGCCGGTGCTTTTGCGTTCCACACTCCAAATATAAAATGTGCCACTGGCACATTTCACATTTTCCGCGTGAAACGCGGGACACGCCCCCGCCCGCATAGTCTGTGCGGATTGCAACACCCTTGCCATATTCGCAGATTGGCGGTATAATGTGGGCAAGGTGTGGCGGGGGCATATCCCGTAAGGGCGCACTTATATACCACGCTGAAAGCGTGGTATCGTGCGCTCTCCGAGGGGTCTTGCAGACAGCAGGCAAAGAAAGAAACGCTTTCCGCATTTCTTTCCTTGCCACCGCAGAAACAGAAAACCGCCTTTGCGGTGTTCTGTTCCAGCGGCAAACGCTACACGGAAAAAGCCCGTTTCGCGTTTGTCGGTTTCCTCACCGTGAGGAAACCGGGACGGGGGCAACGGACGAGGGAAAGGGGGTGCGCGAAGAATGGCTATCTATCATTGTCATTGTAAGGTAATCAGCCGAGGGCAAGGGCGTTCCGCTGTTGGAGCCGCCGCCTATCGAAGCGGCGAAAGATTGACAAACGATTATGACGGGATAACCCACGACTACACCAACAAGGGCGGCGTGGTTTATTCCGAAGTGATGTTGTGCGAAAATGCCCCGCAGGAATATCAAAACCGGGCTGTCCTTTGGAACGAAGTAGAGCGGCAAGAGAAAGGCGGGAAAGCCCAGCTTGCGCGGGAGTATGAAGTTGCCTTGCCTATCGAGTTGAACCGGGACGAACAGATAGAACTTGTCCGGGACTATGTGCGGGAGAACTTTGTCAAAAATGGAATGTGCGCGGATTTTGCGGTGCATGACAAAGGGGACGGAAACCCCCATGCTCATATCATGCTAACCATGCGCCCGATTGAACCGGGTGGAGAATGGGGAGCGAAGCAAAAGAAAGAGTATCTTTTGGACAAGGACGGCAACAAGCAGTACGACCCCAAAAAGAAAACCTACAAGTGCCGGACAGTTAAAACGACCGACTGGGACACGCAGGATTTTTTACAGCGGAGCCGGGAGAACTGGGCGGCGATTGTGAACCGCGAACTTGAAAAAAAAAACCTGCCCCAGCGCGTAGACCATAGGAGCCTAAAGGAGCAGGGCAAACAGCGCATACCCACCGAGCATATAGGCGTTGCCGCGAAGAACATGGAGAAGCGCGGCAAGGTATCAGAGCGCGGCGAAAGGAACCGGGAAATCACGGCGGCAAACCGCCAGCTTTTGGCGGTTGCCAAGGCGCACAACCAAGTTGTCCGGGAAATCAATGCTATTCGGGAAGATATGGCATGGAGCAAAGTTCACGAGGGCATTTCCGGGCTGGATAAACAGCTTCATATTGCCGAGCAGGACGAAGCAAAATTGCGCTTGATACAAGAGCGGCTTTCTGTTCTGTCTGCCAATGTCCAGCGGCAGGAGCCGAGCAAGACCAGCGAGGGGAGAACCGTTGTTTATGAGAAGCAGGAAATCCCCTATTTCGTGTACCACCAGCAAAAAGCCCTTGCGGATATTTGCGACCTACAAGACCGGGTAAGCCGCTATCTTTCCGTCATAGAGAGCCAGCGGCAGGAGCCGGAGCAGAAGCCCGCCCCGACTGCCTATGAACGCTTGCAGGCGAAGCAAGAAGCGATAAAGAAAGAAATGCCAGGGCGCGGAGCCGGAGAGCCGGAACAGCGGCAGGCAGTTTCCCCGGCCTTTGATGTTGCCGGAACTGCCCGCCAGCTTGCCGCGCACCGGGCGGCTTTTGTGACCGCCACCATACAGAGCCGGGGGCGCACCAGCTACCAAGAAAACCCCATTTACCGCCAGCAGGCGGCGCAGATTACCGACCTTGTGAAGCGAGAGAAAGAGCAGGGCGAGAGCATACGGGCGTTGCAGGCAGAGAAAGACAAGCTGGGACTGTTCAAGGGCAAGGAGAAAAAAGCCATACAGCAGAAGCTGGACAACTTCTATCGCTTGCATGGGGACACCATAGACAAGCTAAAAGAGTTTGGCATAACCGACCCGGCGCAAGCTGATACAGTTATCCGGGAGAAAACCGCGCTTGCGGCACAGGAGCAGGCGAAAGTGAAAGCCGCAAGAGCCAACATAGGCGCGGCAGACCGAGCCGCCGAAGCAAAGGCCGCCTTTCTTGACCTTGCCCGGAGAGTACCGCCGGAACAGCGGCAGGCCGTGGAACGGGAAATGTCGAAGTGTGTCGCGGCTGATGAACCGGGACAGACCACGCTTGCCCGGTTTGAAGCCGAGGTAGAAGCCCGCCGCCAGCTGGACACAGCCTTAAAGCCGGAGCAGGCACAGGAGCGCACCCACCAGCGGACACACGACCGAGGGCGCGACCGCGACCGATAACCTTGACTGGAAAACCGTGGGGCGGTATCATAAAGGGGATAAAGGGCGCATAGCAGGGCAAACGCCCCTTGCGTGTGTGACGAATAGGAGAGGAACCCATTACCGCCGCCGGAGCCGGGAAGGGAAGTCCGGCATAGGTTGAATGGTACAAGAGGGACGGGCTTTAGAGCCTGTCCCTTTTTGTGTGATTTATTGCCCCCCGGTTGATGTATGGTTGTGTTATAATACAACCATACCCGGCGGGCGGGCAATCAGATAGCCCGTATTCGCCGTGTACGCACCGTGTACGGCGTTTTACGGGGAGAGCCTACCCGGAATACCTAAGAGGGCAAGAAAAGCGTGTAGCGGCGTTATAAGGGGGTGTTATGCGTGTATTATTGGCTTATCCGATGTGCCGCCGCCCGAAAGAAGAAGGCTGGAAGTGCTACAACGGGTGCAGGAAAATCAAAGAACGAGAACAAAAGAACGCCCACCGTTAAGATGGGCGTTCTTTTACTTCTTCTCTTTGTGGCTTTCGATGACAGAGCGGAAATAAGCCTTTATATCAGCGGCTACATTGATACGGCTGTACTGGTTTTGCAAGTCCTTTTTCAGAGCGGCTTTGTATTCGTTGTAAAGTTCTTCATCGCACTTGAAAGACACGGTAATGGTTTTCTTCTCGGACATGACTTTTCTCCTTTCTTTTATACTAAGTCTTAGCTAATGCTTAGTATATACTTAGTATCGGAGAAAGTCAAGAGAAAACAGCCCCCCTTTTCTTCCGATTGTTGGCTGGATAGCACGCCCCCGCCAGATCGTCAAGGGTAAACCGCCTACGGCGGCGGCAAAGCCGCCCTTGACGGTATGGCGCGGGTGTGCTTTTTTGTAGCCAAGCGGAGGAAAAGGGAAAGCCTTGCTTTCCAGCACAAGGGCGAGGGTGGAAAAAATATATTGATAATCTAAGAGGGCGGGAAAAAAGGTAAAAAAACCTATTGATAATCTAAGCCCCCTAACAGGGTAAAAATACTTCATTGATAATCTAAGGGAGCAGGAAAAAAGGTGGAAATACTGTATTGATAATCTAAGCCCCCTTGACAGGGTGCAGGGTATAGGGCTATCCTGTGAACATAGGGATATTTTGACAAGGTGGAAATACTGTATTGATAATCTAAGCCCCCTATGACCTATGGGGCAAACTGTCTTTTCTCTACGGACAGGGAGAAAGCCGGAGAGGAAAAAGGGGGTGTGCGGCGGGGTGTGGGAATGTGGTAAACCCGCAGGGTTTTCCATCATTTCCATGCCCCAGAGCAGGGGGGAAAGGGGGAGGTGGCTTTCTCTTTAAGGCGGCTTTGCCGCCGCTCTTTGGCTTCCCCTTTCCCCCCTATCGTTCCCCACCGCACTATAAATTATGCCTTGTATTTTCGTTATTTATGTTATATAATGTATGTATGGTATATAAGTTATTGAAAGGAAGTGAACCGCATGGAAATTCCGCAGTCTTACAGGGAGTTGGAAAGTATCTTGTGCAATCAGTATGACGAGGTGGACGGGTGCGCGTTCTATCAGTATATCTTCCCGGACAACGAGAAGCAGGGCGAAATGCACACCGACTTTTCCAAGCCCAACGCGATTTTCCTTTACAAAGACGCGCAGGACGAGGGGACGGAGCGCAGGCTAAGGCGGCGCGTTATGCTGTCTGATACATGGGAATCTGATTATATGGACTATGTGGAGTGCAACCCCATGACCTTGTGTAGCGGCTTATCTTATCGGGGCAGGACAAACCGATTGCAGAACGCCCAGCGCATGAACGCTTTGATATTTGACCTTGACGGGGTGGGGGCGCATGAATTACAAACCCTTTTCGTGCGGTTCGGACAGCCCGCAAACAAGGTGCGAACCTTGCCGACCCCGACTTTCCTTGTGATGAGCGGCGCGGGCGTCCATCTGTACTATGTGTTCCAAGAGCCGATAGACCTTTACCCCAATATCAAGTTACAGCTGAAAGCCTTGAAGTATGACCTTACTTTCAGAATATGGGAATACAAATCGACTTCGACCAAGCAAGCAATACAGTATCAATCTATCAATCAGGCTTTCCGCATGGTGGGGAGTATCAACGGAAAGTACGGTGCGCCGTTGCGGGCGTTCAAAATTGGCGAGAAAGTGACGCTGGACAATCTCAACGAGTACGCCAAGCCGGAAAACCGGGTTGATATAAACCGCCCTTTCCGTCCGTCTAAAATGACGAGAGCGCAGGCGAAAGAAGCCTATGCAGATTGGTATAAACGGGTGGTTGAGGACGGGAACAAAAGACCGAAAAAGTGGGATATAGCCGGAAAGGTACACGGAAAAGACAGGTTTGCTTTGTATCATTGGTGGTTGCGGTATATCGGAGAGATAAAGGGCGGGCATCGGTATTTTTACTTGATGTGCATGGTAATCTTTGCTTGCAAGAATGATGTACCACGGGAGCAGCTGGAACGGGATATGTATGCCGCCTATGAAGAATTGCGGGCGGTGGAGCATGACAACCCCTTGACCGAGGAAGATATAAAAAGCGCGTTGGAAACCTACCACAGAGAATACTATAACTTCACATTGGAAGATATTGAGAAGATAACGGAACTTAATTTGCCGCGAAATAAGCGGAACTATCGAAAGCAAAAAATACATTTGGAACGCGCCAGAGCGGTACAGGAAATAGATTATCCCAATGGAGAATGGAGAAATAAAAAAGGCAGACCCAGCGCGGCGCAGACGGTCATAGACTATTTACGGGAACACCCGGACGCAAAGAAAGCCGAGGTTATCCGGGGAACCGGGCTTGATAAGAAAACCGTGTATAAGCACTATGAAGCGGCAAAGATAAAGGCCGCAGAGCCAGAGCCGGAGCCGGAGCCGCAGGAACTTCCCGGCTTTGTTCAGCGCATGGGGAGAGCCAACAGAAAAGCCCCGTCCTCACGGTGAGTATGCGGGTGTCAAACAATGTCGAAAAGGGGCGAGAACCGTTGAAAAATGGCGGTTTTTGCCCTTTTCTTTTTGCCGCTATTCTCTTGACTTATATACATTATGGTGGTACAATAATGTATATAAGTTATATAACATAAATACATTATATAAAGGAGCGTGAACCAATGCGTATTGTAGCAGTAGCCAACCAGAAAGGCGGGGTGGGCAAGACCACGACCGCCCAGGCATTGACCGCAGGGCTTGCGGCGAAAGGGTACAAGGTTTTGGGTATCGACCTTGACCCGCAGGGCAATTTCTCCACGGCTTGCGGCGCGGAAAACTACAATGTGCCGACTGTCTATGAACTGATGAAGCAGGACGCGGAGCCGCAAGAAGCCATACAACACATGGGCGGGGGCTATGATGTTATCCCGGCAAATATCATGCTTGCCGGAGCCGAACAGGAGTTGTCCCACACGGGCAAGGAACACCGCTTGAAAGAAGCCATAGAGCCGGTTGCCGGCGATTATGATTTTATCATCATCGACACGCCGCCCTCTTTGGGCGTTCTGACCGTCAACGCCTTTACAGCGGCAAGCGATATTCTGATACCGACCACGGCGGGCATATTCGCCACCACGGGTATCAATCAGCTAAATTCCACGGTTAAGAGCGTACAGAAGTATTGCAACCCCAATGTGCAGATAATGGGTATTCTGTTTACCCGTTTCAATCCGCGGGCGAATATCAGCCGCCAGATAAAAGAGCTGACCGAGCAGTTGAGCGAGTACATTTCCGCGCCAATCTACAAGACCTATATCCGGGCGGCAGTTGCCGTAGAAGAAGCGCAGGCGAACCGGACGGATATTTTCGCCTATGCCGGGAAATCCACGGTATCAGAGGATTACAAGGCGTTTATCGAGGAGTTTTTGAAAGGAGTATCAAAGTAATGGCAGGAAAGGCGAAATTTGACCAAGAAGCGGCTTTTAAGTCGATTATTGCAGGAACGGCAGGAACGCCGGAGCCGGAGCAGGCGGCGAAGCCTGCCAAGGCCAGCAAGCAGGCGGCAGGCAAGGGCAGGCCAAAGGCCGACCGGGAAACCAAGAAGCGCGTAAGCCTTGCCCTCTATCCCAGCAGTTACAGCGATTTGCAGAAAATCGCCTATGTGAACCGCCAGAGCGTGAGCGATATTATTTCGGAACTGATTTCCGAGTATGTGACCGCCAACGCCGCGAAGCTGAAAGAATACGAGAAAATCAAGCCGGAATAATAGATATAACTTGCATAACTTATATAACATAAATAACGGAAATAACGCCCCCTTGCCGCTGATAGCATGGGGGCGTTTTCCTTTGCTATACTAGCATTAGCAACGCTAGTATAATGCTAGTATGTATTGAAATTGGCGGGCTGATATGGTATAATATCCATAGGAAATCACGATAAGGGGGTTTTGTCTATGGCAGATATGCAGTTAAACATGAGGGTAACAGAGGAAGTAGCGGAACGGTTCCGCGCCTTTTGCAAGGAACAAGGGGTAAGCCAGCCGCAAGGCATGGACAGCCTTTTGTCCATGATGGAGTTGGTAAAGGCGAAAGAAGCGATACCGAGCCGCCAGACCGACATAGAAAGTTTTGAAATGCACACAAAGGCATTGATGGACGCTTTTCTTCACAGTCTGGAGATTAACGCCGAAGCCGAAGAACGGGTAAAGGCGCAGTTTATTTCCTCTTTGGAGAGCAAGGACAAGACCATAGTTGACTTGCAAGGCAAGGTTGAAGCCTTACAGACCATGCTTGCCGAGGCGCAGAGCGCACAGCAGAACAGCGAAAACAGAGCCGTTGAAGCTGAAAAGGAAACCGCCGCCGCTATCGAAGCGGCAGAGAGCGCACAGCGAACCGCCGCAGATAAGGCGGCTATCATTGAAATGCTTACCAGCAAGCTACAAGAAGCCGAAAGCAAGCTGGGCGGGTATGACGCTTTGCAGGCTGATGAACAGGCGGCAAAAGCGGAAATCGGGCAGTTAAAGGAGCAGTTGAAAGAAGCACAATACGCCGTGAAAAGCGCGGAAATGGAAGCCCAGTTGCAGATTGCCAAGGAGCGCGAGCAGTTGGAACGCGCCCACAGCGCAGAGATTAAGGCACTCTATGAGAAAATGTCGGCATATCAAGAGCAGATAGCCGCCCTTACTGCCCCGAAGCCAGAGAAAGAGCCGGAGAAAAAGGAAAAGACCACCACGGAGCCGGAGCCGAAAAAAGGGTAATGCAGAGATACCCCGGCGCAGATCCGGCAGATGTAGGACGGATTTTGCGGACATTCAAAATAAAAAAGAATGTGGAGGTAACAG
>ENA-OYZM01000565-OYZM01000565.1-human-gut-metagenome-genome-assembly--contig:-NODE-565-length-11116-cov-5.240213_pt1 | contig 11116 bp, 8 predicted proteins | sample MGYA00243291_ERZ653477 | MGnify/ENA primary metagenome ERZ653477 (study PRJEB26926, sample SAMN06165024) | human gut metagenome | biome: ENVO:00009003; feature: ENVO:2100002; material: ENVO:00002003... | reverse complement strand
ACAGACTTTTGGGGAAAAGGAGCAAACGAGCAAAAGACAAACAAATGAATGAAAAGAGTTTGTTTGGTCAAAAGTGAGATTTGCGACGCGTACACTAGGATTTTCAGAACCAGCCGAGAAAAACACAATCTCATCAAATTCTCGCCGTTTTGAGGAAGATAGATATTATTCGGTTTTCGGCGTTTTCGGGGAGTTGTTCTTTTTGTTTCAAAAATAATATCAACAAAAATTCTATCCGCAAAAAATTGCGGATATTTTTGTTTTTCCGAAAAATGTTTTGAAAAGGGCGGAAGTTTTTTAAAAATTACTTTAATATTCGGCTTAATCTCATTTATCTTTTGTATTCGTTTGACGGATTGAGTATTTAATTATATAATATTTGAGTAACTTTTATTATTTTAGGAGGCCACGACCTTTGAATAAGAAAAAATCAATTGCGATTTTTACTATTGCGTGCATTTTGTTGGTCCTCGGAATGGTGTTTGCATTCGTGCCCACGTTCCCCATCGGCAAATCGATGTACGATTACACCGGCTATGCGCGTTCAATAAAACTCGGACTTGACCTTGCGGGCGGCGTTTCTGCCGTATTCGACGTGAAAGCACCCGACGGAGAAACTCTCACCACGGACGAACTGAAAGCCCGACTTGACGGCGTCAAAGCAAGTATGGAAGACCTGCTCACGTCAAAAAGTTATACCGAATCCGTAGTAACTTACAACACGACGGGCAACCCCACGATCACCGTTGAAATTCCCGACGTCGACGATCCCGAGCGCGTATTCGACCTTATCGGTCGTCCCGCGTCGCTGAAAATCACGAAGGGCGGCGACGAAAAAACCGTTTATATCGTAGGCAGCAAGCACTTGAAAAACGTTGGCGTTGCAGCCGATACTGAAAAGAACAACGGCACTTACGTCATTTCGTTGCAATTCAATGCGGAAGGCACGAAGGCGTTTGCAACCGCAACGAAGGAAAACATCGGTAAATCCCTTGACATTTACATCAACGGCGAAAAGCTTATGACTGTTTCCGTCAGTTCCGAAATTTCAAACGGACAAGCCGTCATCAAACAGGGCAGCAGTTCCACGACCGGCGGCTACACTTACGAAGAAGCGTACAACATGGCGACTCGTTTGCAGGCAGGTACGTTCGGCCTCGATATGACCGTCCGTGAGACCAACATCATCAGCCCGACGCTTGGCACGACGGCAATCCGTTCAAGCCTTATCGCGGGTATCGTAGGTATTGTTCTCGTTATGATTTTCATGGTTGCACTTTACGGAATGTTCGGTCTTATGGCGGATATGGCGCTTCTTGCCTACATCGAACTCGTGTTGTTCCTGTGCTCGGTGCTTCCGTGGGTACAGCTCACGCTCCCGGGTATTGCGGGTATCATCATCGGTATCGGTATGGCGGTCGACGCGAACATTATTATCTTTGAGCGTATCAAGGACGAATACAGGTCGGGACTTCTCGGCAGCGACAATTTGTTCCTGAAACCCCAGCGCGGCAGCGACGGCAAGATTACAAGCCAGGGCGGTCCTATCTCCCGCGGTTTCAGAAGGGCTGCGGTTGCGGTTATCGACAGTAACGTCACGACGCTTATCGGCGCAATCGTAATGTGGATTTTCGGTGGCACTTCCATCGTCGGATTTGCGGTCACGTTGTTTATTTCGATTCTCGTTTCGATGTTCACGGCGTTGCTGATCACAAGGCTCAACATAAGTCTTTTGGGCGCGTTCGATAATATGAATAATCCCAAACTCTATATGCTTAAAAGAAGCGACAAGGAGGCAGCATAATGAATAAATTACAACAAAAACTCCTTGATTTGAAAATTTCCAAAAAACTTCCGTTCTGGTGCATCGCTCCCGCGATTATCATTTGCGTGTTCGTCATCGTGTTTGCGGTGACCGGCGCGAAAACCGACGCGGCAACGGGCTTCGGTCTCGGTATCGACTTCACAGGCGGTACGGAAATGACCGTTATGATCGAAGACAACACCAAGAACGAACACGAAGTCCTTGAAATCCTGAAAGAAAAGGGCATTAATAACGTCGACTATATCCAGGGCGTTACCACGGGCGGACAAAACGGTATCCGCGTGCAGTACAAAAACGTCAACTCCGACGCAAACAAGATGAAGGAAATCAACGACTCTGCAAAAGCCGCGCTTGAAAGCAAGTTCGGCGTGAAGGTCGACTACACCAACAGAAGTTCGACCGCAAGCGCAGACCTTGTCAAAAAAGCCTTCTTGTCGGTCGGCATCGCGCTTATACTGATTCTTGTTTATATCATTATCAGGTTTGAGTGGCTCTCGGGCGTTGCGGCTGTGCTTGCGCTGTTGCACGACGTGTTTATTATGGTATGTCTGACGGTTATCTGCCGCATACCCATAAACAGCAGTTTCATCGCCGCGGTTATCACCGTCGTTGCGTATTCGATCAACAACACGATTATCGTTTTCGACCGCGTGCGCGAACGTAAAAAACAGTTTGACAAAAACAAAATTATCTATAACGACGTTGCGGACGAAGCTGTCGCAATGACTTTCAACCGTACGATGTTCACGTCGCTTACGACGCTTATCATGGTCATTATGCTTACGGCTCTCGGCGTTGTTTCGATGCGTCACTTCACGCTTCCGATTTTGTTCGGTTTGCTTGCCGGTACGTACTCGTCGATTTTCCTTGCGGCGCCGCTGTGGGCTGCAATGCAGAACGGTATTTTGAAGTATCGCGCAAAACAATATGCAAAATACAAAGCAATGAAATAATTGAAAAAGCCCTCATTCAGAGGGTTTTTTTATACATTTTTACGAAAAAATGGCGGTAAAATATCTTAAAAGACAAGAATATGCGGACGCGCTTTCGGACGAACTTTCAAAAAAACTTTGCATAAGTAAACCCGTTGCAAGGCTTTTGTCGTCGCGCGGCGTGAACACGGTCGAAGCCGCCGAAAAGTTTTTGAGTCCCGACAAATCCGACTTCAAAAACCCGTTTGAACTGTACGGAATGAACGCCGCCGTCGAACGCATAAACAAGGCGATTTCGCTTAACGAAAGCGTGCTTATTTACGGCGACTACGACTGCGACGGGCTTACCGCAATCTCGATTTTGTACACCTTCCTAAAGGATAAAATCGACAAGGTTTCGTATTACGTCCCCAACCGCCATTCCGACGGCTACGGCTTGCACGACATCGTTGTCGAAGACCTGACTAAAAACGAAGGTATCGACCTTGTTATCACCGTCGACTGCGGCATAACGTCAAAAAACGAGGTGAAGTGCATAAAGGAAATGGGCATCGACGTCGTTGTTACCGACCATCACGAACCGATTCCGGAACTTATCCCCGACGGCATCGTGCTGAATCCGAAAGTCGATAGAAAATCTTTTTCGGATTACTGCGGCGCGGGCGTCGTGTTCAAACTTATACAGGCGATTGCAGGGCTTGACGAAGCGTTGAAATACGTCGGAATCGCCGCGCTCGGAACGATTGCGGACATCGTGCCGCTTGTCGGCGAAAACCGCATAATCGCAAAACTCGGGCTTGACCAGATGAACGCGGGCAAAGTTTTGTACGCAAGACGTATTTCCGCGTGCCTTAAAAAGGAAACCATTACGTCCCAAGACATTATGTTCAAAGTCGCCCCGCGAATTAACGCGCTGGGAAGACTTCGTGACGCAACGCCGGTCGTGTCGTTATTCACGTCGGACGACGAAAAAGTCGTTGACAAAATTCTGGAAACGCTGGACGAAGTCAACAAGGAACGACAGATACTGTGCGAAAAGGTCGTCGCGGACATAATGCAAAAGTTGAAATCTTACGACCTTGTCGAAAACCGCGTCATCGCAATGTACGACAAGTCGTGGAATATCGGCGTTCTGGGCATTGCCGCGTCGAAACTTGCCGAAGTGTTCAACCGTCCCGTTATGCTTTTCACGTTTACGGAAGACGGGCTTTTGAAGGGCAGCGCAAGAAGCATTTCAAAGATAAATATTTTCGACTGCTTGTCCTGTGTGAAGGATTACGTTGTCGGTTTCGGCGGTCATTCGGCAGCGGCGGGCGTGTCCGTGACGGAAGACGGCTTTGACATTTTTACTTCAAAAATCAACGAATATGTCAAAAAAACTTATGATATTTCGTGTTTTTTGCCCGAAGTTTTGTATGACCTTGAATATGACGAAAGCATTGATTTTGATACCGTTGCCGACGTCAGAAGGTTGGAGCCGTTCGGCTTTATGAACCCCGAGCCCCTGTTTCTTGCAAGAAACAAAAAATACGACTTTTTGGAAATCGGCAACACCGAACATTTGAAAGCAAACCCGAAAAAAGACGTTGAAGTCGTGGCGTTTTCGGCGATGAAAAGCTTCAAAGAATACAAAAACGGACTGAACTATATTCTGTCGCTTGAAAACAAGACTTTCCGCTCAAAAGTTTACACGCAGGCGGTTGTGAAAAGTCACAGCGTCGAAAGCGTTGAAAAGGAAAACCCGGAAATATCCGCAATCGAATATCTGCACCTTGAAAGTTTTCTTGCGGAAAAAACACAAAAACCTGCATACAATACGTCGCGCGGCAACGAAATTTTCGGGACTTTATATATTGCATTTACTTATGATTCGTATTATAATTTTGTTAATACGAAGAAAGGGTTTTACCTTACCGCTTCGGGCGGGGCGTTTTCGCTGAACCCGTATAACACCGTCGTTTTGTCGCCCGACGAGAAGTTCGATTTTTCTTATTACAACGAAATCGTGTTTCTGGATAAGCCCACGGACGAGTATTTGTCGTACGTAAACGGCGCGTCGAAAGCGAAAATAAAGGTGTCGGGAGAAGTGCCTTTTTGCGACGAAATAAGGCGGTTTAAGTGTCGTTCGATTGACGAATACCGCGACGTGTATAAAACGCTGAAACGCTTAAATCTTTTGGGCGCGACAAGTTTATCGACGCTTAAATACAAACTGTACGACAACAAAATCGTCAGCCCGTTCAAGGCGCTTTCGACGTTTTACATAATGTATGAACTTGGCGTGATAAAAAACGCGGAAAACGGCGGATTTGTTTTTGACGAAAAAACAAAAGTCAACCTTGAAAACTCGAAAATTTATAATTTTCTTGAAAAATATTAAATATTAAGACAAAAATTGTATTATGGACGAACTGTTGCAAAAACTTAAAAAGAATTTCTCGGAAGCCGAATTTCAGGAATTGAAAGCGGCGTACGATTTTTCGGCAGCGGCGCACGAAGGACAAAAAAGACAAACGGGCGAACCGTACTTTATTCATCCCTGCGCCGTTGTGAATATCCTTGTCGATTTGGGCTTCGACGACGTATCGACGCTCGTCGCGGCATTTTTGCACGACGTCCTGGAAGACACGCCCGTAACTTCTGACGAACTTGAACAAAAGTTTGGCAAAGAAGTGCTGGAACTTGTGGAAGGCGTCACGAAACTTGACAAAATCAAATTCGTTTCGGCGGAAGACGAGCAGGCGGAAAACCTTAGGAAAATGTTTTTTGCGATGGCGAAAGATTACCGCGTCATCATAATTAAACTTGCCGACCGTTTGCACAATATGCGTACTCTCGACGCGCTGAAACCCGAAAAACAAATCAAAATCGCAACGCAGTCGCTGAAAATTTACGCGCCGCTTGCCGGACGACTTGGTTTAAGTTTCGTCAAGTGCGAGCTGGAAGACCTTGCGATGCGTTATCTTTATCCCGACGATTATTACGAACTTGTCGAGTTTATAAAGACGAAATCCAAAGAACGCCAGCAGTTTATCGAGAAAATTTGCGACGAGCTGAAAGCGAAACTTCAAGAACTCGGCATCGAGGGCGAGGTCAACGGCAGACAAAAACACCTTTACGGCATTTACAAAAAAATGCTGAAACAAGGGAAGAATATCGAGCAGATTTACGACATATCCGCAGTCCGCGTCATCGTCAACGAGGTGCAGGATTGCTATACGGTGCTTGGCGCGATTCACACGATGTGGATGCCGCTCCCGGGACGTTTCAAGGACTATATCGCAATGCCGAAACCCAACGGATATCAGTCGCTGCACACGACGGTTATCACGAAGTTTAAGGAAACTTTCGAAATCCAAATCCGCACATACGAAATGCACCGCATCGCGGAATACGGCATCGCGGCGCACTGGAAATATAAGGAAGGAAAAACCGGCGCGACCAAAATCGACGACCAGATCAACTGGCTGCGCGAAGTTATGGACACCCAGCGCGAATCGTCGGACAGCCACGAATTTCTGGAAAATATCGAAGGCAACGTTTTCACCGACGAAGTTTACGTTTTCACGCCGAAAGGAAAGGTGCTGAATCTGCCTGTCGGCAGCACGACCGTCGACTTTGCCTACGCAATCCACAGCGCGGTCGGAAACAAGTGTATCGGCGCGAAAGTCAACGGAAAAATCGTGCCGCTCAACACCGTGCTCAACACCGGCGACATAGTTGAAATTCTCACGACGAATTCCGGCAAAGGTCCGAGTCGCGACTGGATTAAATTCGTAAAAACCGCGTCGGCGCGCACGAAAATCCGTCAATACTTCAAAAAGGAAATGAAGGAAGAAAATATCAAGCGCGGCAAAGATATGCTTGAACGCGAGGCAAAACGCCGCGGATATAATCTTTCGGAACTTTTAAGCACGGCGGGGCTCAATTATATTATGAATCGCTACACGCTGTCGTCGATTGACGATTTGTACGCTTCGGTCGGCTTCGGAGGACTTACGACAAACCAGATTATCGTCAAACTTATCGACTACTTCAAGCGCGACTTGCTGTCGAAAAACCCGGTTGCGGAAATCAAAACCACCTCGACGACGGGAAAAAGTTCTTCGGGAAACGGCGTCCTTATCAGGGGTTACGACGACTTTCTGGTCAGGCTGTCGCATTGTTGCAATCCCGTGCCGGGCGATAAAATCGTCGGATACGTTTCGCGCGGGCGCGGCGTTTCGGTGCACTGCGTCGATTGTCCCAACGTCAAAAATATGGAGCCCGAAAGGCTTATCGAGGCAAAATGGGACGACGTAATCAGTCAGAATTTCCTTGCCTCGCTGAAAATATATTGCGAAAACAAGAGCGGTATTCTTGCGGCGGTCACGACGATTATTTCCAACATGAAAATATCGATAACGGGCGCGTTTGCTCGCTCGGACAACGACAACGGCACCGCGGAAATCACCGTTATGCTGGAAGTCAAAAGCACGGATCAGGTCGAAGACGTCATCCAAAAACTGAAAACTTTGCCGGAAGTCATCGACGTACACAGATAAAATGAGATGTATTATTCAGCGGGTAAACCGCGCAAGCATAGTAATTAACGGAAAAAGCGGCGGGCAAATCGGAAAAGGATTGCTCGTCCTTTGCGCGTTTTCGGACGGCGACGACGAGAAGATCGTCGATTATTGCGTGGAAAAAATCGCAAACCTTCGGGTTTTCGAGGACGAAAACGGAAAACTCAATCTTTCCGTGCTTGACGTACAGGGAAACGTTATGATCGTTTCAAACTTCACGCTTTACGCCGACACCAGAAAAGGCAGGCGACCGTCTTTCGATAAGTCGGCGCGCCCCGAAATCAGCAAGCCTTTGTACGACCTTACCGTCAAAAAGTTTTCGGATATTTTTGAAAATCTTGCGACGGGCGAGTTCGGCGCGGATATGCAGATTTCGCTTGAAAACGACGGCCCCGTCACGCTTATCGTGGAGAAAGAAAATGAGTAACTGCGTTATAAGAAGGTTTATTCAGGGCGAATTGCAAACGAACACTTACGTCGTGAGTAACTCCAACAAGTGCTTTATCGTCGATCCGACGGGCAATCCCGCACCCATCGAAGAATACGTGAAAGCAAACGGGCTGTCAATCGACGGCTTAATCGTCACGCACGGACACTTCGATCATACCGAACTTGTGAAATATTTTAAGGAAAAGGGCGTGAAAGCGTACATAGGGGAAAACGACGACAAAATGTTGTCGAACAAATCGAACCTTGCGCTTGCGATGGGGATTTACGACTTTCCTTATACTTCCGCCGACGTAAGACTTAAAGACGGCGAGGTTTTCACGCTTGCCGACGTTGAAATAAAAGCAATCGAGACGGCAGGGCATACCGCGGGCGGAATGACGTATATCGTCGACGCGGCAAACGCAATGTTTACGGGCGACACGCTGTTCAAATTAAGTTACGGTCGCACCGATTTTTACGGCGACGATTTTGAAGAATTGTTGAAAAGCGTCAGGAAACTTTTTGAAATAAACAAGAATTACGACGTATATCCAGGACACGGCGATTTTACAACTTTGAATTACGAAAAGAAGAATAACCCCATTTTTTTGGAAGAATAAATGAAAAATCTTGCGGTTTTTGTAAACTCGGTTAATAAAAACGAACTTATGGAAATGGTGCGTGCGTATCAGGCGTACGTCAATTTTTCGTATGAAAAAACCGACGGCTTTGACGAGTATTTTTACAGCGACGAGATAACCGACGACAAAATAATAATTACCTCGACGATTTGCGGAAAAACCACCGTCGAAGAATACGATTTGCAGGGCGACGCGCTGAACAAGAAAAAATTCGCGCGGCGTTTCGGAAAAAGGTCGATTTACAAAACACTGAAAGAGTATTCTGGCGAGTGGCTGCCGTACGGCTGTCTGACCGGCGTGCGCCCGACGAAACTATATGCCGAATTATTGCGCGAAGGTATTGACGCAAAAGGGGAGTTTACCGGGTTTTTCGACGTAACGCCCGAGAAAGCCGAGCACGTCGCAAGGATTGTAAAAAATCAGGAAAAACTGCTGAAAATCGGAAAAGACGAAGTCGACGTGTTTGTGAATATCCCGTTTTGTCCGACACGATGCGCTTATTGCAGCTTTGTCGCGGTTTCGATGAAACAACTCAGAAAATACCTTGAAAGTTACGTTGAAACGCTGAAAAACGAGATAAGTATTATAAAAAACGTCATAAACGAGAACAATTTCAAGGTCAGAGCCGTGTATTTCGGCGGAGGTACGCCGACGTCGATTCCCGTCCAAATGCTCAAAAGCCTTATCGACCTTTGCGATTTCAAGGCAAAGGAGTTTACCGTCGAGGCGGGACGTCCCGACACGCTCACGAAAGAAGTCCTCGATATGATGGCGGACACCGCCGTCACGAGAATTTCCGTAAATCCGCAGACTTTCCACGACAAAACGCTGAAACTTATCGGACGGGCGCACACCGTCGAAGACACGTTAAGGGCGTACGACCTTGCGAAAAATTACGATTTTATCGTAAATATGGATTTAATCGCGACGCTCCCCGAGGAAAACTTTGACGATTTCAAGTATTCCGTCGATAAGGCTATAAGCCTTGATCCCGAAAACATCACGGTGCACAATTTAAGCCTGAAACGCGGTAGCGTATTGAGCGAATCGCATTACGAACCGCTTAATCTCAAAGACGCCGAAAAAATGATCGATTATTCGGTAAGCGCGCTGACGGACGCCGGATACGAGCCGTATTATATGTATCGCCAGAAGTACAACACCGGAAACCTTGAAAACAGCGGCTACGCAAAGCCCGGTACCGAGTGCGTTTACAACGTCGATATTATGGAAGAAAACTGCAATATCCTTGCGGCGGGCGCGGGCGCGATTTCAAAACGGCTTTTCAGGGAAGAAAACCGCATCGAGCGTCTTGCCGACGTCAAAGACGTGAAAGGATATATCGAACGCGCCGAAACTTTAAGGGAAAGACACGAAAATTTTTGGAAAAAGTAGGCGTTTTCGGTTTACATAAAAATATTTTTATGATAATATTCTTCTCGTACCTTTCGCAACGTTTATCTAAATCTCCGCAGATATACTTTGCCTAAGGCGAATTATTTATCCACCGAAGGAGGCAAAACAATGGATAAGGAAACCAAACAAAAAATTATTTTGGACAACGCAAGGTCGGAAGGCGACACCGGTTCACCCGAAGTACAAATCGCGCTTCTCACCGCTCGTATCAACGAACTCACCGCGCATCTCGCGACGCACAAGAAAGACCACCACAGCCGCAAAGGTTTGTTGATGATGGTCGGTCAACGCCGCAACATGCTCAACTATCTTAAAAGCAAAGACATCGAAAGATACCGCGCTATCGTTAAGAAGTTGGAACTCAGAAAGTAATTTTTTCGGGGCGTGCTTTTGCGCCCCGTTTTTTTTGAAAAAAACATTAAAAACGTAAATTTGGACTTCTTGCGGGAATTGCGGAAGTCTTTGGAGGACAGAGTATATGGAAAGAAAAATTTTCAAAACCGAAATAGGCGGACGCGAAGTCTCCGTTGAAATCGGCGCGTACTGCGGTCAGGCAAACGGCAGTTGTCTTATAAGATGCGGCGAAACCGTCGTCCTTACCAATGCTACGATGGCAAAAACACCCCGTGACGGAATCGACTTTTTCCCTCTCGGCGTTGACTTCGAAGAAAAAATGTTCGCAGTGGGCAAAATCCCCGGCGGCTTCAAAAAGAGAGAAGGCAGACCTTCCGATAAGGCGATCCTTACGTCGCGTCTTATCGACCGTCCCATTCGTCCCTTGTTCCCGAAGGGTTGCTTGAACGACGTCGCAGTCGTCGCAACCGCGCTTTCGGTTGACAAAGAAATCCCGCCCGAGGTATTCGGCATGCTTGGCAGCTCGATCGCGCTCAGCATTTCCGACATTCCTTTTGCAGGACCCACGGCGTCGGTCGTCGTCGGATACGTTGACGGCAAATATATCATCAACCCCACGCCCGCGGAACGCGAAAAGAGCAAACTTCATCTGAGCCTTGCGGGCACGAAAGACGCAATCATGATGGTCGAGGCGGGCGCAAACATCATTTCCGAAAAAGAAATGCTTGACGCAATCCTGTTCGGCCATGAAGAAATCAAGAAAATCATCACCTGGATCGAAGGTATTCAGGAAGCGTGCGGAAAAGCAAAACAGGAAGTTCACCTTTATCTCCCCAGCGACGAAGTCAAAGCGGCTGTTTTCGAGTGGGCAGACAAAAAGATGGATTACGTCCTCGATACGTTTGCTGTCTCTTATACACATCTCCGAGCCCACGAGACCGAGGCTGATCTCGT
>ENA-OYZM01000559-OYZM01000559.1-human-gut-metagenome-genome-assembly--contig:-NODE-559-length-11234-cov-3.908400_pt1 | contig 11234 bp, 12 predicted proteins | sample MGYA00243291_ERZ653477 | MGnify/ENA primary metagenome ERZ653477 (study PRJEB26926, sample SAMN06165024) | human gut metagenome | biome: ENVO:00009003; feature: ENVO:2100002; material: ENVO:00002003... | reverse complement strand
GAGCCTTATCGTCGGCAGCGTCAGATGTGTATAAGAGACAGGGTCTTGATGTCGGCAATTTCGCTGACGGTTGGGGAGAGCTGGACGGCAAAGGCGGCAATCACCACGCGCGCGAAAGCTTCGTTTTCGGGCAGGGAGAGAAATCGGATTTCCATTTCGTTGTGATGGCTCATGCTTGCGCCTCCTGATGCTTGTCCAGCTGGCGGATAATCCGGTCAAGCCCGGACATGTGGAATAGCCGAGCGATGTGCGGGTTCATGCCCACAATCGCGACGTGCCCGCCCCGGTCGCGCAGCAGCCGATAGCGCCCCAGGACAACCCCGATGCCGGAGGAGTCCATGAACGTCAGCGACGAGAAGTCCAGAATCAGCGTGCGGACGGAGCGGTCAAGCAGCAGCGCGTCTAAGTCGCGGCGAACACTCTGTGCGCAGAAGTGGTCGAGCTCGCCGTCGATGCGCACAATCAGCCGATCGCCATCGCGGATGGATTGCAGCATAAAAAGTACCTCCTGTTTTTCTGCGCAGGAGGTTTCGCCATTTGATTGCCTGTCTCCTGCGAAGAAAAATGGCTGTGTTTGTCGCAGGGGTCAGAAGCGTTCGTGGAAAATCGCCCGGAATCCTGCTGATTTCCGCGCGTTTGCCGTATCACGTCTTGATTTTCATCAGGATGACACCGCCCACCATCAGCGCCACGCCGACCCACTTCTCCCACGAGAATGGCATCTTCTCCGCGCCCAGCCAGCCGAATACGTCAATCAGCGCGGCAACGGTCAATTGTGAGAGCAGAATCGCGGAAATCGCGACCGTTGGTGTCAGGCTGCCAATCGCCCACATCACTGTCAGCGTGATGACCGGCGCGAGTACACCGCCCAGCCACGCATACCACGGCGCTTGCGGCAATAGCCGGATGTTGCCTTTGCCGAAGAAAACCGCGATGAGCAGCGCCAGCAAAAAACCGACCAGCTGCACGAATGCGTTCGTCTCCAGCGTACCAACCTTTTCGCCAAGCCGCGTGTTCATTACGCCCTGCACGCTCATCGCCGCGCCTGCCAGAATTGCAGAAAGAAAGCCCAGCATCAAACGACACCTCCTGTTGATACGGATAGTATGGCTGATTGCCGGGCTTTTATGCACTTTTTACTCTTCCCGATAACGGGTCATCATCGCTTTGAACAGTTCCTGTGCGGATGGCGGCGTAAACGTAATCGCGTTCGCGCCTGCCGCAACCGTCGCGGCGATGGTGTCCGGCTTGTTGCCGCCGGTGGCGATAATCGGAAAATCCGGGTACTCCGTGCGAATTTTTCGCACAATCGCCGGGGTATTCGCCCCGCCCGCGACGTTGAGAATCGACGCACCGGATGCAATCCGCTGTCCAATGTCGGTCGCTTCGTCAATCACGGTGATGATGACGGGAATGTCCACCGCCTTCGAGACCGCGAGCAGATTCAGGTTCGATACGGGCGCATTCAGCACAACGCCCATTGCCCCTTGCGCTTCGGCATCCTTCGCGAGCGAAACGGTGCGAAGCCCCTGCGTCGTGCCGCCACCCACGCCGCAGAAAACGGGGATATAAGACGCTTTGATAATCGCATCGCTGATGGACTGCTGCGGCGTGAATGGATAGACGGCGAACACCGCGTCCGCGTCGCAGTTCTTGATAATCGCCAAATCGGTCGTAAAAACAAGGCTCTTGATGCGGCGCCCGTAAATCACGATGCCGCTTGCCTTGCGGATTTCTATGGGCATTTCAAGGATACTGTGCCGCAGACGGCTGTCCACCTGTGGTGGCAGTTTCTTCGGGTACTGTTCCATGCCTTCACCTCGGGAAATCATATTATGTGGCGTTGTCACTGCGCGCGTCGCTCAGCTCGTCCACCTGATCGTGAATCGCCTGCATCCGCTGGTCAAGGGATGCAATGTCCGTCGCGACGCGCTGCAATTCGTCGGAAATGTGCTGCGGAATGTACTCCTGCGCCTTGTAGCGGAGCGAATGCTCCAGCGAAGCCCAGAAGTCCATGGCAATCGTGCGAATCTGCACCTCGACGGGTACAAGAATCCGCCCTTCGGAGAGAAAAACAGGGATTTCAACAATCAAATGCAGACTGCGGTAGCCGTTCGGTTTCGGCTCGCGGATGTAATCCGCCATGCGCACCAAATGCACGTCGTCTTGGCTGACCAGCAGGTTCGCAATGGTGTACACGTCCTGCACATACGAGCAGATAACGCGGATGCCGGCAATATCCTGCAAGTTCTTGACGGCGCTGTTGATGCTGACTTCGTAGTTCTTGCGCTTTAGCTTCTCCAGCATCGACTGGATGGTTTTCAGCCGGCTCTGCATATGGTGGATGGGATTGCGGCGATGACGCATCTGGAACTCGTCATCAAGGATTTCGAGCTTCGTCTGAATCTCCTTGATTGCGGCGGAGTAGCGCGACTGCACCAGAAAAAATTCCTCCACCATGTGCTGAAATTCCTCGCTGACCTGCTGAAGATGCTGCGAATCGGTGTTCATGGGCTTTTACCCTCTCTTTCGCCAGTGTGTGCGGCCTCATCATATTTGGGCCGGAAGGGGACGTGGATGCGGAAGGTGGAGCCTTCGCCGGGGCGCGAGTCAACCGATACTGTGCCGCCAAGCATATCCAAAATCCGCTTGACGAGGCATAGCCCTAAGCCGACACCCTCCTGCTTGCGGGATCGGTCTGCCTGATAGAAACGGTCGAAAATGCGCTTCACGGTCGCGTCGTCCATGCCGATGCCGTGGTCGGTAATCTCAACGGTCGCCGTATCTGTGGCGAACACGCGCACCTCGATAACTGCATTCTCCGGCGAAAACTTGATGGCGTTTTGGATGATGTTCATCCAGACGTGGCTGAGCAGCTCTTCGTCCGACACGACGGTAACGCTGTTCAAATCCAGCTGCCAGCTGATGCCGCGCGCGCTCCATGTCGGTTCTAAGCGCAGGATGACCTGACGAAGCTGCTCATCCAGCGAAAACTCCGTCAGCGACGCGGGCGCGGACTGCTGCTCCAGCGCGGACAGGCGCAGCAGTGTCTGCGACAGGCGCGACAAGCGGTCGCTTTCCTGCGCAATTAAGTCCACATATTCCTGCCGCTGCGCCTCGGTCAAGCCGGGCATTTGCAGCAGCCGCGCAAAGCCTCGGATGGACGCAATCGGCGTTTTGAATTCGTGGCTGATGGAGCTGATGAAGTCTTTCTGCAGGTAGGACGTTCGGCTGAGCGCGTCGGTCATGGCGTTAAAGGAACGCATGAGTTCCCCAATTTCGCCCGGCGCGTGGGCGGCATCCAGTTTGACGGTGAAGTCGCCCTCTTTGACCTTGCGAGTCGCATTCGTGATTTCATGAACGGGCTTGGAAATCCAGTAGGATGCCAGCGTCACCATCAGCGCAAAGACTGCCAGAAAGCTGGTTGAGCCGAAGATGATGCGCGCAAACGCGATGCCGTAGCTGCTGCCGTCGCCGCCAGCGGTAATTGCAAGGACGCCTGTGCGCATCTGCACATACGTTACCGGATTTCGCTGCGATTTCCACGTCGTCGCTTCGTAGGCAATTCCCGCGCGTTTCAGCTCCCGCTGCGTGCCCACGGACAGGGCAGCGACATCCTCGTCCGACAGCACAGCGACTTCGATGCCGTTCTGCTCCATCAGGCGGGCTAATTCGTCTGTTCTCAGCTCCGTGCGCTGTTCCAGTTCCATCAGGTAGATGGCGACGGCGCGCTCACGCACTTTCAGTTCCTGCAAGAGGTTGATGTGCGTCACGCAGAAGGCGAGAAACAGGCTGATGACGGTTGCCAGCAGCGAGCCAATCATCAGCGCCGCAATCATGCGCCCGCGGAAGGAGTACGGTTTGCGGATGATGCGGCGCTTATCCATTCTTGACCGCCTTGTAGCCCAAACCGCGCACTGTCACGATGCTGAAATCAGGGAAAATCTCGCACTTTTCGCGCAGACGCTTGATGTGTACGTCCACCGTGCGTTCGTCGCTCTGCGCATCCATGCCCCAGATTTCGTCCATCAGCTGCCGGCGCGTGAAAATCTGCATCGGGCTGGACAGGAGCTTAAAGAGCAGGAAAAACTCTTTCTTCGGCAGCGTCAGCAGCGTGTCACCGCGCTGCACGGTCAGCGAATCGTAATCCAAGTGCGTCTGCCCGACGGTCAATTGGTGGCTCGTCATTGCCTGTGACCGCCGCAGCAGCGCTTGCACATGCAGCAGCAGCTCGTCCAAATCGACCGGCTTGGTCAGGTAGTCATCCGCGCCGGAGGTGAAGCCCGTCCGCTTGTCCTCAATGGTGTCGCGCGCCGTCACCAGCATGATGGGCAGGCGCGGATAGCAGCGGCGCAGTTCACGCGTCAGCTCCCAGCCGTCCATTACCGGCATCATCACGTCGGCAATGACCAGATCGGGCATCACCCTGTCGATGGCGTTCAGCGCTTCCTCGCCGTTGGCAGCCCCGACGACTGAAAAGCCGTTCAACCCCAGAAACGCGCTCATCATCCGCTGCAGCGGCGCGTCATCCTCAACCACCAGAATCGTAAACATGGCGGAAACCTCCTTGTGCTGATGCTTCTATTATATCACATCGACCGCAAAGCATCAATAGGATTCAGCCGTGAAGCCTTGCGCGCGGGTGCCCAGCCGAACAGAATGCCGACCGAGGCGGAAAACACGAACGCCAGCGTGATTGCGCCTGCGTTGAGCTGGAAGGTAATATCCAGCGCCATTGCAATCATCCACGAGACGAGATTGCCCATCAATATGCCGATGAACCCGCCCATGAGCGACAGCATGACCGATTCCATCAGGAACTGCATTTGAATCAGCCCCGGACGCGCGCCGAGCGCCTTGCGCAGGCCGATTTCCGTCGTCCGCTCGCTGACGGAGACGAGCATGATGTTCATAATGCCGATGCCGCCAACCAGCAGGGCGATGGACGCAATGCCCGCCAGCATCGTCGTCATCATGCCGGTGATGCTGTTCATCGTATCCAGCAGGCTGTCCAGATTGATGATGGAGTACGCGCTGTCGCGGTAGTTGAACGCGCTGTCCAGCAGCTGCTTCACATTGTCGACGGTTTCGGAGGATAACGACGAGTCCTTCAAGTACAGCGTCAGCGACCGCACAGTGTTTGAGCCGCTCAGCCGCATGGCCGCCGGATAGGGGACAATCGCCTTGCCGCCGTCGCTGCTGGCAGACATGGCAGCCATCAGGTCGCTTCCGCTGTCCTCGCTCAGCACGCCGACGACGGTGAACTGCTGCCCGTGCAGAATCAGCGACTGCCCCAGCGGGTCTTCGTTCGGGAAGGCAGCGGACGCCAAGGTCTGGTCGATGATGCAAACGTGGCTCGAACGATCCATGTCAATCGCCTTCAGCGCTCGCCCGCGACCAATCAGGTCATCCTGCACGGAAAAATAGTCGTTGCTGCGCCCCTCCAGCGTCACATCCTCCACAAGCTGACCGTCCTGCGCGGCATAGGTGCGCAGGGAGACATTTGGGTCAACACCCGCCACATTGTCCAGCGCAGCAATGTGCGCGAGGTCGCTTTCGTTCAGCCCATGCTTGATGGCTGTGCCGCTGATGCTTACGCTCACTTTACCTGCGCCCAAGGCAGAGAATTGACTCGTGATTTCGCCCGTTGCGCTGCCGACCGTCGTAATCAGCGCGATAATCGCTGTCACGCCGATGATGATGCCCAGCATCGTCAGGAAGGTGCGCATTTTGTTGCCGCGGATGTTCTGCCACGACATGCGAATGCTCTCTTTAAGCATCTTCCACCACCCCTTCACTGATTTCGCCATCAAGGATGCGCACAATGCGCCGCGCGTGGCGGGCAATCTCAATGTCGTGCGTAATCATGATAATCGTGCGCCCCTCGTCGTTCAGGTCATGGAAAAGGCTCATCACCTGCCGTCCCGTCGCCCGGTCAAGCGCACCCGTCGGCTCGTCCGCCAGCAGGATGGTCGGGTTGTTCGCCAGCGCGCGGGCAATCGCGACGCGCTGCTGCTGTCCGCCGGAAAGCTGGTTCGGGAAGTGGTGCATCTTGTCCTTCAAACCGACGCGCTCTAGCATTTGCTGCGCCCGCGCGGTGCGCTCGTGACCGCTCATGCCCGCGTAAATCAGCGGAAGCTCCACGTTTTGCAGCGCGTCCTGACGCTGAAGCAGCTGGAACGACTGGAAGATGAACCCGATTTCCTTTGACCGTACGCGCGCCAGCTCCGATTCGCTCAGCGCGGATACGTCCCGCCCATGCAAGTGGTATGTGCCGGATGTTGCCGTGTCCAAACAGCCAATGATGTTCATCAGCGTTGATTTGCCCGACCCGCTGGGGCCAAGAATGGCGACAAATTCGCCCTTGTCCACCTGCAGGTCAATGCCATTCAAAACCGTCTGCTGTTCATCGCCCATTTTGTATGTTTTGACGATGTTCTCCATCGTCAGAATATTTTCCGCCATGGTGAATGCCCCTTTCCGTCAATAATGCATCATGGGCATTTCCATTGTGTTCTTCACGGGAATCAGCACCGCTTCGCCCGTGCGGATGCCGTCGACGATTTCGACAATCGAGCCGTTGTTGATGCCCAGTGTCACGCGCTGCTGTACAATATCGTCCCTGCGGTCGTAGCAGTAGACGAACGGCTTGCCGTCCGAATCGTACTGAATCGCGTCAATCGACACGGTCGTAACGTTCTTCACGCTCTGGTACAGCACGCGGATTTCGCAGCTCAAGCCCATGGCGAGCGTCCCATCCTGCGGCACGGTCATCGTCACCTCGTAGTACGCCAAGTCGCCGGATACGGTCGCTTCCTGCGCAATGCGGGTGATGGTGCCGGTGAGCGCCTTGCCGGTGGACAGCACGGTCACATCCGCCGCCTGCCCGACGGAGAGCGCCGGACGGTCGTATTCATCCACGTTGAACACAATCTGCGGATTGCTGTAATCTGCGACACGCAGCAGCTGCTGCCCCATGGTCACCTCGTCGCCTTCCTCGACGTAGAGGTTCGAGAGCGTTCCGTCCATCGGCGCGCGGGCCGTGCCGCCGCTTGAAAATTTGAGGATAATGTCGTTCTTCTTCACCGCGTCGCCCTCGGAGAACAGGCACTCTTTGACGGTTGTTTTTGCGGTGGAGGTGACGATTTGGCTGTCCTTTGTCGACAGGTTGCCGGAAAAGGTGTAGTAGGTGCTGATGTCCTGCGTGCGGGCGATTTCCTCGCGGTAAGCTGTGTTTTTCCGTCCGCCCGCAAAAAGGTAAACGCCGCCCGCAACGAGCGCAAGCACGACGATAATGGCAATGATTTTCCCGGCCTTCTTCATAGTTTCTCTGACTCCTTCCAGCTCATGGATGTTCCGGAAGCAATTATGCCACAATTGGATGAATCCAATGTGAAGTTACGAGGAAGCGAAAATGAAGTTTGCCGGGAACAAAAAAAGCCCGTGACGATTTTACGTCGCCACGGGCAGGGGATTCGAGGATTAGAAGTCCAAATGCAGTTCCACCGGACCGCCGATGAGGTTGCCATCGGTATCCATCAGGCGGAAGATGATGAGGTTCACGGTGTGCTGTCCATTCAGCGCGTCCGCGGGGACGGTCAGGGTCATCTGCGTGCCGTCCGCATTCCACGCGGTTTCCCACGCTTCGGCAATGTCCATACCGACGGCGTATTCACCCGTGCGCAGCGCTTCGGAGAAGGTCAGCGTGATGGTCAGCGCGGTGTCCGACAGTGCCGCTTCGCCGGAGACGGTCGCGTCAAAGGCGGTCACGGTCTTTTCGGGCGCTTCGGGACGGGTGATGGTTTCGCCGCGTTCAAGCGCCTGCCGCTCTTCCAGCGTATCCGGAATCGCGGGCCACACCTGCGAGAAGCCGTTGTTGTAGCGCTCAGCGTTCCAAGAAATCGGCTTGGTGAACAGCGCAGCATCCTGCTTGCCGTTGTTTTCAGCGGAAGCGGCAATGTCCGCCATCGAGAACTCAAAGGTGTATTCCGGCATGGAGACAAACTTCAGGTTCTTCACCTTGAAGGTCTGCGAAGCATCCCAGCCGGCGTTTGCAATGCGGATAAACAGCGCGTCGTGGAACAGAATGCCGTATTCCAGCAGGCTCGTGTCTTCCGGCACCACACGTTCGGGTGTGAAAATCATGGAAGAGGGTTTGGTTTCGCTGCCGATGTAGACCAGCGGGGGATTCTCCTTCGTGTTCGCCAGACGGGACGCGAAGCCCAACACGCGGTTTTCTTCGCCCTCGTCGCCCTTCGTCGTGCCGTGACGGAGCGCATCCGCCAGCGAAACGGCGGAGAAGTAGACGCTGTGCGCCGCCTTGTCCGTGCCGACGGTGCGCAGTTCGTAGCGCCCGTAGACGGACTGTTCAGCAGTCAAGGTGAAGGTGAACACGTCACCCTCGTGCGAAGCGGCGGCGACTTCCCTGCCGTCCGGCAGCACCAGCACCACGTCGGGCGCGTCGGAATGCGCGGTAATGGTAACATTGTGGTTCGTCAGGAAGGTTTCCTGCGCCGTCCACAGCGTGTACTTGCTTTCGGCAGACCACGGGATGTAGGAAGAATTGATGTCAAACGGGTAGTCGTTCAGTTCGCTGATGGTTGCGTAATCCGCCGCCGGGTAGGACATGCCGGAAATGCCAGTGCCTTCCGGGAACAGATCCTTCACATGCAGCAGCTTGTCGTCCGTCTGCTTGAATTCGCGATCCATAATCGCCAGCGCAAAGCAGAAGTCACGCGGGTAGAAGACGTGGTCACTCTGGCGGGCACGAACAGCAATGTTGTTTTTCTCGATTTCCGTCGTGCCGACGAAATCGTAAACCTCTTCTGCTGCAACCATGCTGGCGACAGCGCCTTCATTGCCCAGCCAGTGGGTGTCAATGCCTGACACGGTGAAGAAGGGGCGCGGCGCAACCAGCGCGATGATTTCCACCGGGTCAAACGGAATCTGGTTATCACGGGCGACGAACATAGCTGCCGTCTCCGGGAACCAGCTGTTGCCCTTGCCGTAGGACACGGTCGGCACTTCGGTCTTGCCGTATACACGGTCAGCCTTGGCGTAGGCGGAGGTGTTGAAGTTGAAAATCTTGCCTTCCACCTTGTAGCGGTAGCTCTGGATGCCCGAACCGCCGCATTCGCTCGGCACGCAGATACTGATGCGGTCGTCAAACGCCGAGGTGAACATGGCGGCCTTGCCATAGCGGGAATGACCCGTGATGACGGTCTTCGCCGGGTCAAGGCGAACCAGCTCGCCCAGCGTCAGGCTCGTGCCCTCTGCCTGGTTTTCCAAGGCGGTCACAATCTGACTGGCCGCCCAGCTCCACGCCATCAGCGCGCCGGATGCGTGCTTGTAGTCGTTCGCGTCGTAGGGGTAGAGCGCGGTGTACACGCCAGCACGGTCAATGCCGTCATCCGCATTGGAGTCATCGGGGTAAATGTCAGTGGCTTTGAACGTCACCAGACCGTAGCCCTGTCCGTTCAAGTTCGCAGCAGAGAATGCGGAGGTACCGCCGATATCAATCACGAACGGAACTTGATCCTTCTCTTCGCCCCAAGCCGCCAGAATCTGCGCATCCGTGGGCACATTCAGCTTCGCGATGAAGCTCGCCTTTGCGCCCGTTTCCGGATTCGTGATGGTAATGACCGCCTGATACACGGGGCGCACACGGGCGGGGATGGTTTCCTCGGTAATCGCGCCGGTGGTGTTCACGAACACCGCGTCGCCTTCCGTGCTCCACGGCGGTTCGCCAATGTAGTGGACGGAGTAGCCCGCGTTCCACGCCTCGATGGCAAGCTGCTTGGCTTCCGCCTTGGTGGATGCAGGGCCGAACGTCTTGTCGCCCACCGTCACTTGACCTTCCAGCAGCGCAGCGGACAACTTGCGGAACTCGTCGCCGAGGTTGAAGACGCTAGTGCCCCAAATTCCATAGAAGCCGCCGTAGGACGCGGTGTTGTCCTCGTAGACAATCTCGTACTTGCCAGACACGTCCTCCGACGCGGTTTCCCAGCGGTAGCCCAGCCAGTAGTGCTGGATCAAATCGCGGATTTCGGTGCGGCGCGCTTCCCATTCGGTGATGTCGGTCACAATGCCGTCGCCGTTCGGGTCATTCTTCACGTCGAAAAACTCAAATGGATTGTTGATTGTGTCGATGGCGGGCAGCTCATCAATGCCGGGATACCCGTCCAGCGGCGCTTCAGCGCAGGCGCTCATCAGCGGCAGCAGCCCGATGATAGCAGCGAGCAGCAGCAGGAAAAACCGTTTCATAGAGATCCTCCTTTTCTCTTTCAGCCGAACCTTTGCACATTGTCCGGGAGGCGACGGCTGCATTACCTCATCCGGAAGTTACCCTCATTATAGCGGAGAAAGGGCGGCGCGTCTATGCAAATTGTCCACACTACTATGCAAATCGTGCAGATATATCTGGGAAAAAATTATCCGTATTCGACAATGCAAAAGCTATTTGCCAAGATTTCGCTGGAAATCCGTCGGCGAAATGCCTACTGTTTTGCGAAAAGTGCGCAGAAAGGAGGAGTACGAATTGAACCCGCTCTGGAATGCTGCATCCGTCAGCGATACGCCGGAGGCAATCAGCAGCTTCGCGCCGCAGATGCGCCGGAACTGGATGTACTCGTACACCGACGTGTTCGTGTAACGGACAAACTCGTGTGACAGGTACGATTTGCTGATGAAGAACGCGTCCGCAATTTCCTCCAGCGTCAGCGGCTGGGCGTAATGCTCGTTGATGTACGCCATCACGCGCTGGATGGTGTCTGGCGAGGGCTGGGCACTCTGCAGCATTGGCGCTTCCTGCGTCACGCGGAGGATTTGCAGCAGAAACTCGGTCATCGCGGCATAATCCGCCAAGCGCGATTCGGGACGCTCGTCGCCTGTGTTCTGCGCCACACGGTCAATGCACGTTGTACACAGCGAAAGCGCCGCTTCATCCAGCTGATAATGATACCCGGTGCGGCGCGTGCAGTCCAAAAGGCGCTGCTCCAGCGGCAGAAGCCCCTGCCCCAGCTGGTGCAGCATCCCGGAGGAGATGAACAGCACCACTCGCTCGTAGTTGCGGATGGCGTCCTGCGAGATTATGCCGTGCATGACGAATGGCGGGAAAATCATCAGGCTGCCGCGCTGGAGCGTGACGATTTTGTTGTCCACATACAGGCGGGGAAAGCCGTTTATAGCAATTCTCAAAATTCCGGTCAATAACCATCAGCAGTAAACCAGCCCAG
>ENA-OYZM01000556-OYZM01000556.1-human-gut-metagenome-genome-assembly--contig:-NODE-556-length-11291-cov-5.808206_pt1 | contig 11291 bp, 9 predicted proteins | sample MGYA00243291_ERZ653477 | MGnify/ENA primary metagenome ERZ653477 (study PRJEB26926, sample SAMN06165024) | human gut metagenome | biome: ENVO:00009003; feature: ENVO:2100002; material: ENVO:00002003... | reverse complement strand
CTTTTTATAGTGATTATTCTTACAATAATTATAGTGTCTTTTAATACCTATTTGCCTTTTTTCGACAAGCCTTTTCTCTTTACGTTTTCAAAAGGTTTCTTGTTTTTTCCGGCGAAAAAACATATCAAAACGTACACCGCCGACAACACGACGACCGCGCCGATAAGTACGCCGTACATGGCGCCGACGCTTACTTTGTCGCCAAATAAATATAAGTTGCAATCAACGCCGTCCTTAACTCCGTTTATTACTTCTTTCGGGAAGCCTTGCTTTGCCATTTCGCCGTAAACGCCGTTTAACGAATGATTTCTTAAAAGTGAAGTGCCGTATGTGCCGGGAAGCAGCATAATAAAGTTTTGCAGACCTTTCCCGAAACTCGAAATCGGCATATACGCGCCGCAAATAAAACCGTAGCCCGCCGATACTATCGTACCGATGCCGGTAGCCTGTCCCTGCGTCCTTAAAAGCGCATTGACGACGCTTGACAACGCCGTGCCGAAAGCCGTCAGCAGGAACACGTCGACGATAATCAAAACGACGTCCGAAAAACTCATATACCAGCCGCTCGCCGCAACGTAAATAAGCCCGGCGGCAGTCGCCGCGTACGTTACGATAAGCGTCGTGAAAAAGGTTCCCGAAAAGTAAGCCGCCGCGATTACCGATCGCTTTGCGGGCGACACAAGCAAGTCTTTTCTCGCCCCGGTGATGCGGTCGTTTACCATAAGCGAGTTGCTGCAAAACGCAACCGTCACGCAACACACCGCAAGAAGCGACGATACGAGTTCCCCCGCGACCATTCCGCTTATCAGTTTTTCGGGGACGGAAACGCCGTCCGGCAACGCCGCAACAAACGTGTTCCTGTAAACCTTTGCCAGAAACGTGACGTACAAGACAAGAAGTATCACGGGCGTGATAAGCGATGTGAAAAACATTCCCTTGTCCTTAAAAAACACTTTTATATTTCGTTTCGTCAACGCAAGAAAAGTTTTCATAACGCGCCTCCTTCGGGCTTTTTGCCCGTGACGGACAAAAATACGTCGTCCATTTTGCCCTTTGTTATTTCAAAATCGGTGAACAGCGCGGGGTTTTTAATAATTAAACCCCGTGCTTCTGCCGTGTCTTTCACGGAAACCCTAAACGCGTCCCTGATTTTTTCGTACGGAAGCCCCAAAGCCTTGACTTTTTCTTCTTCGGCGTTATAAATCGTAACGAAGTCGCCCGTAAATTCGTTTTTGAGCGAAAGCGGCGTTCCTTCCGCCGCGATTTTCCCTTTGTCGAGTATCACGACGTAGTCGGCGTCCGCCGCCTCTTCCATATAATGCGTCGTGAGAAACACCGTCATATTCCGACTTTTACGAAGGTTTGTAACGACGTTCCAAAGGAGTTTGCGCGCTTCGGGGTCGAGCCCCGTCGTCGGTTCGTCCAGAATTAAGATTTTCGGATTGTGAATAAGTGCGCGCGCCACGTCGACTCTTCTTTTCTGTCCGCCCGAAAGTTTTTCAAACGTTCTCGGCAGCAACTCCTTGAAATCCAGCATTTCGGCAAGCGCGGCGATCCTTTCTTTTGCCTCTTTCCCCGTGATACCGTATAAACTCGCGCGGGACGTAAGGTTGTCTTTGACCGAAAGTTTCGCGTCAAGCGCGGACGTCTGATATACGACGCCGATTTCTTTCGTGATGTTTTTCATATCGTTATCGACGTTCATACCGTCGATTATCACCTCGCCGCCGCCTTTTGAAAGGGTGCCGCACACTATGGATATCGTCGTTGATTTCCCCGCGCCGTTCACGCCGAGAAACGCAAACAACTCCCCTTCCTTCACGACAAGCGACAAGTCGTCGACGGCGTGCACGTCCTGAAACGATTTGTCAAGGTTTTTGATTTCGATAATATTTTTCATTCTTTTTTATACAACTTGCCCTGCGTTTTTATGGTATGTCTTGTAAAAGGGGAAACCTTTTGCGGACTTCCCCAAATTATCTTTTAACGGCGGAATTTACTTTTGATCGCGGTCGAAAGCCTCGATTGCGGCAAGCGCAATATCAAGCCCCAGCGCAAACGTTTCGGGTATCATCTGGTCGGGCGTGTCGCGACGATTGTGATAATACGGCGCGTATTTCGGGTTTTGTCCGGCAACCGCCGCCGCCTTGAATCCGCCCCTTGAAAACGCCGCCGCGTCGGACGCGCCGAAAGGCACTACGCCGTGAGGCAACGGGTGATTTACGTCGGGATCTTTGCAAGCTTCGTCCAGAAGCGCAACGACTTCGGGGCTGTTTTTCACCATGCCTGTCATGTCGCGGTGATAAATCGTCATATAGTCGTAGTCGCGCATCGTGTCGAAAGCGATAACGTACGTTTCGACGTCCTTGTTTTCGCCTTTATGGCGTTTCGTGAATGCGGTTGCGCCGCGAAGCCCGGCTTCTTCACTGCCCGTAAGCAATGCGCAGACTTCGGTGTTTTCATACCTGATTCCGCTTTCTTTCAGGCATTTGAGCGCGGACACTGCGACGAATACGCCCGTAAGGTTGTCGTTTGCGCCGGGGGATAATACCTTAAAGTTGCAAACGAAGAAAAGTCCTATGTACGCAACGACGGTGCATGCGGCGAAAATCACACTCCAAAGCGGGGTAACGCCTTTTGCTATATTGATTGAAAAAATGACGATCGACGCGAGCGCGCACAGCAAATCGACTGCAAGTACGCCGACCATGACTTCCTGTCTTATCTTCATAAGCGTCCATTCGTACGCGCTGTCGGTGTGTCCGTTGATGATGATACGGCGTTTTACGTCGCCCGTCGGTTTATATTTCGCATATACGTTGCACGACGTCGTTTCCGGCAAAAATTTGTCGATGAACGGCACGTAGAACAAGAATTCCAGCACGACGATGACAATGGACAAAACCGCAAGCACCAGCGAAATTATCCTTACCGCAAGCGTGAGCGCGGGATTGCCGACAAGCGTCAGCAACTGCAAAAGCGCGCCGATAATCAAAAATACGCCGATGATTTTCGTGAATCCGACAAGCGCGTGTCGCGACACTTTGAAATCTTCGATTGCGCTTTCGTCCGCCCAGCCGTTGGTGTCGATCTGGTTTTTGATCCATTCCTGGGCTTCCCGTTCTTTCGGCATGCCCGATTCGCGCGGGCCGATGTTGGTGCAGATGTCCGTGATTGCGTTCATGCTGTAATCGACGGCGTTTTTCCGTATCTCTTTCGATACTTTCATGACAATTCTCCTTTTTTTAGGACAGTTTTGTCCGTTATCCCTTTTTATTCGTTAATAAGCGACAGCACGTCGCTTGCAACCTGATTTAATCCCGTGTTTTCTTTCAGGACATTCAGCCCTTTGAGTGCGCGAATGGCCGCGTCGATATCGTCGGGGAAAATGCTGTCCGAAAACACTTTTATATCCTTGATTACGCCGCCCGACAACGTGAAACTCACGTCGGCGTATCCCCAGGAAAACCTTTTGTACTTATGACTTTGAAGTTTCACGTCCTTTCCGTACAGCCATAAATCGTCGGAATATTTTTTGTAAAATTCGTCGGTTTTCTTTTCGTCCACGGCGGAATTTTCCAAAATCCGCCCGTATTTTTCGGTCAAAACGTCTTTTATCGCCTGCTTTACGGCATCGACGTCGATACTTTCGTCAAGGTCGTTAAGATTTACAACGCGCGACTTCACGCTCGCAACGCCCTTGCCTTCCAGCTTGTCGGGTTTCACGTTCAGAAAGTCGCTCATTTTCGACGTGTCGGCGGATATTAAAATCGTGCCGTGATGCAACGCCGCCGTCTGTGTTTTGAGATATGCGTTGCCCGAAAACTTTCGCCCGTCGATGACGATGTCGTTTCGTCCGTTGACTTCCGCAAAAAGCCCTAACTTTTTCATCGCGCGGATAATAATATCGTTGTTTTCGTTCACGTCGTAATCCAAAAGACTTGTTATGAACGAGAAATTGAGATTACCTTTGTCGTGGAAAACCGCGCCGCCGCCCGTCGGTCGCCGTGCAAGGAAACCGCCTGCGTCGTGGAGTTTTTTCACGTTCACGTCAAGGTATGCGTTCTGATGTCTTCCGATGACGACCGTGTTGTCGTTGCGCCAAAGATAAACGATAAGTTCGCCGTCTTTCGCCGCATCCATAAGCGCGCTTTCAACCGCAAGATTGTAATGCGGATTAAACCCGCTTGTTTCAATATATCTTACTTTATCGTACGTTTTTGCCATATAAACAAGTTATTTTGCGATATTATTTAATTTCAAACAAACCTTCGCGCACGACTTCGCAAATGGTCGGATGCGGGAAAACGAGTTTTTTCGCGCGGTCGATATCCACTTTCATATCAATAAGATTCGACACTGCCACGATATACTCGGACGCATAATTTCCGACGACGCTCGCGCCGATAAGCACGTTGTTGTCTTTGTCGTAAACAAGTTTCAGTATGCCGGTGTAATCGGTGTTTTCCGCGATATATCTGCCCGAAAACATTAATGACAGCTGCACCTCGTCGGCGTTTATTCCCTTTTCGAGTGCGGCGTTAAGCGTGTATCCCGCCGAAGCGACCTCGGGAGTCGTGTATATAACCGACGGTATGGAGTCGTAATTCATTTCGTCGGGAACGTTAAGCATATTGTTTACGGCGACTTCGCCTTCCCTATACGCCGTGTGGGCGAGCATAGATTTTCCGTTGACGTCGCCTGCGGCATATACGTTTTCGACGTTGGTTTTAAGACGGCTGTCGGTAACGATTGCGCCGCGCTCGGTTTCAACGCCGATGTTTTCAAGCCCGAATCCCGTAATGTTTGCGCGACGACCGACCGACAACAAAATTTTGTCGGCAAGTATTTCTTCTTCGCCGTTTTCGGTCTCGACGACCGCGCCGTTTTCGGTAATTTCTTTGACCTTTGAAGAAAGACGGAATTTTACGCCTTTCTTTTCAAGCGCTTTTTGCAAAACCGCGCTTACTTTTTCGTCGGTTGCGCCCGCAATCTTCCCAAGCATTTCGACAACGACGACGTCGCTCCCGACCGACGAATAATAATCCGCCATTTCAAGTCCGATTACGCCGCCGCCCATAATAAGCAGGGTTTTCGGGATTTCGACAAGGTTCAACGCCTCGCGGTTGGTTATCGCAAGCCCGCTTTCAATGGCTTTGTCAACGCCCCGGATTTTCGGGATAAACGCACTGCTTCCCGTTGCGATAAGTAAAAATTTTGAGTTGTATTCGACGTTTTCGGATTGTACGACGACGCCGTTTTCGTCGCGACTAAGTATTTTCGCTTCCGACTTTACGACGGTAACTCCCGCGCCCTTCAATTTTGCGCGTACTCCCGTTACAAGACGTTTCACGACCTTGTTTTTTCGGTCTATGACGGCTTCTTGCGATACTTCGCCGTCGCCCGAAAACTTCACGCCGTAATTTTCGCCGTGCTTAAAATAATTCAGGACTTTCGCGCTGTTCAATAAAGTTTTGCTGGGAACGCAGCCTTCGTTCAGGCAAACTCCGCCGAGTTCGTTTTTCTCAAACAATACGACGGACAATCCTTTTGACGCGGCATATGCCGCGGCATTGTATCCGGCAGGACCTCCGCCGAGTACCGTCAAATCAAAATTTTCCATAATCCCTCATAATTTTCGTAATATATCCATTGTACGGGATAAGCGACGAAAAGTCAATTTATTGACTTTACGAAAAAATTTCCTTTGCTGTCATATTGACTGTCATTTTGACTTTTATTGAAAATTTTGCGCTTGACAACCGCCTTTTTTGGATATATCCTTATATTTATGAAAACAGCAGCGATAATACTGAACACTCCCGACGAAATCGGGGAAATTTCAGAGTCCGACGTTATTTGCGCCGACAACGGATTAAGCCGTATTCACGTTACCCCCGTTGCGGTCGTGGGCGACCTGGACAGCCTTGAAAACCGCAAGGACGGTTTGAACTACGTCGTCTTCCCAAAGGAAAAGGACGAAACCGACGGGCAGCTTGCCCTTCTTTACGCAAAACAAGCGGGTTACGACGCCGTTACGATTTACGGCGCAACAGGCGGTGACATAGGTCAGATTCTCGGCAATATCGGGCTTTTGAAATATGCAAAGGACATAAAAATTGACGCCCGTATTTCGGGCGTCGGATTCGATATTAAACTTCTTGAAGGAAAGGTTTCCGACACGGCTTTTGAAGGCCAGAAAATTTCGCTGTTTCCGTTTTTCGGGGACGCATTGGTCACAAACAGCCGCGGGCTTTATTATCCGCTTGAAAACCTTCTTCTTTCCGCAGGCACAAACCGCGGGCTTTCCAACGTTGCGACGGCAAACGAAATCTCGTTCACCGTCGAAAGCGGAATTTTGATTATGATAAAATACTATTAAGCGACGCTATTAGTATCGTCGGCGTTTGCAACGCTTTCTTCATCGGCGGTTTCTTCCGTCGATTTTTCGTTTACAAGGCGTACGAAACTCTTACTGCTGAACAGCAACAGCGCAACGACGATAACGATTGCGACGTCTGCGAACGTGAACGTGTTGTACAAGAATCCCCACGCTGCCGCAGAATATCCCGAGGGAGCGTAAGACGCGAATGCGAAAATGCCCGAGAACACGTGCGAGAAATATCTCAGCGTTCCCGCAAGAATTGCGCCGACCGTAAATGCGACAGCGGGCTTTTTAATTATGTTGAGTTCCTTGAAAATTCCCGCAAGTCCCGTCATTGCAAAAGCGATCGGGTAATCCAGGAAGAACTGCGCGGGGTGGATAATCCACGGATCCTGTATTGCCTGCAACACGCCGTAAATCGCACCAACGATAATACCTTTCCTTATGCCGAACATATACGAAAACAGCATAAGCGGAAGCATCGACGCGAGGGTTACCGAGCCGCCCTGCGGCATCGCGAAAAACTTTACGTAAGAAAGCGCGAAAGAAAGCGCGACGGAAATTGCGGCGTAAGCCATCTCACGCGTGGTGAACGGACCGTTGCGTTTCGAGAAAACGGTTGCGGCGACGACAAGGATAAGAACAAGCACGATTGCACTGATATAAAGCCCTGCCTGCGACACGCCTTCGTAATCTCCGCTGACCTTTTTGAAGTGCACCGCCAAAAACGCAATGCTCACAATCACGGGGATTAAAATCAAAAACAGCGCGATAAACTTAAACTTACGCATAAACTCGGGTTTTACCGTGTTTATTACGTAGCCAGCCGCGACCAGCGCGAACGCCACGATAACAATGCTCATTATCGGCCAGAAAACTTCTTTTACAAAGGTGCCGCCCTGAACGTCGTCGCTGATTTTTAAAGTAAGCATAGTAACTACGAAAGTCGTCGCTACGCCGAAAACGAAATACTTCACGCTTTTCATAAACGGTTGAAGTTTTTCGGGCTTCGCTTTCTTCAAAAAGATTGCGGCGATTACAACAAGCGCGACAAGCACGATTGCAAAGTAAAAAGCCAAAACGCTCAACTGCTTCACTGCGTTAAGCGAAGTAAACGGCTCTTTCAGAATTGATGTGAATTCCATATTCGCTCCTTTGCCGGGAGGAACTTTTCTCGTTAGAATAAAAAATCCCAAAGCGATTACTTTGAGAACGAGTGGATTGGCTTCCTTTCGTGAGTTCTAACTCAATCAAGTTCAGAGGGTGTAATCTCAGGCGCGACGCGCCACCCCTAGCAATTAAATGTGATATATAAATCTTACAATCAAATTAAAATACTGTCAAGGGTTTTGAAAACGATTTGCAAATATTCAAACATTATTGTATAATCGTTCAGAGGTGGATTATGAAAGTTGCAGTTATTACGGGCGCGTCCCAAGGAATCGGGAACGCCATTGCAAAAAAATTCTCGGAAAACGGATACCGCGTATTCAATTTGTCCAGAACGCCGGCAGAAGGCATCGAAAGCATAAAAACCGACGTGTCCGACCGTGAAAACGTGTTTGACTCGATCGGCGAAGTCGTAAAACGCGCGGGGCGTATCGACGTCCTTGTCAACAACGCGGGTTTCGGCATTTCGGGCGCGGTCGAAGATACCGACGAAAGCGCGGTGCGAAAGATTTTTGACGTCAATTACTTCGGCACGCTGTTCGCGACGCAGGCGGTTATCCCCGTTATGCGCGAAAACGGCGGCGGCACGATAATCAATATGTCCAGCGCGGGCGCGCCTTTGTCGCTGCCCTTTCAGTCGTTTTATTCCTGCACGAAATCGGCGGTGTCGTCGCTTTCCGAGGCACTCCGTATCGAACTTAAACCGTTCAATATAAAAGTTTCGACAATACTTCCCGGCGACGTCAAAACGGAATTTACCGCCCGCCGCGAAAAGAACAAAAGCAACAGCGTTTATTACGGCGAAAGAATCGACAAATCGGTTGAAAAGATGGAGCGCGACGAACAAAACGGAATGTCGCCGTCGGTCATCGCGAAAATCGCCCTGAAAATCGCAAAATCGAAAAATCCGCCCGTGTACGTCGTGGGCGGCGCGTCGTATAAACTGCTTGTCGGGCTTTCAAAAATCTTGCCGAAACGTCTTGTCGTATGGGCAATCGGAAAACTTTACGGATAAAATATATAATAAACAAAAACTGCAATGCCCGTTGCAGTTTTTTCATTTTTCAAAATTTACTTTTCGCTTAGTCCTTCTTTTTCTTTTTGGCGTAGCTTTTCACCGCGTACGCGACGTTCGTCATATGGTCGGCGACACGCTCCGCGTTGGACGAAAGACTCAGATAAATCGCTCCGACTTCGGGCGTACATTCGCCCTTGTTCATACGCTCGATATGATGTTCGCCCATTTCTTCTTTTTGTCTGTCGACGCTTTCCTCGTACTCATTCACCTTGTCGATATAATCAAGGGTGTCTTCCTTATACGTCTTCATTACCTCGTCGTAAAGATTTGTAATCGTCGCTTTAAGCGTCTGGATTTCGGAAATTGCCTTCGGCGAGAACGTGAGTTTGTCCGCCTCCATCTTTTCGGCGTATTCCGAGATATTTTCGGCGTAGTCGCCGATACGCTCGATATCGCTTACGGTGTGATACGACGTACTGATTAAGAGTTTGTCGTCTTCCGAAAGGTCAACCTGCGAAAGTTTCACAAGATATTTCGTGATTTCACGGTTAAGGAAGTTCAGACATTTTTCGTTTTTGGCGATTTCGTCGATGACGTCGGACACTTTGCCGATCATAACCGCGTCCATACATTTGTCGAAGTTTGATTTTGCGATTTCCGCCATATTTTCGATTTCGTTTTTAAGCTGCGCGACCGCAACCGGGGGCGTTCTCAACAAACGCTCTTCCAAAAAATACAGGTGCGGCTCGTCGTTTTTGTCGTCCGTTTTCCTTTCGGGAACGATTTTTGAAACGAACTTCACAAGCAGGTTCATAAACGGCAACAGTATTACGGTGGTGGTTACGTTGAAGAAAGTGTGCAAAAGCGCGATTCTCATCGCGGGTCTTTTAATCGGCATAAACATCTTCGTAAACACGCCGGAAATGCTCACAAGCCCGAATATCGTCACGCCGATCACGTTAAACATAAGGTGGATTATAGCGGTGCGACGCGCGTTCGTACTTGTGCCGACCGACGCGATAAGCGACGTAATACACGTTCCGATATTGCTTCCCAAAATTATGTACAGCCCTTGATCAAACGACAAAAGCCCCGCAACCGACATCGTAACGACGATACCGCTGACCGCCGACGACGACTGGATAAGCGCGGTGAACAAAATACCGAACAATAACAGCAACGCAGGGTTTGAGACCTTTGTAAGGAACGCGCTGATTTTGTCCGATTTTGAGAAAACATCCATGGAGCTTGTCATGACCGAAAGCCCGACGAATATCATACCAAGCCCGGTGATAATGCCGCCGATTTTTTTGACCTTATCCTTTTTGGTCAGCATTATCATCAATGCGCCGACGCCCGCAAAAGCCGCAAAAATTACCGTAAGGTTGACATTTGCAAACCCGTCCGCGCCAAGCGCAACGATAAGCGCGGTCGACGTCGTTCCGATATTTGCACCGAAAACAATCGACGTGGCTTGCGTCAGAGTCATCAGCCCGCTGTTGACGAAACCTATCGCCATAACCGTGACCGCCGCGGAACTTTGTACGACCGCCGTCGTCACCGTTCCTATACCCACTCCGATAAGCTTCTTGTTCGATATTTTGGCAAACATTCGCTTGATTTCGTTACCGGCAACCATTTCAAGGCTGTCGCCCATCAACTTCATTCCGTAAAGGAAGACGCCGATACCGCCAAGCAGGGACAAAAACGCATAAAATATGTCAAGCCAATTCATTTCAATTTCGGTTGGACAAAATTTGCCCGATTCTCTCCATTATAATAAGTTACTTTCTATATTATATATAATATGTTGATTTATGTAAAATAGATTAGGTCGTTTTCAACCATAAAATTTTGCGATTCAAAAAAAATTTTTGCGGTTTTCATTCACGTTATGCGACAGTTTTATCAATCATGACAAAATGTTCCTATCGCACGGCTTTCATTAAAAAATATATTATAAACACCGCGATAAATTATTTTTTCGACTTTTTGTTTTGTTGCTCATTTCGTTTGACATATTTCGCCTTATTCAATATAATAATTGAGCATTGACAAAAACGCTGCTGTGGCTCAGGAGGTAGAGCACATCCTTGGTAAGGATGAGGTCACCAGTTCAAGTCTGGTCAGCAGCTCCACTAAAAAACACACCGCTTCGGGTGTGTTTTTTTATTGTGTGCAAAGTTTTTGCACACAATTGCACAATTTCTTTGAAATTGTGCGTGGAGCCTGTCGTCTGCGCTCGGCGATCGCGAATACTTCGTGCTCTCATCGCCTTCTCTTGCCGTCAGCAGCTCATTTAATATCGTTTATTCACGACGAAAACGTCGTGTTTTTTTAATGCATTTTTAACGCATTTGCGCGATTTATTCTTTAATCGCGCGTGGAGCCTGTCGGCTGCGCTCGATGCCTTTTCTTGCAAGCAATCTCCCCGCCTTTCCTTGTCGTCTGAAATATCCCGCCAAACTTCACGCCGCTACGGCGTGCCGTTTTTGTGCGTCCCGCACACCGCTGCAAAAACTTTGCAGGCGGGTTCGTCGGCTGCGTTCGAGGCTTCCTCTTGCCAGCAATTTCAGCCTCTTAACTTGCCGTCAGCAGCTCCACTAAAAAACACGACTAATACGTCGTGTTTTTTTAATGTGTGCAAAAAACTTTGCACACATTTGCACAATTTCTTTGAAATTGTGCGTGGAGCCTGTCGTCTGCGCTCGGCGATCG
>ENA-OYZM01000550-OYZM01000550.1-human-gut-metagenome-genome-assembly--contig:-NODE-550-length-11334-cov-5.316695_pt1 | contig 11334 bp, 8 predicted proteins | sample MGYA00243291_ERZ653477 | MGnify/ENA primary metagenome ERZ653477 (study PRJEB26926, sample SAMN06165024) | human gut metagenome | biome: ENVO:00009003; feature: ENVO:2100002; material: ENVO:00002003... | reverse complement strand
TTGAATTTTAATAAATCATATGTTATAATAAATTAGCAAAAGAATATTTTTTGTTTTGACAAAATAATTGCGAGGTAATATGTACAAGTATTCTTACAAGGCACTTTCGCCGGAAGGAAAACGCGTAAGCGGCACGATCACCGCCACGAGCGAAGACGACTTCAATCAGGTCATTTCGTCGCGCGGTCTGAAATGCTATTACGTCCATGCCACGGGAAAGGGCGACGCAAGCAAACTTTCAAAACTCGACACCGCGCTGGTGTTGCAGTTTTGCCGACAGCTCGCGTCGATGCTGAACGCCGGCTTGCCTCTTATTAAGTCGCTGGAAATGCTTTACGAACGCACCGAGAAACCGAAGCTCAAAAACGTGCTTGCCGCATTGTTTGAAGAGGTTCAGAAAGGTAACTCTCTTGCGGAGTCGATGGGCGCGCTTCCGGGCGTATTCCCCAACCTTCTCGTGAGCATGGTCAAGGCGGGCGAAATGAGCGGTAAACTGGAAGAGACTCTTATCCGAATGGCGGACTATTACGAAAAGGAAAAAAAGAGAAAAGGGCAAATCAAATCGGCAACGTCGTATCCGAAAATCGTTCTGGCGATTTGTCTTGTCGTCGTTGTGGTTTTGCTTATCTGGATTATGCCGAAGATGATTTCGATGGTGTCCGAAGATAAGTTGCCGGTTGTCACGAAAATCCTGCTGAAAATCAAGGACTTCATCATGAAGGACTACATACTGATTATCGGCATCGTCGCCTCGCTTATTATTTTCATCCCGATCGTTAAGCGAATCGAGGCGGTTGACCTTTTCGTTTCCAAAATGAAAGTCAAAATGCCGGGCATCGGAAAATTGCAAAAAATGATTTATACGTCGCGTTTTGCAAGCTCGCTTTGCACGCTGACGAGTTCGGGCGTACATCTTCTCGACGCGCTGACGATGGTGTCGGAGATGATGGACAACACTTACGTATCAAGGCAGATCGACGACGCTGTCGAAGCAATCCGCAGGGGCGAGTCGATATCCGCCGCGTTGCAGTCGGTTGACGCGTTCGACCCGCTGCTTACGACAATGATATTCGTCGGTGAAGAATCCGGTTCTCTGGACGAAGTCCTCGGGCAGACCGCCGCGTATTTCGAAGACGAAGCGGACACTGCAATCAAGAGTCTTACCGCAATGATAAACCCCGCCCTTATGGTTGTAATGGCTGTTGTCATCGGCGTAATACTTATCGCAATACTTATGCCTATGTTCTCGATGTACGACTCGATAGGCACGGATACCGAATAAAGGGTAGATTTGGAGCAAAATTATGATTTACTACTACTTGAACAACGACAAACTCAAAGCGATGTTTGCGACGGCGGGCGGAAAGAGAATTACCGTGAAAGAATTTTACGATATGGATTTCCCCAGTGAATTTCTGAACGACCCGAGCGCAACCAACATCGACCTTCAACTTACCGAAGCGATGCTCGATATGATCCGCAAAAACGATATCAAGTCGAAAGCGGCGAAATTCGTCCTTGAAAACAACAAGATACCGTTCCGCGAGATGATTTTGCCTTACGCAAAGCCGTCGATTCTGTATCCGATAATTTCGGCGGAACTTTTCACGGATAAAAAACTTGCGGAAAGCCACACCGTCGACTTTGTGGAGATCGACAGAAATATCGAAGATCCCGACGAAGAGATGCAGGAAGCCGCGCTGAACTCCCCCGAAGAGGGCGAGGAAGAACAGGAAGAGAAGAGCGAAAAGAAAAAGAAAGCGAAAAAAGCGCGTCTTATGATCACGTTCATAGACAACCTTGTCATCGAAAACCTGAAAAAGTGCTGCCGCGAAGTCGGCATGAAACTTACGGCAATCGATATTTCGCAAAGCGCGCTGTCGAAACTCGTCGATTTTATGAAAGAAGACCTGCCGCAATACTTTGTGCTTGTCGACTATCGCATGACGACGATTACGTCGTATCTTTTCGCGGATTACAAGCACGTCTTCTCGCTGTCGAAACCCATTTATTCGATGCCCAACGAAAACTATGCGAACGAAATGGCGTTTTTCATCAACGACTTTTCCGGCATCGTGAGCGAGGCGATTCAGTTCTTCCGCTCGAAATATACCGATTACAAATTCGACGACGTGTTCATCACGGGCGACCTTGACAGGTTCCAGTCGGTTGAAAGCGACCTTTACGGTTTCATGGGGCTTAACGTCAAGATGCTTCCCGTACCCGAAAGCGTATCGGGCGTCGAGCAGCTTGATTTCAACGCGCTTGCACCGCTTATCGGCACAATGCTCAAATAACGAGGTGGATTATGGCAAAGAGAAAGAGAAACATAGATTTTATCGCCGCGCAAAAGGCGATGGGAAAATCGGGGCAAAGCACCTCGTTTGAGTTTATTCTTGTCGTTACGGTCGTCGTGGTGGCATGCGCGATGGTCGGGTGGTATCTTGTGGCGCGTTCGCAGTACAACACTGCCGTGTCCGACCTTGAATCCGCCAAGACGGAACTCACCAATCAGAAAAACACGCTTGCCAAGAACGAAGACAAGTTCAAAAACTTCACGGTGGTGCTTGACAAAAACGGCAACCCCGTGACGAAAGGCACCGACAAATACGGCAACACGATTTACCAATACGAGTCGTTGACGGAAGTCGCGACGCGCGTTGCAAACGCACTTGCGGGCGCGCAGGCGACGTCGAAAGAAGCCGACGCCGCGATAAACCTTACCGGCACGATTTTCGACATTATCTTCACAAGCGCGAACAAGACGGAGTGCAAGGTGACGCAGTTCACTTTAACCAACGGCAGGATCACGTTAAAACTTACGGGCAAGGGTTCCCAGTCGATGCGAAACTACGTTTCGGCGATTAAGGAAAACGGCAGCGGCTATATTCAGAGCGTTGAGCCGTCGATGGACACCGCCACCGATTTTTCGGTAAGTTTCGACGTCGTGAACGATAAACTTTTCGGCGGCAGCGACAAATAAGGAGGACGGGGAAATGACGATTAACAGAAAAGAAAAAATATTGATTTTCGTGCTTATCCTGTTCCTGCTTGTAGGCGGCACGTACACTCTTGGCATCATGCCGAAAAACAACGACAAAAAAACCGCTCAGGAAGAGTTGCAGACGGTCGAAGGCGACATCGCGAAGGTCAAAAAGCAAATCGACGCGGTGAGCCCGGCAAGGTACAACAAGCTCGTTGAAGAAATCAGACAAAACGAGGCGGCGTACAAGCAGCTCACCAGCACCAAAAACAACCTTAACGAGGAGCTTCTGCCCAGCAATATGCCCGGACATCAGGACTCTGTGGCGATTGCGGAAACGCTGTACAAGTTCTTTGGCGACCTTGGTTTCAACGTTGAGATAAGCCTTGGCAGGCCCGTCACGACGTCCACAAAAAAGGTTTACACCATATCGAGCGCATACAAGACGAACATGCAGACGCTTTACAAGGTGACCGACGCGATCGCGCGCGTTAAGTCGTACAATCTGACGTATCTTTCGATGACGCCGGACGGAAACAACGTTTCGGGCACGTTCTCGATGACGATCACGTACATACTGAACGAATAGGCGCACACGTCGCACACTTCGCTTTTGAAATCACATTATCGGGGGCGATAATGCTCACTCTTTTGCTTGTGTGCTCCTTTTCCCCAAAAGTACAAAAGTATCTTTTGGGGTCCCCGATAACTGCGCTTTTGAAATCACATTATCGCAGGCGATAATGCTCACTCTTTTGCTTGTGTGCTCCTTTTCCCCACGGGTACTCAGTATCCCGCGGGGGCCCAAAAAATCCATCGCAATGACATAAAGTGCGTTGCACGGAATACAATATGCTCCTCGCAATGACATAAAGTGCGGTGCGGAAGCGGCACCTTAAAATAAAGGATATTATATTATATAAATATAACAAAAAGTTACGAAAACGCGCGGAAGCGCAGTCGCAATGACATTATTTTGCGAAAGCGCAGTCGCAAAGATAAGACGGGAAAAATAAAAAAGTACGATTGACGGAAGGAGGTCAATTATGCTGACGTTATTAAAAAATATAGAAAGGTTTAACAAGCGGTACAATAAAAAACGCGGCAGCGCGATGCTTATGGTACTTATGACTATGGCGATTATTATCGTCGTAGGCACTTCTATGCTCTTTGTGACGCTTTCCTCCTTCTCGAACAGCATTGCGGACACCCAGCAGGAACGCGCGTACAACGCCGCGCTTGTAATGACCGAAACGCTGAAAAGCTCCACATATCTCGGCAAACTTATCGAAAGCAATTCCTTTGAACTTGAACAAGATAAGCCCGTCAAACTCCAATTCGACAACGGCGATCTTGATGATGAACTTGACGATTTCACGATAATCAACGGCGTGAAAGTTTACGTCACGTTTACCAACGCGTCAAAGGAAAAGACGTCGCTTGACAGCGTACTTGTCGACGTAAGGGGCGTAAAAGGCTCGCAAGAAAGAACGGTGAGTTTCACTTATAACAAAGAAACGACAGTTAAAAACGTTACGCTTGAAGACACGTTCGGCAACGCCTTGGTAACCAACAACAGCATGGGCGGAGAACAAAAACGCGACGACCTTGTTTTCAAGAGAATCGAGGGCGATATTTCCATAAACTGTTGGGATGAAGAAGTCGTGAACGGGCAAACCGTGAAGAAGATGACCACCCGATACTTCAACCCGATTATTCTTGAAGGTCTTACGGGCAGTATCTTTGCCAACGGCGACCTTATCATCGGCGCTGCCGACAACGTTATAAAAGTTCAGGGCAATATCTATTGCGACGGCAACCTTACAATACGCGGGCTTGACCTTGGCGTAAATCTTCCCGCGCTTTTCAAAAAAACGTACAAAACAAAATATATCAAATACAGCACAATCGGCAACAAGACTTTTGCAGGCTTCGATATCCTTGGCACCGGCGAATACATAGAGCGCGAAAAATCGGGCAAAGTGAACGAGGCGATGTATCTGAAATACACGAAAAACGGTGACGACGACTTTTTGCCGTTGCAGGTTTACGACGAAGTTTCGCACTTCACCCTTATGGATCTTGCGCCTGAAGATGCCGAAACGTACACTTTCTGGACAAGAAACTGGGAGAACGGCGGCGCGGTTGAAGAAGTCACAATAACGCTCAGGGTAATGGTTAACGGCGAATTGCAGGCGGTTGACGCGACGTATAATAACAAAAGCGGCGTCAATAACTCGCAATATCTCGGCGCGACGATGTATTCCACGCCCGAATGCAACCCCGAAGACATGATAATGCAGTATCCGAAGGGCGGCAACGTATATTGCAGCGGCGATATTATCTTTGACAGGGTAAACTATGGGTATAACTGGGTTTACGCGCCGGCATCATTAGGCAACAGCACCGAATACCAATATCACGACCTGGCGATTTACGACAGCACCGGCAAAGGGACAATAAACGCTTCAAACAAAACTGATCGTGAAAAAGTTGAAAACGCCACCGTGTCTTACAACAAAACCAAGATGAGAGGCGACATATTCTGCATGGGACGTATGATTATCGCGCCCGAAAATCTTGTGCTCATGTCCAAAAGCACAGATGGTAAAGACGAGAAAGACGAGGTATTCAAGAGAATGAACGCTTCAAACTTCAACCGTTATCTTGATAAAGACACCATAAACAATCAGATTTACAGCAATGGCAATGATTTCTTTACGCGCCTGAAAGAGGTGTTTGGCTTCAACGGCAACAAATGGAACTATAACTTAAACAAAACCTACAAACTTGACTATACCGGCGGGCATAGGTTATTTGGCAATAACGGAAATATTGAAAACAGAGAATATTACAAATCCGCAGAAGATTTCAAGAACGAAAACTTGAAACCGTTTATCGAGCAATTAAAAGGAGAGAACGGTCAAACCTATACCGACTTAAAAGACCTTTTCAAAAAAACAATTAACAACGAAAAGAACAATAATAGCGGTAAATTATACAATTCAAACTATATCTTAAAAGGCGACGGCTACTTGGCCGCTGCTGAGGGAACAGACGGCGTGCATAAAGCGTATAGTCCCATAGAATTCAGCGAAACTTCCAACATTTATATCTATAACTGGAAGTATGAGTCGCTTATTGAAAATACGGAAAAGAAAGACGACTCGGAAGTACAAGTAAATATACAGCGCCAACTTAACAGCACTTCACTGGTGCAGGAGTCGCGCGTGGACAATACGCTCGGCAACACTTCGGTCAGCACGGTAAACGACATAACTTACAACGCAGCGCTCACGGTAAAATATCAGACTCTCAACGTAAACGAGATTTACGTAGGCAGCGGCAATATCGAGGCTGTCGGTATCGACGCATTCGGTTATGAAAGCGCCGCCGGCGTAAAAGCGAAAAAAATCGACACCCTTGGCGGCGAGATGATTTCAAGCGAATATCAGGAACAGAGTCTGCTTGATATAATTATGAAAATTTACAAGTTGGACAAGGAACAAGCGCTTGAAAAATTGAAAAATGATTACTGGAAAGTTGACGATAATTTCAATGCTGTTGGCGACTTGTCGATAAGCGTAAAAGATCATGAGTATAAGGCTTTTGGGAACGTTAAGCACGATGGTATAATTTTAAGTTATAAGGTGAATTATACCACGACGGTGGACTATAAATGTACTGAAAAATGGAAACATAAAACCGGATACAGAATGTTGCGTTGGACTAAAAAAGCAACGATGCCCGAATACGGATATGATGACGGCGATAACGGCAACGTCCACATAAAGTTTACTTATGAAATTGAGTACTTTATGTATGACGGGAGGTTCTGGGACGGAAACGGAGGCAAAGTCAAGGACGAAAAGATAAAAGAAGTTTTCGGATGGGATAACCCCACGCTTGAAAGGTTCAAAGCAAATGCTGCCAAATTTGGTGACGGGCTGTTTTTGGATTTGGATAAAACAACTTTTGAAAGTAATATCAAAGACCAAGTTAAGAAGTATGTATTGAAGAAAGATACAACCGATTTTCCAGAATCCTGGGAAGAAGAACATAGCATTGTTGGTTGTCCGAACGAAGGCGATACAACACAAAAAACCAAAAGCGAATCAAAGACATTTAGGATGACCAAAACGACTTCGGAATATGATACCGTTGAGACCGTTTTGAAATATGACAGCGTAAAAGACACGCTCAAAGATTTTGTCAAAGACGTCAAACAGCTGGCGCTTTTAAGCAATAGCGACAACAACAGTTTCAAGGCAATCACGAGCAAGGAAGACGTTGATAATATGATAAAAGCCGACAATACAACCAAGGTCGGCGAAAGCGCATTCTTATCCGTGCGCGCGTTCAGCGACGAAGACCACGGGATGTATCTGCGCTCATCCAACGCGCGGTATGCGAACGCGGACAAAAATTCAAGCGTTTCAGCGGTTTTCAAGGAAATTATCGACGAAGGGTTTGCAAAAATCGCGATACTTAAAACAACCAAGCTCACCGCAGGTGTTATGCGCGAGCAAATTGATAATGGAGAAATCATAGTCAACGAATACAACCAGGTAAGCGAAGTTCAGGACGACGCGTCGCTGAACCCGTTAAGGGAGCTTAAACAGAGCGAGTTTATTTTGAAGAAACTGCGCGAAAAAACCGCCGAGTACACGATCGATGATCTTAATAAAATGTTAGAAAAAGATCCAATCGATCCTAGGGGTATAACTAACTTCTATGACATTAACAATCTTGCAAACATAGAAGGCAGTGTCGGTTTGCTTGGTGGGTGGATTGACAAAAACACCAACAATGTATGGACGTATACCAGGCATAAAGCAACGGCGCTAAATTCAGGAAATCGTTTCTATGCGATTTACAACAGCGATAGCGTTGACAATAACGTGCGCGTTTTACGGTTCACAAACGGAGGCAAAAACGTCACGCCGTTGACTTGCGACAATACCTTCGGCTTGGATCCGCTGTATTGTACTTATGACGAAAACGGAAATCCCATTGGCGGAAATCAAGGCGGTGTATTTACCAACATTAAGCGGACCGGAATACGTACGCAGGTTGACTATACCATATCCGAAGACACGTATTTCAACTTCGGCGGCGAAGGCACAGGCGGCATAAATACAAAGTTGCAAGTTCCCGTCATCTTTGGCGCGAGCAGAGATGACGGCGTAATCGCCAAGATTGACCAACTGAACAATACAAAGCGTATGAACATTACAATCGACGCGACGGAAAAAGACGTTTACGTTTATATCAACGCGCCTTCGAAATATATTAACGTCGGCAGCGGGAAAGGTTCATATGTGCAAAACGGCGACGAATACACGCTTGTCGGCGAAGGCAAGGGCGATTACGAACTTCAAGCGGGCATTGAGTTCAGAAAATGCAGCTGGCGCGTTAAGGGAAAACACAACGCCTATATTATGCTTGTCGGCGACACTTCCATCAATGCAAACGCATATAAGCTCAGCGTCAACACGAGCGGCGGCGTTTTCGACAACTCGGCGGACAGAAGCGACTCGATGCTCGGCACGCATTTCTACTCGGGCTTCTACACCACATATTCGGGTTCTTATTCGATGAACGAAAAAGGCGAAAGCAGCCTTAAACTTGCGGCGAAGGAGAAAGAAACCGTCGAAAGCGGCAATCTGTGCATTATCGGGACGATGGGCAACCAGCTGCTTCTGGGGCGCGGCGGTTATATTAACGGGTTTGTGTATCTCCCCAACGGCAGATACGTCAACAACTCCACAGGCTTTTTGGGAATCCTGCCCAACGCATATTCAAGCAACAACCAGGCAACAATTGTCGCACAAGATATTGCAGTCAAAGGCAGTAATATCGGCAACCTGGTATTCCAGGCGTTTGACGTATCGTCAAGCGCGGGCGGCGCTGGCAGCGACATCGATATCGACTATATCGAATCAAACGACAAGATAACTTATTCCAAATGGAATTTTGGCGGGTACTATTACGGCTAAGATGAAAAAGGTTTTGAAACGCTTAAAACTGAATAAAAAAGGCTTCACCTTTGCCGAATGTATCGTTGCAATCGCGTTGTTTGCGATCGTCGGCACGCTGGCGTTCACCATGTTCAACACGGCGACGCGCTATATGTCCAAGGCGAAAAAGGAAGAAGCCAAAAGGTCGCAGGCGCAGGAGCAGGCTCTTTTGAACACGTTCATGTACAACGACCAGTATATCGTGTATCCGCACAGTATTTTGCAGGTATCGTACATCAGCACGTCAAAAGGAAAAGTGCCGCAGTACGCGGCGGTGCTTAATTATGACACCGATTACGGCTCGGTACCGTTTGCGATTTCAATCGAACCCACCACAGTGCAGACGACGAACACATTTTGGAACTATGCGTTCACAAGGTATCAGGTGACGTCGGACAAGGGCACAAAACGCTGGATTTTCATTTTCAACGACGATACCGTGTCTTACGACCTTAAAAACACGGAAGACCTCACTCGTTACTCGATAACCAAGCAATTCGTTGAGGACAACTATAAGAACTGACATGAGAAAACTCGCAAAAATCTTAAAAAATAAAAAAGGCTTCACCTTGGTCGAGGCGATCGCGGTCGTCGCCATTATGGGTATTCTCGCAACGGTTATCGGCGGACTTGTCACGGCGGGCACGACGGCTTATATGCGCCAGAAAGAAAACGCCGCCGCAAAAGACCTGGGCACAATCGTCCAAAACGAAATCAAGCGGGCGGCAAGGTCGTCGGTTGAGGTATATTTGCAGGACGGCGCGCTCCCGACCGCCGACAACATGATTACAATCGACGATAATCAAACCACGTACCAGATGAAAAACGCGCCGACGGACGTGTACAAGATGTTCTCGTCGTCCGAGGACGGCAGGCTTGTGTATTCGACGGACAGCGGCAACACCACGCAGGAATACTTCACTGATCCTAATCGGGAGGCGGAAGGACGCGCATTTTACGGCAGTTTCAAAATAGAAGTTTACTTCCGGGCGATTGTCAACACCTTTGGTGAGATTACGTCCGTCAAGGTGTTCTGCGACGTCTATAACGCCAAAGGACAAAAAAAATTCGACTCCCCGGGGCTTGAAATCGACTTTATCGAGGCGGATTACAGCCAATCGACGGAAACCAAACGTTTCAAAGGTATTTTCAGTTTCGAGCAAGGCAATATCGGGGCAATCACGGGCGACGCAGCCGCCGGTCAATACAAAAACATGCTGCTGGACGCTAACTACAAGCCGTACAATAACAACGAGAAAGGGTTCAAGAATTTTTATTTCCGAACCGTGACAGGCGGTTGATAAATGGAACTTGGCCATCTATTATTCACGATATTTTCCGCGTTTTTCGGGCTTGCGTTCGGCAGTTTTCTGAACGTTTGCATTTACCGCATTCCCAAAGGCACGTTTTTCACCGAAAAGCACAGTTATTGTCCAAAGTGCGGGCAGCCGCTGAAATGGTACGACATGGTGCCGGTTTTCAGCTGGATTTTTCTTGGCGGAAAGTGCAGGAATTGCAAGGAAAAAATCTCCGCAAGGTACCCGATTGTGGAGTCGCTCAACGCCGTATTATGGACGTTGTCGGCATATTTTATCGGGCTTAACGCCAACGCGTTCATATACGACGCGCTGTTTTCCGCGCTCATCGTGATGACGTTCATAGACATCGACACGAAAGAGATCCCCAACGGCATCGTCGTGTTCATCATAATTTTGTCGATCCCGCTGTTTTTCACGGCGAAGGACGTCGTGTGGTGGCACCGTCTTGTTGGCGCGGTGGTTATCAGCGTGCCGCTTTACGTAATCGCGCTCGTGACGGGCGGCATCGGCGGCGGCGACATAAAGCTTTATTTTGCGCTGGGGCTTGTGTTGGGGCTTTACCCGACGCTTGTGTCGGCGTTTATTGCGATAGTGTCTGCGGGGCTTATCGGCGGCGCGTTATTGCTGACGAAAAAGGTCAGAAAGGGGTACGAGCTTCCGCTTGGTCCGTTTATCGCGCTTGGCGCGGTGGTCACGGTATTTGCGGGTACGCCCATAATCGACGGCATAAAAAACTTATTCGGAATATAAAAATTATATATCATAAGGAGAAGAGATGCAAAGAGGAGCAAGTTTAGGCGACATCCTTCTGGAAAAAGGCTTTGTTAAACAAGCGCAACTGGATGACGCGAAACGTTGGCAAAAAACCCATCCCAACGAAAAAATCAGCGCGATACTGTTGTCGCGCGGCATTATCACCGAGGACGCGATGCTCTCTGCGATGGCGGAGCGTTTCAACACGACCTATATAAATACGGACTGTCTCTTATACACATCTCCGAGCCCACGAGAC
>ENA-OYZM01000546-OYZM01000546.1-human-gut-metagenome-genome-assembly--contig:-NODE-546-length-11396-cov-6.299974_pt1 | contig 11396 bp, 6 predicted proteins | sample MGYA00243291_ERZ653477 | MGnify/ENA primary metagenome ERZ653477 (study PRJEB26926, sample SAMN06165024) | human gut metagenome | biome: ENVO:00009003; feature: ENVO:2100002; material: ENVO:00002003... | reverse complement strand
CTTATCGTCGGCAGCGTCAGATGTGTATAAGAGACAGACAACAGGTTTTCCTTTGCGACGGCGTCCTTGAAATCGGCGGTTATCATCGGCGCGAACGGCGCAAGATAAGGCGAGCCGAAACTGTCAAGTCCGCACAAATACGCAATAAGCCCCATCGAAAACACGACGATGCCGAAAAGCCCCAGAATACTTCCCGTAATCAGCACCGCAAGCCGCAAAATGCTGAAAGCGTCCACAAGGTCGGGCACGCAGTTTATGCCGATTGCCGAAATCGCAATCACCAGCACCGTCGGACTGCTTAAAAGCCCGGCGTTTACCGCCGTTTCGCCGAGCACGATTGCCCCGACGATCGAAAGCGCGGTGCCGACGTATCGCGGCATACGGACGCTTGCCTGATTCAGCACCTCGAAAAGCGCAAGGACAAACAACATTTCCATCGGCGGCGTGAAAGGTATCCCCGACACGCTGTTAAGCAGGGATATGAGAAATTTCAGCGGCATCAGTTGATAATGATATTCCTGAAACGCGACGTAAAGTCCCGGCAGCAACACCGCCATAAACGCGCCGATAATCCTGATAAGCCTTAGCATCGTGGCGCGCTTGTTCTGGACGTAATAATCGTATCCGTCCTGAAAACTTTCCAGCAAAACGTAAGGATAAGTTATGACGACGGGCGTGCCGTCGACGAAAAGCGCAATCCGTCCTTCCAGAATTTTTGCGCTGACGATGTCGGGTTTTTCGGTCATTCCCGACTGATTGAAAATGCTGCCCGCATGCTCGCAGACAAACCGCGACACGTATTCCGCGCCGATTATGCCGTCGATGTTTATGGATTTGATTTTTTCGGATATTCGCAAAACAACGTCTTTATCGACAATATCGTCAATGTAAACCATCATAACGGTTGTATTTCCGTATTTTCCGACGGTGAATTTTTTCACTTTCAGCCGCGGCGATTTTATGCGCCGTCTGACCAGCGACACGTTTGTTTTGATTTCTTCGGTAAATCCCTCGCGCGGACCTTTGATTACGGTTTCGGTGGGCGGCTCCGCAACGGCGCGGTGCGGGTAGTTCCGAAGCGAGATTTCGTAAAGTTTGTCCGCCCCGTCAAGCGCGAGCACCAAATCGCCGTTTGCGACGGTTTGTCCCGCCGCGGTTTCTTCGATTTCCTTGATTTCTTCGCCATAGGGAAGTTTCTTTACGTCTTCGAGGTTTACCCCTGCCCACTTCATTGAAAGCAAGGGTTTCACAACGCTTTGTTCCAGCAGCAATTTGTCGCTCATTCCGTCGACGTAAAGCAACGCGCCCACCGCGCCGTCAGCCGAAAAATCGCGCGCGATAAAGTCGTCGGACGATACGTCGGCTTTCAGTTTTTCGATTACGTCTGCGCTCCTAATCATAATATCGTATTTTTGCCTTAATCCGAAATATAAAACCCGCGCAATAAAAAAACCGTCTTCCGACGGCTTGAAAATTTTCGTTTTTTGTTTTTATTCTTCTTTTATTACCGATATGCTTACGACGCCGCTTCTTAAAACGGACACGCCGTCTTCTTTCATCACGACAAGCCCGAAGTCGTCGTCGATATCGAGAACGCGCGCCTTGTACGCGCCGAATAAATCGTGGACTATTACGTCTTTTCCCGTGAGATACGATTTCTCGCGGAAGGTTTTCAAGGCGGACTTTTTGTCAAAGTTTTCGTACTCGTCCCGAAGATTTTTTACAAGCGCGCCGATATATTCCGCACGTTTGTCGACGAGAAGATTCAACGAGCCCGCGACGTCTTTTATGTCGTCGGGAAAACCGTCGTCGGGATCTTGCAGGTTCGTGCCGATGCCGACGACTTCGCCGGCGACGCTTTCGGATATTACCCTTTCCGCCAGAATCCCTGCAACCTTTTTGTCGAAAAGATATACGTCGTTCACCCACTTGATAAAAGCGGGACTGCCCGAAAACTCCTCAACGGTGCGGGCGGTCGCAAGCGCGGCGATTATCGTGACGTACGGATTTTTGTCGTCAGACGCGTGCAGTGCAACGCTGACGTACGCCCCCGTTTCGTCGGGCGAATAAAAGGATTTTCCGCTGCGCCCTTTGCCCTTCGTCTGTCTTTCGGCAACGACCGTTGCAAAGTCGCGGCAACCGTTTTTCAGCAGTTCTTTCGCGACGTCGTTGGTGCTTTCGGTTTCTTTCAGGACGACGGCGCGGCTTACCCCTGCCGTCGCAAGCGAAAACGACGTTTTGTCGCAAAACGACGGCTTTCTATTTTTCATTTTCCGTATTTTTCGTCAGCAATTTTTGCCGGCGTTTCCTTTCGATATATACAAGCGAGTACGGGCGAAGTTTTGCGCTTTCGACGCTCTTTTCGATTGCAAGCGTAATGATGAACAGGAAAAGCAGCCCGTTGGGCGTGTAATAAAACACGTCAACCATGCCGTACAGCCAGAACACCGTGTATCCGAAAAGAATAAACCACTTTTCAAGGCTGACGTTCGTAAGGAACGCGCGAAGTCTCGAAACTTCCAGATTCACCCACGCCAAAAAGCCGACGATGCCCGTTGCGGCAAGTGCCTGGAAAAACGTGGAGTGATACCAGTACGGCGTATATCCGTCGGATTTTCCGCCGTTGTGTCCGCCGAGATAGTAATCGAACCCGGTGCCGAAAATCGGATTTGCCTTAAAATTCTTCCAGGCGTCTTTCCACAGCGGAATACGTCCGTTTTCGTCCAGGGCTTTTCCCATAAATATGCCCAGCGAGTCGTAAATGACGTCGGCTTTCGCCATCAGAACGATGGTCGTTACCGCCATCAGCACGCCCGTCGTGATTATCATTCTGCCGCGGAATTCGCTTTTATAAATCGCAAGGCCGAACGACGCGACAAGTCCGAACGCGCCGAAAAGTATCGCGCCACGGCTTGCCGACGCAAATATGAAAAAGTATTGCACGACGGCATAAATCAGAAACAACGGCGAATATTTTCCGTTTTTCACGGCGTAATACAACGTCGCGGGCATCATCATCGCCAGAATTATGCTGTAATTGTTCGGACCACCCCAACCGAGTTCCACGTCTTTATGCACAAATCCATCGATAACAGCCTTGAAGCCGCCGCCGCGCATCGCATAATATACGATAAGTTGCAGCACGATGACGACGCTTGACGCAAACATCAGAAACAAAATGTGATTCAATACCCTTTTGCCGTCTTCGCCGCCCGATATCGTCGCCGAGAAAAAGACGTAACACAGCGCCAGCATCACGCACAACGCGCCGACAACCGTCGCATATAAGCCGTGCTCGGAAAAGTTCGAATACCTTTCGCCCCTTGCAATCCCCGACAGCATCGCCGTCGCGCAGAACGCAAGTATGGCAACCGTCGTCGCCGTTACCGTTTTATAACTCATAAAGCGGAAATTCGGGCGGAATCTCACAATGTTTACGATAATACCGACAACTATGAAAAGCACCGCCGCGATAAGCCCCGCCATGCCTTGAAGTTTGTGTCGGTTTGCGCCCAGTATGAACAGGAACGTCCAAAGTATCGTCGTTACCGGCAACGTGTCGCGACATAAACATAAGATTATCCCCGCAAGCAACGCCGCGATTATAAAGCCCGCTACCCAGCCGCCGGTAATCCAGCATATGAATACGATTGCAAGCCATACCCAGACGAATTCCTTAGATTCAAAAATCTTTGCTGCATTTTCTTCCCTGAAAAACGATTTGATTTTATCCATGTTGTCTCTCTTTTGCGTTTTTAATATATCTATTATAACATATCGACCGATTAAGTCAAGGTTCCGCCGCGGTAGAAAAAAATCCCGACGCCGAAAAGGAAATAACGGAATTTTTTCAAAATAAACCGCGAAAATCGTTGACAAGTCGGTTTTTGTATTATAGAATAGTCGTGCTATCAAGGTAGCAACAATATTCCTCCTTAGCTCAGCGGTAGAGCATTCGGCTGTTAACCGAAGGGTCGTCTGTTCGAACCAGACAGGGGGAGCCATCTGAATTACCTATTGTAATCTGAACATTTTGTTCGTGACAACAATAGGTATTTTTTTTATTATGTCTTGTTTTTCTGTATATTTATTATGTTTTGTGATGTGTTTTAATTGCTTTTTGGAAGAAGCAAAATGTGACACGTATTTTGAAAATAGGTGAAAAGTGAGATATAAAAGAAAAAAACAGTCACATTTGAACTCTTGATTTGATACAAATCTATTTTGATAAATATTCGCTTTCTTTTGATGTGGGCGTTTTATAGTTGTTGCTTGAATGAGGTCGCTTTGAATTGTAGAATTCGATATATTCGTAAATAGCGTCACGCAATTCTTTTTCGGATTTATATTTTCGTCGATATAATTCTTCTCTTTTCATTGAAGCAAAGAAAGATTCTACAACTGAATTGTCATAAGGTATATGCGCTCTTGAAAACGATTGAACAATTCCATAAGATTTTAGATAAGACATAAAAGTATATGATTTGTAACTCGCGCCTCTGTCGGTATGAAAGATTAACCCTTTGGGTGGATTGCGAAACGCATATGCTATTTTGAATGTGCTTTTTACAAGTTGCGTACTGTTTTTGTAGCTTATTTTATATCCGACGACCATTCTTGAAAACAAATCAAGAATAACGCAGATATAATAGTTTCTCTCTTGAAAACTATAACAAGTAACGTCGCTAACCCATATCTGATTGGGCGCAATAGCTGTAAAGTTTTGATTAACACGATTCTTGCAATATGCTTTTCTTTCTTTTTCATATAAGGCTTTTGCTCGTTGACGAATGCTTGTTAAGCCCATATCAGCCATGAGTCTGCGTACTGTGTCTTCGCTTGTTACATATCCTTGTTCTTTAAGAATAGCAGTAATTTTTCCGGCTCCGAAAATCTGACGATTCTCGTCATAGACTTTTTGAATGGCAACACGGAGAATTTCGCGCTGTTGTGCATACATGGTGTTAGTTTTTTTGTTTCGAAAAATATGGTTGTAGAATGTTCCTCGATCAACATTAAGTGCTTCACAAAGGACATGAACGCTATGAGTGCCATATATCTTTTCGAGCGCATAAAGCCGTTCCTTAAGCGGAGCAGAAGGTAAACAGTTTGCTTCGTTTATGATTTGAATAATTTCTTCTAAGCGTTCAACACGTCGCAGAAGTCGTTTGATTTCTTTATTATTCGCGGAACTATACTTTTCTGCGATTTCTGTTTCTTTTAACCAACGGTAGATAGTGGTGCGCGAAATAATATACTGCTTTGACAATGTCGTAACGGATTGTTTTTGTTTGAATTCTGTAAGTATTTTTGCTTTTAACTCATCACTATAGTGCTGCATTTTACTTGCTCCTTGGAAATATGATGAGTCTATTATACCTTGAAAAGCAGATAAACGACAGGACAATTACATATCTAAAATAAAGTAATATCAGTCAAAAGAGGAATCGGATTGTCATCATATCGTTTGGTAGATTATCGATACAATAAAATAGTCAATCTTGAGGAACTCTGAAATATTGTTTCGGACTTCTTATCTTGTTTGGGTGGTTGGCGTAAAATTTAGGGGACTAAGTAGGTAATCTCCACTTTTTTAATAAAACAAAATGAAGATATATGACTACATGTGTCTTTTACTCTAACCGAAACGACTTGAAAAAATTAACGAAATATGGTATAATAAAATAAAGTTTAAGTGCAAATAGACTCAATGTAATGATCGTGCTAATAGGAGTAAAAAATGTTATTAACTAAGATTCATGTGAAAAACTATCGGTTGCTTGTTGATTCTTGGATGGATATTGATAGCAGTATGACATTAATTGTTGGCCGAAACAATACTGCCAAGACATCTTGCATGGATATTATAGAAAAAGTGTTAAAAGGAAGTTCGCTATCTTACGATGACTATCCATTGAGCAAAAGGCAAAGTTTATTTGATTTAATCACTTCGTTTATGTGCAAAAGCATTTCGTTTGATGAGTTAAATCATAAATTAGAAGTGACATCTCTTGAATTTACGGTAGATTACTCTCTTGATAATCAAGATGCTAATTTAGGTGCTTTGTCGCCGTTTATTATTGATGTTGATATTGACACCACATCTGCATTGATTAGAGCAGAATATAGCTTAAAAATAGACGAAAAAGTTCTGTTTGAAGTGTTTGAAGAGGCTTGCTATATCGATGGGAATTTTACACCTAATTTTGAAAAAATCCGCAATATTTGCAAAGCAAACTTTGCTAAAATTTTTGGATTGAAAATATATGCAATAAACCCCAAAAATGATAAAGATATGCAGGCTAAAACCCAGAATGAATTGGTAACTTTGTTTCCATTCTTTTCAATCCCTGCGGAACGAATTTTGGGGGAAGATGGCATGCAGAACAATAATTCTTTAGGGAAACTGATAACTAGTTATTTTAGTGTCGATGTTGATGAATTATCTTCTGAAGTAGCGACGGAAATTAAGACCTTAAGGGAAGTTGTGGATATTGCAAATAAAACTGTTCAAAAGCGAAGTGATGAACTTCTTAGTTCTGTAGTAAATAAAGCTGTTGGCTTTGGCTACCCAAATGCTGAAGAATTGCAACTTGGTGTAAGCACAGAATTGAAAATCGATGAGCAAATTATGGGTAATACTAAACTTACGTATATGTCAGATATGATAGGAGAGGCATTACCAAGTTCACATAATGGCTTAGGATATAAGAATCTAATAAAAATTGAGTTCTTATTGGCAGATTATTCGCAAAAAATTAAGCAAGGAGATAATGCTTGCATTCCATTGTTATTCATTGAAGAACCAGAATCACATATGCATCCTCAGATGCAACGCGCATTTGCAGAATATTTGGAAAAATTTTTACAGGCAATTACTGACGTGCATATTCAAACATTTATAACATCACATTCTGCACATATCACAAACACAGTTGATTTCTCAAAAATACGTTATGCAAAAAGGACAAATAATGGTGTCGTGTACAAAAATTTGCAAACCTTTGCAAAGGAAAATCCAGACAATGTAAGTTTTATTAAAAAATATCTTACTCTCAGCAGATGCGATTTGTTTTTTGCAGATAAAATTATTTTTGTAGAAGGCGCCTCGGAAAGACTTTTGTTGCCAGATATTATAGAAAAATCCGATAAAGAAGGACTGTTTAATTCGCAAAAATATAAACTTCCTGCTCAATACTATGCTCTTATAGAAATTGGTGGAGCGTATGCCTATAAATTCATTCCGTTTGTAAACTTTTTGGGGGTTCCGTGTTTAATTTTGACGGATATTGATTCTATGATTGATGGGCGTACAAAGGCACTTGTTAGTGAAGGGAAAACCACATCAAATTCAACAATAAAGTGGTGGATACGCACACTTAAGAATATTTCTGAAGATAATACAATTGCCTTGTCTGACGTAATTGCTTTAAAAGATGAGGAAAAAACGATAGATACTTGCCATATAGAATTCCAAACTGAAGAGCAAGGTTTATGTGGCAGATCTTTGGAAGAAGCATTGATAAATGTAAATCGTTCTCATTATGGATTATCTGCAACGCCGTCGGAGGAAGACCTTAAGTTTAATGAAAAAAGTAAAACTGATTTTGCATTAAATCTTATTTATGATAATCCGGACTATGCGGTACCGATGTATATAAAAAATGGGTTAGTTTGGTTAAATGATCAAAAAGTTTTAGTATGATGAGCAGGAGATTTTAGTTGTGAGTGAAGCTGTAAAGACTAATTATGAAATAGCCAAAGCTGAAGCGGATAAAGTTGATGGGATAATTATTGATACTCTTAAGCAAGGCGTGTCTTTTCGAGTCGAAGCTGGTGCAGGCTCGGGAAAAACATATTCTCTAAATAGAGTTATTGAATGGATACAGTCTAATAAGTGGTCGGAATTTCAAAAAAAGAAACAAAATGTGGTTTGTATTACATATACAAATGCGGCTGTTGATGTTATAGCGGAAAGGCTTGATAAAGATTCATTTATTTTGCCGTCGACAATCCACTCATTCGCGTGGAGTGCCATAAAACAATACCAAAGTACGTTGCTTGATATTATTTCTTCTAATGAAGCTCTGCAACCTAAAGAAGGGGATTTTACAAAAATAGTAGAGGTTCAATATACTTTAGGGCATAGATATCAAGAGAACGGAATTTTATATTTGTACCATGATGATGTTATTTTTCTTTTTAACACCCTATTGGATAATGCTAAATTCCGGAAGATTTTTAGCGATAAATATCCTTTGATATTAATAGATGAATACCAAGACTCGTTCCAGTCAGTTATTGAGCGTTTTATAGAATACTTTATTTCCAAAGGCGTTGGTCCTCAATTCGGCTTCTTTGGTGATGCGTGGCAAACTATATATCAATCTAATAAAGCGTGTGGTCTTATAGAACATGAAAATATTAGTGAAATAAAAAAAGGTTCTAATTTTAGATCAGCACCTAAAATTGTAGAGATGTTAAATTTTATCCGTCAAGATTTACCGCAACGCTCGGCAATGGATGGCTTTGATGGTGAGGTTACAGTTATTACTTGTGATGATTATAAAGACCATAGAAGAACAGATCGTATTTTTAAAGATGAGTTGCCAATTGAAGAGTTTCAGATGAGGTTATCAAAACTGCAGTGTCAAATAGAAGACAATATTAAGGGTTCTGGAGAAAACTTAAAAATACTAATGATAACCCACAAAGTTTTGGCTTCGCAACAAGGATATGATAAATTGTTGGATGTCATTTCGGATGGATTGAAGGAAAAAGAAGATGCCTTTTTATTGTTCTTTATGAATACTGTTGAGCCTATATACAAGGCTCTCAGTGAGAATAATATGCAGTTACTCTTTGACACTTTGAAAGTAAAAAGATATCCAATTAATAGGAAATCTGAAAAACAATGTTGGAAAGAACTGCGAGAACGATTGTCAGTAGCACGTTCTCAAAAAAGCATAGATGTGTTGAAAACGGTGCTAGACTCTAAACTTATTCCAGTTCCACAACAAATTGAGGGCTATTATGATTTGTATTATTCTGCACCCGAAACTATTTATTGCAGCACTAATATAAAGGAATTTTTAGATTTGCAGTATGCACAGTTTTTATCAGCAATTAATTTTTTATATCCCGAATCTGAATTTTCAACTGAACATGGCGTAAAAGGTGAAGAATACGATAATGTCGTTTTTGTTATCAGTAGGGGATGGAACCAATATCAATTTGAAAAATACATTCCTATGATCAAAAATGGCTATCCAGCAGACAAAGAGGCTTCCTATATTAGAAATAGAAATCTGTTCTATGTGTGTTGCTCACGTCCCAAAAAGAGATTATTTATGTTTATTTCAATTCCAGTCGATGATGTGTTTAGAAATTTTTTAGTAAGTCTGGTTGGAAAAGAAAATATCATGACATATAAAGATTTTATAGAAAAGGGCAATAGAAACAGATGATAGAAAAAGGCCTATTTGAACTTCTGCAACAACAATATTCGCCGATTATAAATGATATAATAAACTTCGATGTTGGGTTTTATAGAACAAATCGAACGATACAATGGAAGTTTGGATATGATGAGCGGGTTGCTATTTTTGCATGGTGTGATAAAAAAACAAATATTGTTACAGTGAATATTGCGGCAGTAGATTTTTCATTTCAGCAAAACGAACCGTTACATATTGAATATTTTCTATTGCACGAAATACGACATATTTATCAGCATTTGGAAATTGAAGATTATCGAACTGACCCTTCGAAGTGTAACAGTGTGGAATTAGCAAGAAAATGGTCAGAAGAAGAGAACAACTATGTAATGGCTTTGGACAAAGACGGCAATGAGAATGCCGAGTATTTCGCGCAAGATATGGAGATGGATGCTTTTGCATATTCTTATGCCGTAATGAAATACAAGTATGGTGAGGTAGAATATCTATATATTCCAAAGGCGTATAGAAATGAGGAATTTGATAAAATAGTAGCCGAATGGCAGGAAACATTTAAGAACGAGGGCTTATGATTGGAATGGCAGTGTAGCTATTTCGTACAACAAAGACAAAAAAACTGACTACATTTTTGTGGTCAGTTTTTTTATACTGCACCGGTGGGGTTCGGACAGACGACACGCCGCAGCATTTTTGTGCAACAAAAAGCGCACGAAGGGGTTGCCGCGTTAAGAAACAGCACGGTGCGCTGTTTTAGCGATAGCAACGGGCATTTGCCCCGAGAGTTCGAACCAGACAAGAATAATACGAACCGTAGTCAAGAATGAGTTTTAAAAATATCGTGTTGAAAAAGCAATATATTTTGTTTTATTTTAAAATTTTTATATATATTATATAAATCCATCTGTCATTTTTTGTGCATCTTATCAGCTCTTGTTCTTGCAATACAAAATTCTCAGAATAATCCTCAGGCCTGTCAATACCAGATTCAGAAATAAAAAAATGGTTTTCCGTTATCAATTCTCTTAATTGAGACAGTAATAATGAAAAACCATTTTTTTATCAAATATAGATATTCATTTTTTCTCATATCTTTCAATCAGACACTGATGTTCTTTTGTCTTCTTGTCATAGTTTATCCCAACCAGCAAAATATCTCCGGTATAATCCAGAACTGAATCCGGATATTGCTTTTCTTTAATCTGTTGCAATGCTGTCTGAGCCTTCTGATTCCATTTCAATTCTACAATAAGAGCCGGATAATCAGACCTATATTCCGGTTTTGGAATATAAACAAAATCCGCAAAACCACGTCCTGTCGGAAGTTCCCTAATCGGCTTAAAATAATACTGTATCGTACTTAAATAGCCAATCGTAAGAACACTACTAAGAGAATTTTCATTGTTATATTGAATAACAGAAGCATATTCCCTATGGATTTTTTCAATACCCTCTGCTACCGCCTGCGCATCCAGATCCAGCGTAGCTTCCAGCAATTCTTCGGAATCGCGTGAAAAAGCGGCCATTTCATTCCAATGTTTTCTACGCACTGCCTTTGACAATTCCTGACGAATTTCCTCATTTGGGACAAATGCCCGTCTCCGATTCTGATCATAGGCCAGATATCCCAGATGTATCAAATATGTCAGAACATCATCCCGACTGGAAAAACTTACCATATCATTTTGAAAAGTTGTCACATCAACCTCTACAGAATCTCCTGACAACATTTCAATAATAGATGACTTTAAACCATCAAAGTCCATGTTAAGCAATGGTACAACAGCCTCGTAAGATGCCGTTTCTGACCAGTAACTTTTAAATTCCCCTCTAAGCATTACACTTACAACTGCCTGCGGATTGTATGTTTGATAATTATTTAAAAGATAACCATCATACCATCTTTTTACCTTATCATAATTCTGATGATATTTTCCGGCA
>ENA-OYZM01000543-OYZM01000543.1-human-gut-metagenome-genome-assembly--contig:-NODE-543-length-11430-cov-5.285187_pt1 | contig 11430 bp, 10 predicted proteins | sample MGYA00243291_ERZ653477 | MGnify/ENA primary metagenome ERZ653477 (study PRJEB26926, sample SAMN06165024) | human gut metagenome | biome: ENVO:00009003; feature: ENVO:2100002; material: ENVO:00002003... | reverse complement strand
TTCATAATGTTCTTTATTATTAGTTGCGCCTGTTGTAAGACTAACTTGTGTATAATTAGCTTTCTTTTGCACTGGCTCGGAGTTTTGGACTTCAGATTGCTTTATTACTGACTTTGCAGAACTTCAAAGTCCAATCTTTCATGTCTAGCCGAGACTTTTGGACTTCTACATGCCTTTCCACCGCCTCAACGTCCAATCTGGCAGGCTTCGGCTTCCTATCATGTTTCTCTAACAAATACAAAGACCTACTAACGCGCTCATATAAAATTCGTTAGTAGGTCGTTTATCTGAATAACGCTAAAATTATAATACATTACTTAATTCTTATGAAATCTCTTCTCTTCCTCATATGCAGGCTCACATGTAAGATTCATGCCCAGTCTCTTAAATGTATCCTTGTCTACCGCTGAAAGAATAACTGTTGAATGAACATCACATGCATAAAGCTTAGGCATCTGCTTTAATGCCTTGTCAGCTAACGGATTGGCTACAACTGAAGATGAAAGTGCAATAAGAATTTCATCTGTATGAAGTCTTGGATTCCTGCTGCCAAGATAGTTAGTCTTTAAGGTCTGGATTGGACTGATTGACTCAGGTGATAGCAGGTCAACTGAATCATCTATTCCTGCAAGCTGCTTTAATGCATTAAGCAATGCTGATGACGCAGCACCTAACAGATCACCTGTTTTTCCAGTAACAATAGTTCCGTCTTCTAACTCAATTGCAACCGCCGGTTTATCACCGCTTTTTGCTGACTTTTCAAGTGCAGCATTAACAACAGGTCTTGAAGATGGTGTGATTCCTGCCTGATTCATTAAAAGCTCAATCTTATAAATTTCCTGACTGTTTACACCAGTTCTCTTCTGGTCGCATAAATATTTGTAATATCTTCTGATAATCTCCATATTAGAAGCATAACGGCATGCTTCATCATCAACAATACAGTTACCAGCCATATTAACACCCATATCTGTTGGTGACTTATATGGACTCTCACCGGCAATGAGCTCGAACATAGCATTAAGCACAGGGAATATCTCGATATCTCTGTTATAATTAACCGTTGTTTTACCATATGCTTCCAAATGGAAAGGATCAATCATATTAACATCATTAAGGTCTGCTGTCGCTGCCTCATAAGCAAGATTAACAGGGTGCTTAAGTGGAATATTCCAGATTGGGAATGTCTCAAACTTCGCATATCCAGCCTTAACACCATGCTTATATTCATGGTAAAGCTGTGAAAGACATGTAGCCATCTTTCCGCTTCCAGGACCAGGAGCAGTAACAACTACAAGTGGTCTGGTAGTCTTAATAAATTCATTCTTTCCGTAACCATCATCACTTACAATCTTGGCAACATCATTAGGATATCCGGCAATCTTGTAATGCTTGAAATTCTTGATTCCATGTGCATCTAACACCTTGATGAAATTATCAACCTCTGGCTGCTGGAAATACTTTGTGATGCAGACACTACCTACAAAAAGTCCATATTCTGTAAATTCATCTATAAGTCTTAATACTTCCTGATCGTATGTAATTCCGTAATCGCCACGAATCTTATTACTTGCAATATCTTCTGCACTTATTGCAATAACAACCTCAGCCTGGTCCTTTAACTGTAAAAGCATCTGAAGCTTTGAGTCCGGCTTAAATCCTGGAAGAACCCTTGAAGCATGATAATCATCGAACAGCTTTCCACCAAATTCAAGATATAACTTATTGTCAAACTTGGCAATTCTCTCCTTAATATGCTCAGACTGCATTTTTAAATATTTGTCGTTATCAAATCCTATCTTCATAATCTTATTCCTTTAAGTAAAATTCTTTAATAAAATTAACATAAATCGCAAAATTTATCCAGTTCTTTAGTGACAATATTTTTCGTTTTAAACTTTGGATTATTGTACAATCTGCCTCGCGCCATGATTAAATCCACATTACGCAGCACCCTGAGGTCATCTAACGGATTATTCTTAGTCACAATCAGGTCAGCACATTTGCCAGCTTCAACAGAACCTGTCTCATTGCCAATACCCGCCATTACTGCACTGTTAAGCGTAGCTGTGTATAGTGCAAATGCATTGCTTACGCCGACATATTTGTGGAAATAATACAATTCTCTCCAGAAATCATACTGTGTAATCCATGGACATCCAACATCATTACCAAGAACAACCGGAATATCATTCGCAATAGCTGCCTTAGCACATTCTTTGATTCCCTCAAACACGATATTACCATTATACTGTTCAACCTCTGACGCATTAGAAACACTTCTGTCAAAAAGTGCATACGGCAGAGCCGGTGATAATGTCGTGCATAAAAATGCATTATTCTCCTTAAACAAATGTATTATCTCATCATCAGGCTTTGCTCCATGCTCGATTGAATCAACGCCATTTTCTAGTGCAACCCTTACGCCCTCCGGCGACTCAACATGAGCAGCAACCTTATATCCAAGCGCATGTGCCTTGTCACATACAGCCTTAACCATCTCAGGCTTCATCTTAAGCTCACCAGGAACGCCCTTAGCTTTTGCGTCAAGCACGCCGCCTGTAATCATAAGCTTAATAAGGTCAACATTCTGGCTCTTTGCAATATCAACCTGAACAAGCGCCTCATCTATATTATGTGCAGCTACTGCAACAGAACCAGCCATATGTCCACCCGGCACAGAAATTCCTTCATTAGCTGCAAGAATTCTTGGTCCGTCAGCCTTGCCGTTTCTGATATCATCTCTTACTCTTGTATCAAAATCCGCCAAACCACCGACAGTTCTTATAGTAGTAACACCACTCATAAGTTCAGTCTTTGCAAAATCCTTTACAACCTTATATGTCACAGCTCTTGAAAGTGCTGTTCCCATAAGCATCTTAACAGTCTTTTCATTATCTCTCTGTTTCTTCTGTGGCTTCCCATTGCCTGCAAGATGAACATGCATATTAATAAGCCCCGGCATAAGGTATCTGCCTTCAAGATTAATCTCCTTAAATCCGTCTGGTACAGTGTTACCCATCACAATACCGGTAATCTTATCATCTTCAACAAGCACAGAATGACCATCTAAAACTTTCATATTCTTAGTTCCATCAAGGATATGTCCATTAGTAAAAATGTATTTCATAACCATCCGCTCCTTGCTTTCAGCATAATCTTAGATTATTTTACCACATTTTCACCAGTAATGTCACATAAAATAAATGCTTTCTAGAATAGCATCACAACAGCATGCACAACAAATGCCATCACCCACGCAATCAGGCATTGCCATACAACCATTATAACAGCCCACTTTCCACCAAGCTCACGCTTTACCGAGGCAATTGCTGCGATACAAGGTGTATACAGAAGACTGAATACAAGCATTGCGGCTGCGCCGGCTGTTGAAAGTGCTGCCTGTATGCCAGTTCCGAAAAGTATCTGCATTGTTGACACGACGCTTTCCTTTGCCATAACGCCACACAGAAGGGATGTACATATTCTCCAGTCACCAAGTCCCAAAGGTGCAAATACAGGAGCTATTATTCCAGCAATAAGCGCAAGTATGCTGTCCTTTGAATCTGTAACAAGATTAAGGTGCAGATTGAAGCTTTGTAAAAACCAGACAATTACAGTCGCAACAAATATAACTGTAAATGCTCTCTGCAAGAAATCCCTGGCCTTTTCCCATAATAACTGCAAAACATTTTTCATGCCTGGAAGTCTGTAATTAGGAAGCTCCATAACAAAAGGAACAGCTTCGCCCTTGAATAATGTTCCTTTATAAAGCAATGCCACAAGAATTCCCATAATAATTCCAAAGAAATATAATGCACCCATTATAAATGCACCCTTTCCCGGGAAAAATGCACTTACAAAGAATGAATATATTGGCAGCTTGGCTGAACAGCTCATAAATGGGGTAAGAAGAATTGTCATCTTCCTGTCTCTCTCACTTGGGAGTGTTCTTGTTGCCATAACCGCAGGAACAGTACATCCGAATCCAATCAGCATAGGAACGATACTTCTTCCTGACAGACCAATCTTTCTTAACAGCTTATCCATAAAAAATGCAACTCTTGCAATATAACCACTGTCCTCCATAAGTGATAAGAAAAAAAACAGTGTAACAATAATCGGCAGGAATGAAAGTACAGAGCCGACACCTGCAAATATTCCATCTATTACAAGGCTGTGAATAACCTTATTCACACCTGCCGCTGCAAGTGCATTGTCAACAACGCCAGTAAGTGCATCAATACCCATCTGCAGAACATTCTGTAAAAATGCACCTATCACATTGAATGTAAGGAAGAATATTGCAAGCATAATCGCCACAAAGCAGGGAATTGCCGTATATTTACCAGTAAGAATCTTATCAATCTTCTGGCTTCGTATTCTTTCTTTACTTGCCTTAGGCTTAACAACATTAGCTTCACATATCTTCTCTATAAATGTAAATCTCATATCTGCAATTGCCGCACTTCTGTCAAGACCTCTCTCAGTCTCCATCTGAAGAACAATATGCTCAAGCATCTCTTTTTCATTCTCATCAAGCTGCAGCAGCTTTAATATAAGAGGATCACCCTCAATAATCTTACTTGCTGCAAATCTTACCGGAATATCAGCTCTCTTTGCATGATCCTCTATAAGATGAATTACTGCATGTATACATCTGTGTACTGCTCCTCCGAAATCATTCTCATCACAGTAATCAGTTCTTTCCGGCTTTTCCTGATATTCTGCAATATGAAGTGCATGCCTTATAAGCTCATCAACGCCTTCATTCTTGGCAGCAGATATAGGAATAACCGGGATTCCAAGCATATTTTCCATGCCATTAATATCAATAGAACCTGAATTGCCTACTACCTCGTCCATCATATTAAGTGCAAGAACCATAGGCACATCCATCTCTAAAAGCTGCATTGTAAGATACATATTTCTCTCAATATTAGTTGCATCAACAATATTAATAATCGCCTTTGGCTTCTCATTAAGCACAAAATTTCTCGAAACAATCTCCTCACTGCTGTACGGAGACATAGAATATATTCCCGGTAAATCCGTAACTGATGTATTCTCATGTCCCTTAATCATACCGCTCTTGCAGTCAACCGTAACTCCCGGAAAATTTCCGACATGCTGGTTAGAACCGGTAAGCTGATTAAACAGAGTTGTCTTTCCACAATTCTGGTTACCAACCAGTGCAAATGTAAGCTTTGTTCCTTCAGGAAGCTTTTCTCCATCTCCCTTAGCATGGTATTTACCAGTCTCACCAAGTCCCGGATGGTCAGACTTATATATTCGGTCTGGTCTTTCGTGTTTTCTTGTACGCTCATCTATAGGATCAATAGTAATCTCTCCTGCATCGGCAACTCGAAGTGTAAGTTCATAGCCATGTATCTGTAATTCCATTGGATCACCCATAGGTGCGAGTTTTACAAGCGTAACCTCCGCCCCGGGAATTACGCCCATATCAAGAAAATGCTGTCTTAATGCGCCTTCACCGCCAACTGAGGTAATTCTTGCACATTGTCCAATCTTAAGTTCATTTAACTTCATGTGTGTCTTCCTTTTCTAAATAATCTGCCCAAATCATTATTGATAATTCTTCTCAATAATCATTGTAGCACACATGACAAGTGCAGGACACCCCTTAATTGGCATCCTGCACATTTTTCTTAATATTCGGCTTCACTTCTGCGGGGAATAAATCACTTAGTAGTCGCAATCATATCCGCAATCGCCCATCTGCCCTCATATTTCACGAAATAGAATGTCGAATCAATAACATCTTTTCTCGCGCCGCCTGAGGTAAGTGTCATATTCTTTGTAAATGCAATATGACATGAATAACAGTCATCATTATATTCAATATAATTATCAACTGTCACTCCTGTATACGGATTTCCTGACAATGTGTGGTCACTGATAAATGTTATATCTGCACTTGAAGCATAATCTTTTGCAAGATTCCAGTAATACGAATCCTCAATAAGATACTGCTGCACTGTTGCAAGTCCATGACCTGAACCGCTTAAATCATTAGTAAGGAAATTATCCCATATTTTTGCCATATTAAGAGCTTCTTCTTTTCTTTCTGATGGCATATCGGCAGAATTGCCACTTGCAGCTACAGATACATTCCCCTTAGCATCTACATTTGCAGTAACTTCACTGCCTGATGCATTATATATCTTAATCTCCGGCTTGTTGACAAATCCTGTCAGCTTATATTCTACTGATTTTGGCATCGTAGCATATTTAGAGACATTCACAAAATCAGGATTATCTATAACCTTACCAGTCTTGTAATCATCTGACACAGTTATTCCATTAACTGTAAATGTATACCCTTCCGGAATTGATACAGTATAATCGTTAGTCTTTGCTGAAAATACAGGCTCAATTGATTTAACCTTCCAGTCAAACACTGTGAGTATCCCAAGAACAACATGCTGATCTTTAGCTTCCAGAGTCATTCTGGCAACCTTCTTGTCATCAGCATATATGTCATACATAGGCTCTTCTGTATTATAACTGCCCTCTGATTTCTTATATGTATAGTCAGTTGTACCATCTAATTCGGACATGTACATATTGACAAATGTATCTTTTCCCTCAAATTCACTGCTGGCTGGAAGCTCAATATTATCAGCCAATGTCTTATCAGCAGCCATCTTTGTAAAGTCATTAAGGAAATCATTCATTACCTTGTCCGACTGTGAATTCTCATATTTCTTAAGGCATGAACCTGTATATGCAATCATACAGATTGCAAGAATAAGAAGAATCACTGCATATACGGCAAGCCCTGTCCAGTAATTTAATGGTATATTGATTTTGCCTATATTTATAGACTTCTTAGTATTATTTTTCATATCTACACAGTTCTCCTTCCAATTACTTAGGCATTACAACAAATGCTGTTGGCAGCTTCCATGATGAATTCTGATAATAAAATGTTACGCTTGTCATCTCATAGCCACCGTTATATACCATTGTTGAAGAACTTCCGCCATCAAGGTTGGCTGCATTGACTGCTCCATATTCCTGCATGACTGATATCAGGTCTGACGCAGTTGCACCAAGATGTCCTGAAGCACCTCTTCCATCTGTAACTAAAAGAAGTATTGCGCCGTCAGCTCTCTGTCCGATTGCTGTTCTAGGGTTAGCCCCGCTTCCCTGACCTTTTAATACTCTTGCTTCATTGTTAATAATAAGCGGAACAAAATGATTATTAGAATCAGAGCTTTCCTCCTGGAAAGCAACAGCATCCCTGATTCCGGCTTCATTTACATAGCTTTCAAAATCTGCTGCCGACATACCATCTATATCTTTAACAACTAAAAGGTTATCCTTATTAAGTCCAATTAAGTAAAGACCTGAAAGTGCTGAAGGACTGTTATATGTAATCTTACCGTCCTGCACTACAATTCCAAGTGGTGAGCCGCCTCTGTTTCCTGATGAAACATACAGACCCGCAGAAACACTATATTTTGTATTAAATGTGCGTGATTATCCTGCATTTAGTATTTAGTGTGGTATTGCCCTATCTTTTTGGCAAAAGTAAATATGAAAATCCTTTATTTATAGGCTTTCTCCGACTTTTGCACTAATGTCACTATCCCTCTTTGCATTAGTCAAACAAGCAAAATAGGGATATCCGACATTATTTATTCTTCAAATAATCTTCAAAACTAAGCTGCTGAGGTTCCTTTTGTTGCGCCTCAGAATTATTTTCTTTTATAGACGAAAACAACTTAATCAAATCTTCTGTATCGCTTACCTTTACAGCCTTTTTATTTTTTATCATAAACTCATTACCAGCATATCCTCCCATTTCTATACTTGGCGGATAATAACAACTTAATGTTCTTTTATATTCGGAAGCCGCATCAACTGTATGCATAGTTCCACTTTTCACATCACATTCAACAACAAAGGTTATATCTGATAGTGCTGCTACTATCGCATCTCTTTCTACAAAATATGATCTACTTGCTTTCACATTAGGTTCGTATTCTGAAACTAAGCAGCCCCCTGTTTCTAAAATATTTTTTGCCAGGCTCTTATGTGAAGCAGGTGTAACAATATTTACTCCACTTGGTAATACTGCAATAGTTGCTTTTCCTTCTACCACTGTTGTTTCATGTGCAATCTTATCACACCCCAATGCTAATCCGCTTACCACCACTCTATCTGATAACTCCAGTATTTTCTTGACTAACCGCGTCTCTACTTTTTGACTCCATTCGGATGGATGTCTTGTTCCTACTACAGCTATATTAGGATTATTTAACGCTTTTGTATTTCCTTTAGCATACAGAATAAGAGGCCTTTTATCACCCATGACTTTTAATTTATCCGGGTAATTATCATCCAACGCTGTAATTATATTAATGTTTAAATCATCAATTATGGCTTCATATAATTGTTCAGCCTTCTCTCTTGCTGATGAAATGTCTCTGACAATAAGTCCATTTTCCTCACTAGCAACAATTTTTTCTAGTTCATCTATATCTATTTCCTTTTCTAAATAATGCCAATATCTTTTATATATTTTAGCCTTGCCAATGCCTTTGACACTTTTTAAGAAAAGAATTTCTTTCAATTTATTCATTGATTACTCCTCTAAAGTTCTTGCTATTACCATTCTATATATGTATCTATCTATTGCACCATTTGCAATTAATATATCTCGACAAACATCCATACTTGTACCAAGTGTTGTCACATCATCAAGAATAATAAACGTCGTCCACAATGTCGATAGTCTAGATCTCGTACATCTAATCGATTCCATCTGTTCATCATAAGTGGCTCTTTGTCCCGTATGAGCTGTACTAATATCTGATGAGCGTACGATCAGATTTCCATAATCTCTAATCTCTTTATCACAATGAAACACTTCTTTAGTAATTCCCTGATTATACCAATCTACAATAGCTTCGATACTCCTTCGTACCGTTGACACCTTATTCACTTTTGATGGAGGCACAGCTACTAAGCCGATTCTATTTGAAACCATATTACGTGATATCTCAGCAATTGCACTCATTATCTCATTAGTAAAATTATTAAACGCTTCATTCTCTCCATCTTTATAGTCCCATATCATTCTAGACATTGCAACTTCTTCAGATGAATGGATCGGAAAATTTCTTGTAGGAATATAATCATGTAAATAATAAATACCTGTCTCAGTCCGCTTAATCGTCATATAACAACATCTCCTTTCGTATCTTCCCAATTAACGTCAAATCCGCCGGCAACCATTGAACTGAATCCAGCTCATCCTTCCTTAACCACTTAGCTGCCTCTGCTTCCTTCAGAACTAGCTTACCTGTTATTATCTCACACCAAAAACAGTCCATAGAAAGATGGAAGTTCGGATAATCGTACTCAATAGTCTCTATCAAATCGTATACTTCGATTTCCGCATCCAATTCCTCTTCAATTTCACGTTTTAATGCCTGCTCCGGTGTTTCCCCTTCTTCTATTTTTCCCCCTGGAAATTCCCATTGACCTTTAAATTCTCCGTATCCCCTTGACGTAGCATATATTTTATGTTTTTCTTTTACCGAGTCACAAATAACCGCTGCAACAACACGTATAGTTTTCATGTATTATCCACCTTCTCTACTATCCATCTATTATAGTGCATTTTTTCTTTCTCGCTTTACATAAGTAAGCTCGATATCATATCCTAATGCTTCCATCATTTCAACAAATGTTTTATTTACAATTCCATCTTTTTTCTTAATAATTCGATTTACATATTGCCCTGTCGAATTAATTTTTTCGCCAAGCTGCATCTGTGTCATTCCTGCCTCTAAGCACTTTACTTTCACATCTATTTCAAGATTATTTTTAATCATGATTATACCTCTATCAATCTATTTCTTTATTCTTCTCTTGAAGCAATTTAACATCTTGCTCATTCGCGATCACATGCATTTTTCTATGGCAATTTGGACACAAAGCAACCGTATTCTCTATTGAGTCATCTCCGCCCTTTGATAACCAAATAATGTGATGGCTTTCTAAATATGGGTTACCGTCCTTATCGTTAAATGGCGCCTTTTGTCCACATAGCTGACAAATACCCTTTGCTCGATTTTTTGCATATTCCGCTATATAAGGATCTCTAACATAGGTTGTTGAAACCACTGATCGGTATGACGACTTTTTCCCGGAATGCTCTTTTGCCTTCTGTTTCAATTCTTCCTCAGACATTCCCTTTGCCTTCTGCTCCTTTGTCGATTCATAACGATCTAAAATTTCCTTGTCTATTACGTCATTAGAGTCTACAACTTTTACCGGAAATATCCATACCTTACGAAGCGTCCCCTCTGAATCTTTCTGGTCCTGTTGAAATGGATCCTGTACTAATTGCACCCTTCCATGAAAAATATACTTTCCACTCTCTAAAACCTCACACAAATATATTGCTACACCATTTTTATTTGATTCAGCCAACGTTTTATTTTGACTTGTAAGCTGTTGATCTCCGAATTTTCCCATTCCTGTATAATAGAGCACATCTCCATACCACTTATCCTCATAAAAAGATTTTGTATGGTCGCTGACTATCAATAACAAATTATTTTTTTGAGACCTACGCATGCCACCCATATTGCCCACACCGAATATCTCGTGTAAATCATTATTTGAAAGTGTGGCACCCATTTCTACTTCTGGTTTGAAAGCAATTTTTTTAGGCTGTCCTATTTGCTCATATAAAAACTTTTCAAACGTTAAAAGCGTCCATGATTCTGTCCCAGGTTGCTCTTTCGTCCAATTTATAAGTACTTTCTGCTTTTCTAAAAGATCAGCTTCTGAATCAACCGCAATTCCGATCTTCTTTAAAAAGAAGTCTAAATGCTCTTCCGAATATATGTTAAGGTATTTGTCTGGATAATAGGTGCCTAGTATTTTTGATCTAAATATTTGCGATAATCTGCTGTCACGTATACTCTCTTCATCTGCATTATTAGCAGCAATCAAAAGCTCAATTATTGCTTGCTTTATTTTTTCCATAGCAGCATCCGGATCATCTCCGAATTTTGGCACTATCCTGTACTCTTTTTTCTTATCCTCTCCCCATTTTCCATAATACAATCCAAACTTGGATGCGTATGAGCCATGCATATCTCCTAACTCTTTTAACTCATTCTCAATACGATAGCAAAAAGTTGTTTTCCCAAGCCCTGTACAATAAGACTCTTTTGTTAGATTTTGTATATTTACAACACTATAATCTCTTACAAATTGTGCCCGTATAGCTTCAAGTCTTCCCTCATCTGCTTTTACCTTATCCATCTGTGCATTAAATCCAGTTATCAACTTCTTTAAAATCTCTTTATCCATAAAAACCTCCCAAGGCGCACGTTTCATCATATATATTTCACATTATACTACATAACATAAGTTCTGTCT